>VOFC01005073.1_pt1 | contig 30035 bp, 40 predicted proteins | sample 5384161 | NCBI WGS metagenome assembly VOFC01 (sample SAMN12384722, study PRJNA508395) | human gut metagenome | isolation source: healthy gut B | host: Homo sapiens
GTGCGGCCAGCAGGTGCCCTTTGGCACTTCGCTTGCTGTTCCGCGCGGTCCATGCCCAGCTTTGTGCTGGGCGTAGAGCTGTGCGAGGACCTGTGGAGCGCGTTGCCGCCTCCTCCACCTTCCACGCGCTGGCCGGGGCCACGGTCATCGCCAACCTTTCGGCCAGCGATGAGACCGTGGGCAAAGGCGGAGTACCGCCGGGCTCTGGTGGAGAACCAGTCCGCCCGCCTGCTCCTGCGGCTACCTGTATGCTTCGGCCGGCCACGGCGAGAGTACCCGGTGGTTGCGGCCCTGCCGGGCGATCTGATCGCCGAGAACGGCACCCTGCTGGCCGAGGCGGCCCCTTTGCGGGCGGCCAACGCCGAGACCGAGATCGACTTCGCCAGCGGATGAGGCCGAGCGGGCCCGCAACACCAGCTTTGAGCCCGCCTGCGAGGGCTACCAGACCGTGGAGTTCGGATCTGCCCCTCACCGAGATCGGTTCTGACCCCGCTGGGGACCCCACCCCTTCATTCCCCCACAACGAGCAGCTGCGGGCCCAGCGCTGCGAGCTGATCCTGAAGATGCAGGCCGACGGTCCTGGCCAGCGGCTGGAACACGCCCGGGCCAAAACGGCCGTCATCGGCATTTCCGGCGGGCTGACAGCTGCCTTTGCCCTGCTGGTGGCCGTCCGCGCCATGAAGCAGCTGGGCCGCCTTGTCTCCGATGTGCTGGCCGTCACCATGCCCTGCTTCGGCACCACCAAGCGACCCGGAGCAACGCCGAGATCCTCTGTGATGAACTCCAAGTCAGCTTCACCGAGATCGATATCGCCAACACTGTCCACAGTCACTTTACCGACATCGGCCAGGACGAGAAGGTGCTGGACGTGACCTATGAGAACTGTCAGGCCCGGGTGCGCACCCTGGAGCTGATGGACACCGCCAACCGTACCGCCGGACGGCGACCCTCTCTCCTCGCGGCGACTGGCGGATGCCCAGCGACGCGGCAGCTGCCCTCTGGCTGGCCGAACTGGAGCAGATCCCGCTCAACGACAACATTGATAACAGTTCATGAAACACAAACAGCTTCTCATCAATCTGATCTTTGCCGTCGTGGTTCTTGGAATCGCAGGCGGGTGGTTTGCCACCTGTCTGCCGGCCCGCGCCGTGCTGACCATTGTTCCTGTGTCCTGACCCATGGCCAGGCACACTGTCAAAGGAGAGTATTCTCATGTTCGATGAAATGACCGTTCCTCCCACCCGGACGATACTTCCCGGCACATCCGCCGGGGCGCGCGGCACGAGGACGACAGGACCATTGAGGTGGACAGCTCGGCGTTCTTTGCGCCGGAGGTGCCCCAGCCCCAGTCTCCGCCGCCCAAACCGCCCGGAACAATCCCCTCCCACAAGGCACCGGAGCCTCCCCCGGGAGCACAAGATGACCATTCCGGGCGAATCGACCCCGAAACGAGGCGTTATTTTGCTGGTATTACAGGCAATTTTAAGTGTCGGCGCGTGCAGCTGTGGCGCACCCAGATGCTGCCCGCGCTGTATCTCATCCTCATCACGGCACTGCTGGTGCTGCTCTGGCTGCTGGTCAAGCGCTGCCAGGAGTACAAGACCCCGGGCGCTGTGTCCCGGGTGTTCTCCCTCTTCCTCTGCGCCGCGCTGGCCGTGGGCTGTGTCTGGGCACAGCAGGGCCTTGCCGCACTGGATAATGTCACCTCCGGCCTCATCACCGGCGCGGAAGCCAATAAGATCACCAAAGAGCCGTTCGTGGTCTACCTCAGCGGCGTGGACAACCGCGGTGAGCTGACTGAAAAGGCCCGCAGCGACGTGAACATTCTGGCGGTGGTCAACCCGGAGACCAAGCAGGTGGCCCTCATCAACACCCCGCGTGACTACTATGTAGACCTGGCGGGCACCGACAGCAAGGGATAAGCTGACCCATGCCGGCCTGTATGGTGTGGAGACCAGCATGGCGACACTGGGCAACCTCTACGGTGTGAATGTGGAACACTACATCCGCATCAACTTTGCAGGCTTCATCAGCATCATCGACGCGATCGGCGGCGTGGATGTCTATTCCGACCAGGCGTTCACCTCGGTGGGCAGCCCCGGCTACTATGACCCCACCACCTTTGCCGAGGGCTGGAACCATCTGGACGGCAAATCCGCCCTGGCCTTTGCCCGGGAGCGCCACGCCTTTAAGACCGGCGATATCCAGCGTGGCATCAACCAGATGAAAGTCATTGACGCCATGGTGGAAAAACTCAAGTCCCCGGCCCTGCTCATGAGCTTTTCCAAGCTGATGGATGCAATGGCGGACTGCTTTGTGACCAGCCTGTCCCAGGAGCAGATCTCGGCCCTGGTCCGGATGCAGCTGGGCGACCTGTCCAGCTGGGATATCCAGAGCTACAGCGTGACCGGTACCGGTGCCAAGAGCAGCAAGTGCTACTCCGCCAAGGGCCAGAGCCTCTATGTCATGAAACCGGATGAAAACGCAAAAGCCCTTTGTCGCGGCGGTGCTGGGCGGGGAAGACAAGCTGACCAGCACCAGCCAGACCCCGGAGAAGACCGACGTCCACACCCCGACGGCAGACCCCAACGCGGCTGTCTCCGTGCCGGAGGAGGCCCCGGACAGCGTGATCGTCGAAGAACCCGCCGAGAGTGTCCCGGAAGAGACTCCCGCCGAGGGGGGAAACCACCCCGGAGACCCCGGCGGATAGTGAACAGAGCGCTTCCACGGAAGCACCGGCAGAATCCGAGGCCCAGCCTGCGCAGGGCGGCGAGACGGGCGGCGAAAGCCCCGCCATCTCCATGCCCAGTCAGGAACAGCTGGAGCAGGCGGCCTCCTCCCGCATCAGGCCGCTTCCACGGTGCTGGATGCTCTGTTTGGCTCCTCCAGCTCTTCGGAGGCCACAGATCCCAACGCTGCCAGCGACGCTGCATAAACTGGAACTGCACCCCCGTTCCATCGGAACGGGGGTCTTGCTTTTTCAAATCAGCTTACTTCAAGATCTCCGGCAGCACGCTCTGGCCGATCATAGATCTTGCCCACCGCGATGACGTCCTTGCCGGCGTCTTTCAGCAGGTCGAGCATGGTCTTGCGGGGCGGCTTGAGGCTCAGGTCGTGGCGGTTGGTGGTGCGGTAGAACGTATCGGCCGTGTGGCCCAGGAACGGCCGGGCGATGACACGGCCCACGCCGTATTCCCCTTTCAGCATCTCACGGGCGATCTCGCAGTAACGGTAGAGCTCGTGCACCGGCACCAGCTCCTCGTTGGCGGCCACCTGTCATGGCCTGTTCGCCGTAATCTTTCAGCACCTGGGTGCCGGAATAGGGGCTTGTTGCAGAGCACTTTGTGGCCTGTCTTCTCCTCAAACTCCTGGATGAGGGCATCGGGGAAGCCCTCCGGGAACGTGGGCAGCGGCTTGGGGCTGACCACACCGGCGATCTCCCAGTGGCCGATGGTGGTGTCCTTGCCCATGCTCTGCTCCTGCAGGCGGGCAAAGGCACCCTCGGGGCGGGGCTCTTCTCCCCTGCCGTCACGCCGTCAATGTTGAACAGGCCCAGCTTTTGCAGATTGAGGCAGTGGAAGTTGGGGTGCTGTGCGATGGCACCCAGCGTGTTGGTGCCTGCGTCGCCGAAGGCGGGGGCATCCGGCTCCGCGCCGATGCCGAAGCTGTCGAGAACGATCAGAAATACACGTTTTTCCATTTGCAGTGGTTCCTCCGTTTTTTCAAAATTCGTCCCTGCTCCCGGGGCACCATGCACCCCAAAAAGTGAGACTTTTTCTTAGCTCTATTATAGGCGCAGTTGGCTGTTTGTGCAAGCCTTTTGTTGCAGTATCGTGCACTCGGACATGGTTTCAGCGAATTTAAGGGGGCCAAAACCGACCGCTCAACCGATTTTGGCGGTTGGTATAAAATCTTAAGGGTTTCTTAGCAAATATTTTTCTTGCTCTATTGTATCCAAGCGTTTATAATATAAGGTGGTGGCGTTTTGAACAAACAAACCATCAAGCGTTTTCCCTGGCAGTTTGGCTCTGCCAGAAGCAGCGGGAGGATGTAGTTTCCGCTGTGTGATAGAGTGAAATTTGAAGAGACGTAGTTGGAGGTACTTTATATGAGAAAAACAAAGATCATCTGCACCCTGGGCCCGTCCACCGATAAGGACGGCGTGCTGCGCGAGCTGGTCGTCAACGGCATGAACGTGGCCCGTTTCAACTTTTCCCACGGCTCCTATGAGGAGCACAAGGGCCGCCTGGACAACCTGAAAGCCATCCGTGCCGAGCTGGGCAAGCCCGTGGCTGCTCTGCTGGACACCAAGGGCCCCTGAGATCCGCCTGAAAGAGTTCAAGAACGGCGTGGAGATGCTGGAAGCAGGCCAGACCTTTACCCTGACCACCCGTGAGGTGGAGGGCACCAAGGAGATCTGCTCCATCACCTACAAGGACCTGCCCCAGGATGTGCACGAGGGCGGCACCATCATGCTGGACGACGGCCTCATCAAGCTGCGCATCACCAACGTGACCGACACCGACATCACCTGCGAGGTGCTGAACAGCGGCAAGATCAAAAAACAAAAAGGGAGTCAACGTGCCCGGCGTCCACCTCTCCATGCCGTACCTGAGCCAGCGCGACCGCGACGACATCATCTTCGGCGTGCAGCAGGGCTTTGATTTCATCGCTGCTTCCTTTGTGCGCACCGCACAGGACGTGTACGAGATCCGCAACCTGCTGAACGAGTACGACTCCAACATCCGCATCATCGCTAAGATCGAGAACCGTGAGGGTGTGAACAACATCGACAGCATCTTGGCTGCCGCCGACGCCGTCATGGTGGCCCGCGGCGACCTGGGCGTTGAGATCGACTTCACCGAGCTGCCCGGCATCCAGAAGAGCGTCATCGACCGCTCGTTCTCCTTTGGCAAGCCCATTGTCACGGCTACCCAGATGCTGGACAGCATGATGGTCAACCCCGGCCCACCCGTGCCGAGATCTCTGACGTGGCAAACGCCATCTACGACGGCACCTCTGCCATCATGCTTTCCGGTGAGACCGCTGCAGGCGCTTACCCCGTGGAGGCCCTCAAGACCATGTCCGCCATTGCCGAGCGCACCGAGAACGAGGTGCACTACCGCGACAACCGTCTGGTGGATGCCGGCAACGGCCAGATCAGCGCCAGCGACGCAACCGCCCACGCTGCCTGCCTGACCGCCAAGGACGTCAACGCTTCCGCCATCGTCACGGTGTCCGAGTCCGGCAACACCGCCCGCCTGCTGAGCAAGTACCGCCCCGCACAGCCCATCATTGCCTGCGTCATGAACGAGCAGGTGCAGCGTCAGCTGGCCATCTCCTGGGGCATCACCCCGCTGATGATGGCTCTGGCCCACAGCACCGATGAGCTGATCGAGATGTCCACCAACCTGGCCAAGGAGAACGGCTACCTGCACGACGGCGAGCTGGCTGTTGTCACCGCCGGCGTCCCCGTGGGCGTGTCCGGCACCACCAACATGATCAAGATCCACATGATCGGCAACTGCCTGGCTACCGGCGTGGGCATCGGCCCTGAGGGCTCTGCCCTGGCCAATGCCACCGGCAAGGCCTGTGTCTGCCACAACCTGGACGAGCTGCGGGCCAAGTTCAAGCCCGGCATGGTCCTGGTGGTGCCCTCCACCTCCAACGAGATGCTGAGCTACGTCCGTGACGCCGCCGCCATCGTGGTCGAGGAGCCGGGCCTGAACAGCCACGCTGCCATTGCCGGCAAGGCTCTGCTCAAGCCCACCATCGTGGGTGCCGCCGGTGCTACCAGCCACATCCGTGATGGCCTGATGGTGGCCGTGGACTGCGCGCACGGCAGCGTGCAGCGCCTGCAGGCCTGATTTTACCTGAAAGAATGGGAGGAAGTAGCAATGGAACGGATCGCAAGCTTTTGCGTGGACCACACCAAACTGGACCGCGGCATGTACCTGAGCCGCCAGGACGGCGATGTGCTGACCTGGGACATCCGGATGAAAAAGCCCAATCAGGGCGATTACCTGACCACCGGCGCGGCCCACACGCTGGAGCACCTTTTCGCCACCTACGCCCGCAACAGCCAGTACAAGGACGGCGTCGTCTACGTCGGCCCCATGGGCTGCCGCACCGGCTTCTACCTGCTCACCCGGGGGCTTTCCCCCGCGGAGGCTCTGGCCCTGACGGTGGAGTCCTTCCGCTTCATGGCCGCTTTCGAGGGTGCCGTCCCCGGCGCCAGTGAGGTGGAGTGCGGCAACTACCGCGATATGGACCTGCCCAAGGCCAAGGCGGAAGCAGCCGCCATGCTGCCCGTGTTGGAGGCTCTGACCGCTGACCAGCTGCACTACTGATCTCCCCCGAACCCTAAAATAAGATGCAGAAAAGGCACGTTCTCCCAAAGAGAGCGTGCCTTTTTGTAATATCCGCATAAATTATTCCGGTTTGGAATCCTCAGGAAGCCGTCTCCACCCGGGTACAGCGCACCGCGCAGCGGGCACTGCCGCCGGTGGTACAGGTGAAGAGGGTCAAGTCCCAGTCATCGCCGTCCGCCTTGCCCACCATCTCTTCGATCTGGGTGGGCTGCAGGGTCTCCACTTTGGAGACAGTGTAGTCCCACTCCCGGCCGTCCATATCCACAAACTGCACCGTGGTGCCTACCGCCAGCCGCTTGACGGGACTGAAATGCCGGGCATAGTTGTGGCCGCAGATGACCAGATCGTCCGTGAAGACTGAGCCCGCGTACCGCCCTGGGGCAATTTTGAGGCCCGGATAGCTCCACTCGCTCATCACGGGCAGGGCCAGCCCGATGGACGGGATGGAGAGATACCCGATGTAATCCCAGCCATCAATGGCGGTAACAGTCATCTCCCGGGCGGTGTCGTCCACCTGGGTGGGCACCAGAAGCTGCAAATGGTTCTCCTGCTCGTCCAGCGTCGTTTCCAGCTGATCCAGCACCTGTGCCGCCGCTTTCTGGGCGCGGCCATTGTCCCATTGGTTGTAGCCCAGCAGGCCCAGCGCCCCGGCCAGCAGCAGCGCTCCCAGCAGGATGAGGATGGTTCCAAGTCGTCTTTTTCTGCATGGCTCAGTGTTTTTGCGGAGCAGGATGCCCGCTGCAATGAGGCAGGTGCCTGCCGCCGTCAGCACCGGGATGGGCCAGTTCAGCTGGCCGGTCTGAGGCAGGATCGGGCGGCCATTCAGCACCCAGTCGTCCGGGTTGCCCGGATTGGGAGCCGCTCGGTGGGCTTCTCGGGTTCCGTGGGTTTGTCCGGTTCCTCCGGCTTGTCGGGTTCTTCCGGCACGTCCGGCGGGGTGGTGGGCGTCAGCGTGCCCACCTTGGGCAGGGCGTCCACATCGTAGAGGTACGTGTCCTCCTCCACCAGCGGCACCGACACCAGGAACGGGTTGATCTTCTCATACCCGGTGGAAGCGGTGCTCTGGACGACCAGATACAGACCCAGCGGCAGCTGCGAGAAGACGACCTTGCCATCGGTGTCCACGGTGAGCGTCTCCCCTTTGCTGTCGGCCGGGCGCTTGTCGTCCAGGGTCCGGGCCAGGTCGCTCTCCGAGAGATCGCCGAGGGAAACGCCGCAATTTTCAAAACCATTTGTATAATCGTAGCTTAAATTTCCATTTTGGCGGCTGATAGAGGCCACCTGATACAGGGTCAGCTTGCCGCCCGAGACAGCGCTCCCGCTCTCGGAATCCCGGAGGGTCACGGTGATGCTGCCTTTCCGGGTGAGCTCAATGCTGGCGGCCGTGGCGGCGGCAAACGCCGGGGCCGCGCACGCTGCCGCCAGGGCGACAGCCAGCAACAGCGCCGCCAGCTGTTTACGAATTTGTTTCATGGGGGTCACCTCTCGTCGTTTTCTCATGTTTGCCTGCTTTCGGACGCTTCCGTGTGGTCACCAGCAGCCAGATCAGCAGCACTGCCAGCATGGGCAGGGCAATGACAGGCGCCGTGATGATGGGGTCGATCCGTGTCGCGTCCGCCGTGACACGGACATGTTTCTGGCTCTCCCGCGTGTTGACACGGTGGCCGCGTACCAGCAGGCGGTGGGTGTTGATGCCGTAGGGGGTGCAGGTCATCAGGGTGACGTAGTCCTGCCCCTCTACGGGCTGTAATAAATCCGTCTCGGTGGGGAGGACAATGGAGATCCGGTCCACCTCATAGGTCAGCACCCGGTCCAGCACCGTGATGGTGAACGTGTCGCCCGCTTCCAGCTCGTCCAGATTGGTGAACAGCTTGGCGCTGGGCAGGCCGCGGTGCGCCGAGATGACCGCATGGGTGCCCGCCCCGCCAACCGGCAGGCTGGTGCCCTCCAAATGGCCTGCCGCCACCTGCAAAACACCATCGCTGGTGCCGTGGTAGACGGGCAGCTCCACGCCGATCCTGGGGATGGTGATATACCCCATAATGCCCGTGCCGGAGACGTCCAGCGTCTCGTCATAGCCGGAGACCTGCTCCGGCGTGAAGAACGAATTAGGGCGTGGCCGCCAGCCGTTGGTTGTAGGCGTCCGCCGCCTCAAAATAGGCGGTATAGTCCGCATCCGACATCTCGTTGACCGTCTCGTCATAGCTGGCCAGCGCGCGGGACTGGTGGCGCTGGTTGACATAATCGCTGACGGTGGGATATAACATCACGGATAGACCCACGAGAAAGATCAGGATTAAAATTATGGTACTGCGGTTCTTTTTTCATGGGCTACTCCCCTAATGTTATCAGGATATTTTTTGCTTTGGGGTTTGGTTTAGCGCTTGTTCTCCATCCGCTTCTTGGTCACCAGCAGGACCACGGCCACAGCCATCAGGCCGCCGCCAACGACGTAGAAGACCGTGGTGCCCATGCCACCGGTGGAGGGGAGGGTGGTGCCGGCGTTGTTCTCAACTTCTACTTTATCTGCTTTTGTTTCTTTACTATACGCAAAAGACGCTGTACCAACATTGGTGCTCTCGTTATACTCTCTCGTCAATACAACCTTGATATCGTCGGTCAGTTTGTTATAGCCATCCGGCGCTTTGGTCTCTTTCAGATAATACTCGCCGGCGTCAAGACCAGAAATCGAAACATTACCATTATTATCAGAAGTAAACTTCGTCGCCGAATTTTCTTCCGGCGTCCAACTCGTCAGCTTATTGTCCTTTGCAGTCAGATAGCTCTTCTTTTCGCCACTCTTTTGGTAAAGCACAAACTCAGCACCCGGAAGGTCAACTGTCTCACTTTCTTCAGCACCCTTTGTGTACTTATAAATCTTAAACTCCCAGACATAAGTACGTGTAGTGTCATGCGTGGTGTGCCCATCGTTACCATAGTCCAGCCAAGTTTCATTTGTGTTGCCTGTACCTGCAACTACAGCATTCGCATTTACTGTTGCGGTATAAGTAACAACCACCACGTCGCCAGCATTCAGCTTGCTATCAACAAATTTAATCTCAAAGCTACAGCCATCCGTCGGTGTTGCGATGGTATAATCAGTACCCTCAGTCAGTGTCACTGTATCATTTGCTTTTTTGATTTGAATTTGAATGCTGTTTGCCTTATAAGTAAGGCCTGTCATCGTATCGTGCAGAACGTAATTCGTTGTGTTACCAGCAGTAACATTGATTGTTGTCTTGAAATTTACTTCCTGGCCAATTTCGGCGTCATTCTTGTCGCCCCAAAAACCATTCGAATTTTCCTGCACCTGCTTATCAACAGACGGCACTCCATTTTTTTTCTTTAATTGTAACTGCTGTTGAACCAGTCACATTGCCAACACTGCACAAGCTGCCCGTTGTAGTATCAACAAGGTAATAGCCCTCTTTCAGGCCAGTAAATATTGCTTCATTGTTGTTTGCCGTAACGCTGGCAACTGCAATCTTCGACTGAGTTTTCGCCCATGCAAGTGCTGCTGCTGCAAAGGCCTTTGCATTTTCCGAATCGTCTACAAAACCGGCTTTTTTCAGGTTTTTCACCTGACCAAGGCTATCGATTTCAATATAATCTTTGCCTGCACCGTTGCCCACAAAAAATGACTTCCATGCAGTCGTAACATTGTAGACCATCCGTCGTCCGTTTTGCTGGCGACGTCAAAAAATACGATACAGCGTATACGTTTTCCATTTACTGCACCATCAATCGTAATCGAGCTACTACCAGCGTTATCACCTGTCGCTGCTGTGCTCGCCGCCCACGCCGGGACGGCCATGGCCAGCACCAACGCAAACGCTGCAAGCAGCGCCAACACGCGTTTTACTCTTTTCATATTTCTTTACTACCTTTCTTACGTCCCTCTCTGAAGACGCCAGAGAGGGATTTATTTTCCTACGTTCGGTTTGTTGCCGGGGTCAGAGCTGCAGGAGTCACTCTTCCCCCTTTTCCGCTTGCGCCTGGAGTTATATCCACACAGCACCGCGGCCAGCGCAATGGCCGCGCCGCCTGCCGTGTAAGGAACCGTGCCGCCCGGGGAGCCGGTGGAGGGGAGCTCGTAGGTGGGGGCCTCGGTGTTGGTGATGGTCACCGTACCGCCGGGAGCTACACCTGTCTCCGGGTAACTATACGAAACCGTGTAGCCGCTTACGCTGGCTTCCTCCACGACATAATGGGCCGTGGGATCGAGGTTTGTAAAGGTGTATTTCCAACTTCTCGTTTTGGTCATCGTAACAGTATCATTGCCGTCCACTTGAACCAGAGTCTTTCCGCCTGTACTCTCCACCTTAAAGAGTTTTAACTGGATGCTATCCGGCTCTTTGTCACTTGGCAATACACTGCCGTCCTGACCGTTCCACTTTTTGACTACAGACAATTCCGTTGGCTTAAGCTGGTTTACAACAACAATGGTATCACCGCTTTGGTAAGCATCATTCGCAGAATGTTCTTTTCCAAAACCATCCATATAACTGATGATATAATTATTACCATCCTGCTCTTTTGCTTCAAACTTTGTGTTGCTCTTAAGGTCCTTACATTTTGTCAGGTCTACCTGAGCTGTCCATCCGTTGTCATTGTTCAAAGTCACCGTATCAAATGCTGTGTTGTCACCTTTTTTGAAGACATCCACCTTGATTTCATTTTGCTTGTTTTTCTGGTCCTCAGACATAATCGTCCCGTCTGCATTTTTCCATACCTTACGGACTGTCAGCTCCAGCTTGCTGTTTTCCACTTGCAGAACCGTTGTCTTTCCATAAGTTGCAAATGTCACATCCTCCTGCTTCGGAGATGTAACACTCCCAGCATTTTGTGTTGCAGCCTGATATGCATCTAACTCTGTTTGACCCGGTTGCAGCATTATGAAATAAGAGGTATTTTTCTTTCAGCAGATAGCCATCAGGTGCTTTTATTTCCACCAGCTTATAAAGCGTATCGTATTCCACCTGAGCCGAGTTTGGGCTCTCCGTTGCAGCCTTTGCAAAATGAATCTCGCCTGTCTGGTCTGTTACAAGACTGTTCTTACAGATTGTCCACCCACTGCTGTCCAGTTTGGACAATGTAAACTCCGCGCCCGCAACATCCTGAGATTCAAGATTTTTCTGAACCTTATGCAGCAAAAAGCTGTCCGTTTGAGTATGCTCCCGCGCTGATATCTTGTGCATGGTACTGGATTTCATCGCTCTTCGTCTCTTTGCCAAACAGTTTTGCTTTATTGTTCAGCTTTACATTTTCCTTCTGCTGCGGTGTAAGATTAGACGTGTCAATCTTATACTTATAGGAGAAAACATAAGCCTGATCATCTGGGACCGTCAGTTCAATGGTATACTTACACTCACTCCCACTTTCATCGGTCTTGGTCGTGAGCCCTCGGATATCTTCGTCCGCCAGTGTCGTCCCATCTTCTTTGTAGAGGTGAACATCCTGCAGGACTGCTGTAGCCCCCTGCGAAGTTGTGAACGTATCTTTTAGCGTGATCTGGTCTGCCGTACTGATCAGATCTTTGCCATCCGGATTGATCTTTACCTGATAGAATACTTCTTCCAGATATTGATCCTCACTCTTTTTAGTTGCTCACCCTTTTTTTCCAGATACGATTTGTTTCGTTCGACTGTAACATCTACATCGTCTTTGTGGCCGTTCCATACAACCGTATTTTTTGTAAGTATTTTCATTCATACTTGCATCTGCGTTCCACTTTTCCTGGTCTGCCAACTTGACACGGAACATGATTGCAACGGCTGAATAGTCCTTATTTTTTTTTCAATAGAAGTGAGGTTGCTCAATGTAAACGTTAGTTTATTATTTGTATACTGTATCTGTACATGGTCCGGATTTGGGTTATTCAAATTCCAAGCTTTATAATATGCTGCAATCTGTTGTCCATCTCCCAAACCAGCTGTTCTACTATTGGAAAATGTAATCACATATTCTCCAGTGTATTCAATTCCATCCTGGAGTTCATCTGTGATCACTGTTCCATCGAACGCAGACAGATCTTTCGGCGAAATCCAGAGTTTATACCAGAATGTAGTGTCTCCGCTTTCATTGTATCCGATTTTTCCACTGCCAAGACTATCCTGGAAATAATGCAAATTTGATTCCGCCGCTACCATCTTATCAAAGGATTCTTCTTTTTCAACTGGCTTTTCCTTTGTAATGGTGTAAGAAGCATCTGTCTCGCTGTTCTCAACAACCAGATTGTTCTTAATCGTCCAAGTTTCACCTCCCGACATTATATCATAACAATCCACATGTGTGCGATAGTTGTTTACACTGATCTGGCGTAACTTGTTGCCAGAATAACCCCCCCCTCTTTTACAGTAATTTTAAAGCTTCTAATTTTGGCATCCTTATTCTCAGTGGTATTGTCTACTTCGTTGGCTTCTGTCTGATCAACGGAACTATAATAAATAATTTCCGTTTCAATTCCGCGATTTTTGGCTTGGTCCATAGTCAATCCCTGGGTATAGGTATCTCCCACTCTGAAAACACGAATGCCGTTTTTCAAATCCCGATCCAGTTCTCCAAGAAGTGCATAATGTGTATCTTCTGCTCCACTGGGGGTCTGCCCGCTACTGTTTACAGGGTCAAAGAACCGATCACAAAGTGTAATACTACTTGCACTTTCCGGCGACTTTGCGGTTGCATTCCAGCGAGCGATTTTCTGGTTGTCTGTAGCACCATTTTTCAGGTCTCTATCCACCTTACTCTTTACGGCTGCCCATCCCTGACGTACTACTTTACCGCTGCCAGTTGTGCCGTCCTGCTTTTTATCATCTTTGTCGATCTCAGCATCGTTTTTCAATAATTCGTTATCCTGTATGTCATCAGGAACTGTGGTGTAATACTCAATCAGATAATACTTTTCCGTTGAACCTGCCGGGAATGTATATGTAAATCCGGTTTCCTGCCCTGCCTCATTTTTGGTGATCGTTACTGTGCCTTTCGACGAAACCATTTTGTTGATGCTGTCCCAGTTATCGCCAGAGCCACCATATTTCACCTTGATTCCATCTGTGCCGCCTACGATTGTTGCCCCTGTATACTTCAGAGTATCCTTGACCGTATACCCATTTAAATCGCTTGGCCCTACATTGTTAATTTTGATTCTCCAGCGCATCTTACGGTTCACAGTATCATAGTTTCCGCTCTTTTCAATAAGAGAACCGCTATACCGCTTACTCCACGATGCCGGAACGGGATCCTTTTTCCCCTCATAAATCGCAGAGGCTGTATTACCGATTTCACCGACGGGCCATGTATCCGCATCGTTCAATTTATAGTGGTAGGTCAACGTATAGCTTTCGCCTGCCTCCAGCGCGGCAAGATCACTGATTTCAAAGCATGGTTTTCCTGTTGTACTATCCGTACCAAATTTCAGGTTTGTTTCCTTTGTCAGCTCAACAGAGGCTTCTCCTTTCTTCAAAGAAAAACTATTCTCATCATAATTTCCTGCAATTGTCGTGCTTTTTCCAATAATATCCGAAATTTTTACTTTCTTTCCATCCGTTCCCAGTGTAGAGCTTACTGTCACCGTAAATTCCACATACTTATTCCCGTTTGCATCCAGTTTAATTTCACTACCTTTTTTTTTTCGTCTGAATGTCCGTCGGGTTTTGCAGCTTGATCGTGGTCCCTGTTCCTGGGAAACTTACTTCTCCGGAAGCCTGATTTGCTTTTTTTGCTGGCAACCGAATCGACCTTGAAGTATGCATTGAAAGACTCGTTTTTCATATTAGGTGCATCTTTAAAATCAAATACCAGCTTCACCAAGCCGTTTTCATCCACTGTAACCGCACCAATATCAATTTCCGAATCATGATCATCAGGGTTTTGCGCCATAATTCGGCCGGATTTTGATTTCTCCATGCCATATGGAAGCTGATAGGTCAGCGTCTTTCCATTTTTGAAAGTATCTAACTTCGTAACAAAATCCACTTGTGTCTGGATATTATCTCCAAATGTAATTACATGGTCTTTATCAATCGGGGTCCATGCTCCATTCTTGTGCTCTGAAACAGTAACAGAGGTAATCTTCGTTACGATGTTAAGTTCCTGTTCCGTTTCAGATGCAGTCGTAGCATCCGGGTCCTCATCCATCAAATCGCTGATACCATACCCCTCCGCGGCATTGACGGACACAAAGCTGGTGACCTCGCTCAGGGCAACTTCCACCTCGGCCACCTGGTCGATGGTGGTCTCGCCGTCGGACTCGCAGCCGGTGGCGACATCGCCGGAAATGACGGTGAGGGCCGTGGTCAGATCGGTCTCCTCGTCCACCGCCGCGTCGGACACCACGCCAATGGTCTCGCGGCCCTCGGCATTTTTGTACATGACGATATCACCCGGCAGGATGGAGGCAAACTTCTGCGGGTCATCGGTATAATATTCAGAGTTCATGCGGGCAAGCTCGCCACGCAGGGCGCTGATGCTGGCGTACTGGGGGATGATATCCTGCGGCACGCCCGCGTGGTACAGGCAGTAGGCCACAAAGGTGCTGTCCCAGTCGGCATACACCATGGGTTTGTCCTTATAATACTGGTCGGCATACATGGTGTAGCCGTTGCCGTCCTCGTCCACGTCGGCCTTGCTCTCGGTATAGCCGAGCTGGCTCCAGGCCACGAGCACCATGTCCTGGGCCCAATCCACGCTGGTGCGGTCTGGGGTCTTGGCGTCGTACTCCGCGTCGATCTCGGCGTTGGGGTTGACGAGGCAGGCGGCCGTACGCTCGTGCTCTTCCTTGCCGCAGATCAGCACCTTGCCATAGCACTCGTCGGTGTGGTGGTGGACGGTATAGCCCGTGTCGATCTCGGCGTCCGTTTCGGGCTTGGTGGCTTCTTTTTTCGGGTTCCGGGTCGGCGACTGTCTCCGGTTCCTCGGCAGAATCGGTCTCTGCCGCGCTGTTTTCGTCCACGTCGTACAGGGCGGCGCCGTCATCCGTTTTCTCCGGCTCGCCCTCTTCCTGGCCGCAGACCAGAACCTTTTCGAGGGTATAGCAGTCGTCGGTGTGCTCATGCTCGGTGCAGAGCAGTTCGCCGGTCTCCTGGTCGTAACAATAATCCTGATGGACGTGGTCGCTCTCGATGCCGCAGGTCAGCTTCTCTTCTTCCTCGTAGCAATCCGCGGTGTGGTGGTGCAGCACCACTTCCGGCTCCGGCTCTTCCTGCGTGACGGGCTCACTTTCGGCTCGCTCCCGGCTTCGTCCCAGTCCGCAACGCTGGAGTCACCGTCCCCTGCATCATCAGCCGAATCCATCGTTTCTTCGATGATTTCGCCTTCTTCATAGCCGCAGATAGGCTCGGTGCCCTCGATGTAGCAATCGTCGGTATGCTTGTGTTCTTCTTTCCCGCAGTAATAGCGCGTGTCATCGGCGGCAAGCGCGATGCCATCCTGATGCAGCCGCCAGCTGACGCTCATGGCGGTCAGCATCGCCAGCACCAGAACCATTGCCACCGAACGCCGGGCCAAATGACGCTGCCGCTGGACGTTCTGAATGGCTTCCTGGAAGCGATTCTTCATTCCCATAATGGATTCCTTTCCTCAGTGAATCAACGAAAAACCGGACAAGGGCCAGACGCGTAAAAAGACCTTGCCCACGATTTGACTTTTTTTTTCGACACAGCCGATCACCGTACTCCGGCTGTCGATGGAGGTGACGCGGTGGTCGCCCATCACAAAATAGCGGCTCTCCGGCACCTGATAGGGGAACTCGATGTCGCACTCGCCCAGCGCCAGCTCATCCACATAGGGCTCGTCGAGCACCTCTCCATTGACGCTCACGACACCTTTGGTGTCGATGGAGATGACATCACCCGGCCCGCCGATGATGCGCTTGAGCAGCAGCTTGTTCTGCCAGTAAAAAGCCACACAAGTCGCCCGTCTTCCAATCGTCCGTTTTTACCAGCAGGATCACGTCCCGGTCCTGCAGGGTGGGGTTCATGCTGTCGCCCGACACCTGCAGCACAGGCAGCAGCAGCGTGGCCAGCAGCACCGCAATGGCCGCCACCACGATCAGGGTGCTCACCGTACCGCGCAGCACCCGCCAGAAACGCCGCCGCTCGGTCAGGCGCTTCCGTTCCGCATCCACCCGCCGCAAAGCTTCGGTGTCCTGCGGCGTTTCATCCTGCCGGAGCGTGTCGATGACGTCGATCAGCTCCGTGCGGCTCATCCGCCGCAATTTCCGCTCTGACATAATTCCTCCGCAAAGTCTTCTGCAAGGCTTTGTCTTTCATTCCATTCCCAATTTATCTCAATCGCCGTCCTCTGCAAGGCGCGGCGCAATCCACGAAAACATTTTCGTTCTTTTTTCCACGAAAAAACGTTATAAAGATAAGTGTTATCAATAACAGTATAGCACCAATATTTCCTGTTTTCAATCAATTTTCCTAAGATTCTTTGCCACGATTCCTGCTTTTCATGATTTCTTCCTTTTTGCAAAACATCTTTTTTGTATTTTTACAACAAAAGAGCACCCCAGGGCAGGAAACCCGGAGTGCTCTTTGATTACACAGTGTTGAACCGCGCGTTTTATTTACTTCTTGGTGCTTCCCATATCGGGGACGAAGCTATTGATCTTCTTGACGGTGTCCACGATGGTGACCACGTTGTTGATGATGGAGCTGCCGGCGGAGAAGACACGGGCAATGTAATTGAACAGGGTGCCGATATCCTTGAACATCTGCCAGCCGGTGGTTTCACCGCCAACCAGATAGGTCATCTCCTCTGCATCAATGGCTGCGTAATTGGCGGGCATTTTGAGTTCATAGTTCGTCATAGTAATTTTCCTTTCTTCAGTAAACTCAATAGAAAAGCAAATTCATCAGGAACCCTGTGCGGCGACCACGGTAACCACGACAGCGACCACCGCTGTGACCACCAGCACCGTGCCGAGGTTGTCTTTCAGCTTCCAGCTCTTCTCTGTGTCAGCGGCTGCCGGTGCTGTCGTCGTTGTCTTGGCTGCAGTGGCTGTGGCGGTGTTCTTTTTGGCCGTCGGCGTCCAGTGCGCGTAGATGGTGGTATCGTCCTTGAAGTTGTACCGCGTGGTGATCTTGGTGCCGCCCACCACATCGTCGTACCAGCCATCAAACTTATAGCCCTCCATGGTGGGGGTGGGCGTACTGGTCAGCCGGTAATTGGAGCCGTACTTGTAGGCATACAGCTGCATGACATCACATGTACCGCCCTGTGCTTCCAAGTAGACGTTGTAATAGCTTGCGTCCGCCGCAAACGCCATGGGCACCAGGTTGCAGCACAGCGCCAGCGTCAGTACGCAGAGCACGAGCTTTTTCCAAAGCTGCTTCATAGACCGCGTCCTCTCTTTCCAAGCGTATTTCCCCGGGCGCTTTCCGGTGTTCCGGGAGCGGCACGTTCCACCCAGCCGCCGGGCGGTTTTCCAGCGCTCTCCCATGGAATAATTATGAATCGGAACTGGTGCCTTGTCAAGCCCGGATCGCAAAATCGAGGTGGGAATTTTTATGGCATTTTCCGTCATTTTCCGCGTTCCTGGACAGATGTCGCGTTTCCGCGGCCATTTCCCGCCGGTTTCCCGTTTTTGCGCCCCTCTCTGCCGTGCAGGAAACAGCATGGAGGAAAGGCTCACAGCCGGTTCTTTTTCATCAGAAATATTTTACCAGAAATGCCCGTGTCCGCGCAAGTGTCCAAATGGACACAAATCACAGATTTGCGCCTGTTTTATTGGGTTCTGCACAAAGCCGCCCACAAAAGTTCGTGAAGAACGCACAAAAACACGGCATAAAAATCCCCCCCGGGCAGCCGGGCAGGCCCTCGGCGTACTTGTTGGTCAGGATGCTGCCCATGGCCGCCATGACGGCAGGCGAGACGATACAACTTCCCCCTCTCTGAGATGTTTCTTTCCCAAAAAGCGCGGCCCCGCATTGGGCCGGACGGATTTTTTCTGTGATAACAAAATGCCAGCCTTTCTTCCACCGCAATTTCGACAAAAACGCTTGCTTTTTGAGCCCGCATTGCTTATTATATTCCTATAAAAATTCTGGGTGTTTTTTGTGCAGATCGTCTGCATGGGCACCGCCCGGAAGAACGGAGGAAGCCGCATGACCCTTGCGGAAGAGAAACAGGTTCAGCGCAAAGCGGGCATTGCGGCCCGCCGGGCACTGGCACCGGAAACCCGTGCCGCTGCCAATGCAACTCTCTGCGCCCGGCTGGCGGCGCTCCCCTGCTTCCGGCAGGCCCGGACCATCCTGCTTTACGCAGCCTTTGGCGGCGAGGCCGATCTGGCCACCCTGGCCGAGACGGCCCGGGGCCTGGGCAAAACGCTGGCCTATCCCGTCTGCGGGGAAAATTTCAGCCTGACCGCGGCTGTGCCCGGCGAGGATGGCTGGGAGGCAGGGGCCTACGGCATCCGCACCCCCATCCTGAGCCGGGCAGAGATCCTGCCGCCGGAGGCACTGGATCTGATTTTAGTGCCCTGCACCGCCTTTGACGCCGCCTGCGGCCGGGTGGGGATGGGCAAAGGCTACTACGACCGCTACCTGCCCCGCTGCACCCGTGCGGTGAAGCTGGGCATTGCGTTTGAAGCACAGCGCGTCCCCCACGCCGCTCTGGACGAACACGACCAGCGGCTGGACGCGTTCATCACCGAGGGAGGAATCTATCGTGGAACTGACAAAATCGAGCTGTGAGGGCTTTTTGGAGAGCCTTGCCAGCAAAGCCCCCGGCCCCGGGCGGCGGCGGTGCAGCGGCCCTTGTGGGCGCGGCCGGCGTGGCCCTGGGCAATATGGTGGGCAGCCTGACCGTGGGCAAAAAAGAAGTACGCGGCGGTGGAGGCGGATCTCCGAACCCCTGAATGCCCGGGCGGAAGTCCTGCGCAGGCGGCTGGAAGCGCTGGTGCAGGCCGACGCGGAGGCGTTTCTGCCGCTGGCTGCCGCCTACGGCCTGCCCAAAGAGACGCCGGAACAGCAGGCCCATAAGGCCGCGGTGCTGGAGCAGGCGCTGGACGGGGCCTGTGCCGTGCCTCTGGAGATCATGGAAGCCTGCTGTGAGGGCATTGCGCTGGCGCAGGAGTACGCCGCCAAGGGCCGCGCGCTGGCCGTCTCCGACGCCGGGTGTGCGGCGCTGTTCTGCAAGGCTGCCTTACAGGCTTCGGGCCTGAATGTCTCCATCAATACCAAACTGATGGCAGACCGCGCCCACGCCGAGGCCCTGAACGCCAAGGCAGACGCCCTGCTGGCACAGTACGTCCCGCTGGCCGATACGCTCTACGAAAAAATGGCAACACAATTGAGAGGGGAAGTTTAAATGGCAACGATCTTAAAAGGCGCGCCCGTGGTGGCGGCCATGAACGAGGCAAACGCCGCCCGCTGTGCGGCATTGGCCGCCAAAGGCATCACCCCTACCCTGGCCGTGGTCCGGGTGGGCGAGCGGGAGGACGACCTCTCCTATGAGCGGGGCGTCATGACCCGCTGCGGCAAGGTGGGCGTAGCCGTCCGGCAGTTTTTGCTGCCCGCCGATGCCACTCAGGACGCCCTGCTGGAAGTCATTGAAAAAATCAACGCGGACAAGTCCATTCACGGCTGTCTGCTCTTCCGCCCCCTGCCCAGCCAGTTCGACGACCGCACCATCCGCGCGGCCCTCGCCCCGGAGAAGGACATCGACGGCGTCACCGACGGCTCGCTGGCAGGCGTGTTTACCAACACGGCGCTGGGCTACCCGCCCTGCACCGCCCAGGCCTGCCTGGAAATTCTGAAGTATTACGATATCCCCCTCTCCGGCAAGCGGGCCGTGGTGGTGGGCCGAAGCCTTGTGGTGGGCAAGCCTGCCGCCATGATGCTGGACCGCGAAAACGCTACGGTCACGATCTGCAACTCCCGCACCCAGAACCTGCCCGCCCTCTGCAAAGAGGCTGATGTGGTCGTGGTGGCCATGGGCAAGCGCGGCTTCATCGGAGCCGACTGCCTGCGGGAGGGCCAGACCGTTGTGGATGTGGGCATCCATGTGGGCGATGACGGCAAGCTCTGCGGGGACGTCCGCTTTGCCGAGGCCGAGCCCGTGGTGGAAGCCATCACCCCGTGCCGGGCGGTGTGGGCGCCGTGACCACCGCCGTGCTGGTGGGCCATGTGGTGGAAGCAGCGGAGAAAACGCTTTTATAAAAGTTTCATCTCTTTAATTTTCAATCATAAAGCACAAAACGAAGCACAAAGCAAAACGCGCCCGGGCGGTGAGGAACCGCCGGGCGCGTTTTGCGCTCTAGGGTTATGCCGGGAGGTAGAAAAGAAAATAGGAAAATAGGAAAAAGATAATGTCAGATGTTACGCGGCGTTCTTTGCCGGGGCAAAGACCAGCGCTTTTTTTCCGCTTGTTCTGCATCGAACGGACGATGCAGCTGAGCGTGAAGTTGATGATGAAGTAGATAACGCAGGCGGCACCGAACAGGACCATGACGTCGGAAACATTCACGGTGCCCAGACCGTTGTAGGTGCCCGCGGCACTCAGCAGCTGGCGGATGCGGGCCATCAGCTCGATGGTGGCCACGTTTGCCAGATAAGACGAATCCTTGATGGTGGTGATGACCTGGCTCAGCAGGGTGGGCACGATGTTGCGGTATGCCTGGGGCAGCACGATGTAGAGCAGCACCTCAGCGGTGTTGAAGCCCTGTGCGTAACCGGCCTCAAACTGGCCCTTGGCCACACCATTCAGGCCGCCGCGGACGATCTCCGCAATGACGGAGGAGTTGAACAGGATCAGAGCCAGCGCTGCCTTGAACAGGAGCTTCATCTCCACGCTGGTCAGGCCGAACATTTTCCGGGCAAAGAACGCCGGGCAGGGGCAGAAGACCACGCAAACGAAGATCCACAGCAGGTAGGGCGTGTTGCGGAACAGCTCGATGTAAGCGGCGCTCAGCCAGCCCAGGACGCGGGCCGGGCCATGCTTGCAGTAGGTGCGGGCCAGTGCCAGCAGGCTGCCGACGATGAGACCCAGAATAACGCCCAGCACCGAGATGATGCAGGTAAAGGCCACGCCGCGCAGCAGGTAGAGCATCACACCCTGCTGGGTGAGGATGGAAAGGCTTGCAGCAAGTGTTTTCATGTTAAGCAGCCTCCTTGAGTTCCACCTTGGCGGCGGTCTTGAGAGCGGTGTTCACGCGGCCCTTGCGTGTCTTGAGGGAAGCCTCCCAACGGGTCGCCAGTGTGGACAGCGGGAAGCAGACCACAAAGAAGATGAGGCCGCAAACGATGTAAGCGGGAGCGTAAGCGCCGCCGGTGGAAGCACCGGTGACAAAGCTGTAGGTCACACTGATGAGATCCGCACCACCCACGATGTAGAGGCAGGAGGTGTTTTTTAAAGAGGTTGACCACCTGGTTGACCATGGGAGGCAGCATCACGGGGATGCTCTGGGGCAGGATGATGTAACCCATCCGCTGCAGATAGTTGAAGCCCTGTGCCTGTGCGGCCTCAAACTGGCCTTTTGGCACCGACTCAATGGCCGCGCGGACCACCTCGCCCATGTAGGCACCGGTGTAAACGCCCAGTGCAATGATGCCGGTGCGGATGACGCCGAGGCTCAGGCCTGCAAAGGCCAGCGCGTAGTACAAAAAGCAGAGCTGGAGCAGCAGCGGGGTGTTCTGGATGAACTCCACATACACGCGGGCCACAAACTTCAAGATCTTATTGCCGCTGGTGGCCATCAGGCCCAGCAGAGCGCCAATGGCAAAGGCCAGCGCCAGTGCGCAGACAGCGGTCTGTAAGGTATTGCCCAGACCCAGCAGAAAGCTCTCTTTATGGTTCCAAACCGTACTCCAAGCGTCCATCGAAAATAAACCAGACATGGCAAACGCTCCTTTCCCTTTCTATCCCTCAATTGCAAAAGTGGTCTTTTAGCTCAGGCCGTTCTCCTTGATCAGGCTCTCGACCGTACCATCGGCCAGCCAGCCCCTTCACCAGTTCATCGCACAGGGCGGAGAAATCGCTGCCTTTCTTGGTGGCGATGCCGTACTCCTGCGGGCTGAACTCCGCATCCACGTAGCTGCGGCCATCGGTCTTGTAGATGGCCAGAATGGACTTATCCACGCAGAAGCCCTGGATCTCGTTTGCGCTCAACGCGGTGCTGATGGCGGGATAATCGTCGTACTGACGGAACGAGATGCCCTCTTTCCAGGTATCAGCGTTGAACGTGTCGGCGTCAAAGTTTGCACCGTCCAGCACGCCCGCGTCGATCATGGCCTTGACCAGAGCACGGGCAGAAGTAGAACCGGAGGACACGCCCACGACCTTGTCTTTCAGGTCTGCCAGATCCTTGATGCCGTTGGAGTCCTCGACCAGAACGGAAACATAATCGGTGTAGTAGGGAGTGGTGAAATCCCAGCTCTTCTTGCGCTCCTCAGTGATGGTGAAGGGTGCCAGAACGGCGTCGATGTCGCCGGAGTCCAGCAGCTCGCCGCGGGTAGCAGCGGTGACGGTGGTGAACTCGACATCCACACCCAGATACTCGGCGATCATCTCAGCCAGGCTGTCCTCCAGGCCTTTGTACTCACCCGTCAGGGTGTCCTGGAAGCTGAAGCCCTGCACGGCGTTCTTGACGCCGACCTTGAGGACGCCGCGATCCACGATGGCCTGGGTATCCGGACCAAAGCTGGCGGCTGCCGCGCTGGAAGCACCGGCGGTGCTGGCGGCAGTGGAAGCGGTGGAAGCAGCGGTGCTGCTGGAAGAGCCGCCGCAGGCGGCCAGCATGGAAAGGACAGCGGCCGAGCCAGCGGCCTTGACGAAGCTGCGACGAGAGATCTTTTTCATAATCATACACTCCTCTATGTTTTTTGCAGCCCGGGCGGCTTTCCCTGCCCGCCCCGAAACCGGCTGCGTTTTATCAACAACGGCGGCGCACCACAACTTGTGCACCCGGCCGTGTCAACCAAAATAAGCTGTTACCGGACGATCTTGCTCAGGAACTGGCGGACACGCTCGCTCTTGGGGTTGGTGAAGAAGTGCTCCGGCGTGCCCTCTTCAATGATCTGCCCGTCCGCCATAAAGACGACCCGGTCTGCCACCGAGCGGGCAAAGCCCATCTCGTGGGTGACGACCACCATCGTGATGTTTTTCTCGTGTGCCAGCCGGACCATGACGTCCAGCACTTCCTGAATGGTCTCGGGGTCCAGTGCACTGGTGGGCTCATCGAACAGGATGATCTTGGTCTGTGCACAGAGGGCCCGCGCAATGGCGATGCGCTGCTGCTGGCCGCCGGACAGCTGGGCGGGGTAAACCTCCGCTTTATCCCGCAGGCCCACCACCTCAAGATAATGGTATGCCAGCTCTTCCGCCTCGGCCTTTGTTTTGTGGTGCAGCTTCATGGGGGCCAGCGTCAGGTTCTTGAGCACGGTCATGTGCGGGTAGAGATTGAACTGCTGGAACACCATGCTGATGTTTTCGCGGACGATCCGGGTCTTGTTTTTGTTCGTCAGCTCCTCACCATTGATGTAAACATGGCCGCTGGTGGGCTCTTCCAGAAAGTTCATGCAGCGGACGGTGGTGGATTTGCCGCTGCCGGAAGGTCCAATGATGACCAGCTTTTCGCCCTCGGCCGCTTCCAGGTTCACGTCTTTCAAAACGTGCAGGTCACCGAAGGATTTGTTGACATGTTCCAGTTTGATCATGAAGTATTCCGCCTTTCCCTATCCTCTTTTTTTGCCTGTGCACATGCACCACAGACCAGTGCGCCCGGGGGTTGTCTTTTAACATGAAAAGAAAAAAGGCGCAGAGTGAATAAGCTTCACTCAAGCGCCTTTGCTTTCGTTAATAGAAGTATACCTGTTTTTCGTCAAACTTTCAATAAGTAAAGTGCAACAATTTACCACGTGCTCTTTTATGCATTTTGGAAAGTTAGACAAACATCATACTTAAAATCATTCATTCAGCGGGCCAGCAGCAGCAAAAGTGCCGATGCCACCGCCTGCAGGATCAGCCAGCGGGCCACCACCTGCTCATCGCTCCAGCCCATCCGCTTGCGCACATGGTCGTGCAGCGGGGTCAGCGTTTTTTCAGGATGCTGATGTGCAAAAACCGCTTGAAGCTGATTTTGAGGATGCCCAGACTGCCGTCCATGATAAAGACCAGTGCCGCCAGCAGGAATGCGAACGGGTGATTGCTCTTGAGGGCCAGGATGGCCAGGAAGAAGCCCATGGCGCGGCTGCCGGCGTCCCCCATCAACAGGGTGGAGGGTTTGGCATTGGACCACAGGTAGGCCAGCAGGGCACCAATGAAGATGACGCCTGCCGTGGCATACTCGCCCAGCTCCTCCCAATAGGCCAGCAGGAACGTGCCGATGGACACCACTGCCAGGCTGGCCGAGAGGCCGTCCACACCGTCGGTACAGTTGACCACATTGATGCTGGCCCAGATGAGCACGACGATGAGCAGCAGATAGACCGGGTACGGGATGCTGAACGCCCAGTTCAGCATCTGCACGCCGGTGCCGTTGAAGTTGAGGTAGGTGACACCTGCCACCACCGCGATGACAAAATCAATGAGGCCCTTTTTGTATTCGTTCCAGGCCGTATCCGCCGCATCGTCAAAATAGCCCGAGAGCATGGAGGCGATGAGGAGGGCGGTATAGATCAGGTACTCCACCCGGAACGGGATGACAGCCAGCGTCACCAGCGCGATGCAGAGCACAAAGATGAGGCCGGAACCACGGGCCTTGCCCTTGGACAGCTCGCCATTGACAGCGAACGCGCGGCCATGGTCATGGGGCAGCCGCTCCCGGAACATGGAGTCCATCAGGGCGGTCAATGCAAACGCCAGCAGAAAGCCCAGCGCGTCCACGGCACGGGTGCCGATGGTATCAGAAAGCATTTCGATCATAAGATTCAATTCCTCTTTCATAGTATTCTTCCCATGGTGAGAGTGTATCACGCAGAACAGTAAAAATCAATTGCCCTGCCGCAAAATCGCCCTTGATTGACAATCCTCTTCCCTCTTATTATAATAGGTATTGCTTTTCCATTTTGTATTTGCAGAGGAGACATCATGACACTTTCACTTGATATTCTCGCGGCCCGGATGCGGCAGGGCGAGAGCATCCCGCTGGGCGACACGGCCCGCGTTGCCGTTGCCCTGAGCGTGCCCGCCATCCTGCAGCAGCTGGTGGTCACGGCGATGGAGTACATTGACGCGGCTATGGTGGGCCACATCGGGGCCGAGGCCACGGCGGCCATCGGCATCGTCAGCTCCAGCACCTGGCTGCTCCACGGCATTCTGGTGGGGCTGTTCACGTCTTTGCCATCCAGATCGCGCAGTATCTCGGGGCCGACCGCCAGGAGGATGCCCGGGGCGTGCTGCGGCAGTCCATGATCTTCAACATCCTCCTCGGCTGCGGCATGGCGGCGCTGGGCATCGGCATCTGCCGGTTCCTGCCCGGGTAGCTGGGTGCGGACCCGTCTTTGCAGGGCAATGCTTCGGCCTACTTTGGCATCTGGTCCGCAGCCCTGCCGTTCAGCATGGCCATGGGGATGTACTCCGCCATGCTGCGGGCCACGGGTGACGCCCTGACGCCCAGCCTCATCAGCGTGCTGGTCTGCGTGCTGGACATCTTCTTCAACTTTTTCCTCATCAATCCCACCCGGGAGATGGAGCTGTTTGGCCAGACCGTCACGATGTTCGGTTTTGGCTGGGGTGTGCCGGGCGCGGCGCTGGGCACGGCCCTTGCCACCATGATCGGCGGGCTGGCCGCACTGGCGGTACTCCTGCTGCGGGAGAGCCCACTGGCCATCCGCTACCCCGGCAGCTGGAAGATCACCCGCTCCTGCCTGATCAACCTGTGGCGGGTGGGTGCGCCGCTGGCGGCAGAGCGCGCCGCCCTCTCCTCGGCTCAGGTGCTTCTCGTCCGCATCGTGTCCCAGCTGGGCACTGTGGCCATTGCGGCCAACAGCCTGGCCGTAAGCGCCGAGGGCCTGTGCTACATGGCGGGCTACGGCATCCAGGATGCTTCCATCGCACTGGTAGGGCAGGCCGTGGGTGCCCACCGCCGGGACGCTTTGTACTCAACCTGTTCAGCATGTGGGGCGTCCGGCTGACGCTGGCATTCCTGCTGGCTCCCCGCTTCGGGCTGACCGGTGTCTGGACGGCCATGTGCGTGGAGCTGTGCACCCGGGGTGTGCTGTTTCTGCTCCGCCTTGCCCGGGGCAAGTGGCTGGAGAGAGGCGCGCTGGCATAAGCGATATAAAAAATGCTCCTGTGCGGATGCACAGGAGCATTTTTTCTTTCTGATTGAGTGGAATCAGCGGCGGCCATGCAGGATGGGCGACAGCGGCTTATAGATCAACATACAGAGCACAGCGTCCAGCAGGCCCTTGACCAGCGTGAACGGCAGGTTGAAGATAATGAGGCACTTGATGAGGCTGTCTGCCGAGGGCAGGATCGCCTGATACATGCCCAGGATGGCTTCCAGCGGCATGTGGTAGAACTGCACATAGGCCGGGTAAACGACGAAGTAGTTGGAGGGCACGCTCAACACACCCATGGCCACGGCACCTGCCACGGCGCCGATGATGGCCGTCTTGCGGCTCTTGTGGTGCTTGTAAAGATAACCGGCCACGGCAGAGAAGATGGCACCCAGGATAAAGTTGGAGAGCTCACCCACACAGGCCGTGGAGGTGCCCTTGATGACGATGTGGAGCAGGTTCTTCATAAAGCTGATGATCACACCATACACCGGGCCCAGGGCAAACGCGCCCAGCAGGGGCGGGCAGGTCCGAGAAGTCCATCTTGATAAATGCCGGAATCAGCATCGGGATGGGAAACTCGATGAACATGAGGATGAATGCCACCGCGCTGAGCATGGCGGCAACGGTCAGGTTGTGGGTCGTGTCTTTTTTCATGGTTTTTCCTCCCGGGGCGGCTGGCCCCACTCAAAATAAACTGTGGAAAGCCCTTTTTCGCACCGATGGGAAACGGGAGGAAGACAAACCAAAAGCGCCCTGCTGCAAAAACACTGCAACAGGGCGCGTAGACAAGCAATTTGTCTGCCGTTTCTTGCATCCGGACTATACCGTCGGCCTCGGAGTCTCACCGAGTCAGCACCCCATAGGGGTGGTCGCGGGCTATACCGCCGGTGGGGAATCGCACCCCGCCCTGAAACGAACTTTCTGGCACACAGTATAGCGCGGCAGCCTGCTGTTGTCAACCACTTATCCGCAAAAGTTTGTTTTCTTTTTCACAAGTGTGACCTTTGCTTCTGGACTGCTGTCCCAGCACTGCGGCAAAGAAAATTTGAACCCTCTGCCGGAGTATGCTATACTGAGACCAATGTGTTCGACACAATTCACCCGAAAGGAACCATTTCTGTATGATCTTCACCATCCAAAACCTGGGCTTTGCCATTGGCGGCTTTTTGCTGGAGGGCTGGCTGGCCTTTGCGGCCCGGTGCGTCTGCGCTCTGGTGCTGCTGGCACTGGGCGCTGTGGCCCGTGCCCTGCTCCGCAAAAAGATCTTCCCGAAGCTGCTGGCCCACAGCTGGCACTTTGAGGCCACCGGCATCCTGCTCCGCAGCTTTGCGCTGCCCGCCGAGCGGATGGTCTGGCTCACGGGCATTTACTTTGCCCTGGCCAGCCTGCCCTGGGCCATTGCCCCCGTGCCCAAATTCCTGCTCGTCGTCTACCAGATGGCCATGACCCTCTGCATCTGCAAAGGCCTGTACCACGCCTCGGATGTCGCCACCCTGCTGCTGAAATCCTGCGGCGAGGAGATCCGCTCAATAAGACGCTGCTTTCCCTGCTGGACACCACCTATAAGGTGCTGGTGGTCATTCTGGGCGTGGCGACCATCGCGCAGGAGAGCGGCTTCCCCATCGGCAGCATCGTTGCCGGTGCCGGCCTCATCGGCCTGACCATCTCCCTGGCTGCCCAGGAGACGGCCAGCAACATCTTCAGTGGCATCGTCATCCTCGTTGACAAGCCCTTTGCCGTGGGCGACTGGATCCTTGTGGGCGATGTGGAGGGCGAGGTCATCTACATCAACTTCCGCTCCATCAAGATCCGCGCCCTGGATAAGACCGTGAGTATCATCACCAATAGCAAGGTGTGCAGCTCCACCATCGTCAACTGCGCCATGCGCACCACCCGGCCCTATCAGTTCCCGCTGGGCGTCACTTACAATACCTCCCGTGCCAAGCTTGAGCAGCTGATGGCCGACCTGACCGCCATGCTGGAAGCCAGCCCTTCTGTGGAAAAGGGCTCTGCCCTTGTCCGGCTCACCAGCTTTGGCGATTCCAGCATCAATCTCCTCGTCTCCGCCTACCTGCTCACCAATCAGGCCGGAACGTTCCTCCAGATGCAGAACGACCTGAACCTGAATGTCATGGACGTGATGCAGAAAAACAAGGTGGACTTCGCATTCCCCTCCACCACCGTCTATCTCTCCAAATAATTCTTTGCTCCTCCGTGCGGAGGAGCTTTTTTTGTTTACAACGCCACATCCAGCGCCATCATCAAAGCAAACCCTAACACAATGCTGATGACCCCCGCCGATTCATCCGGTTCAACGGCCTGCGGGATCATCTCCTGCGCCGTTACGCAGACCATGCACCCGGCGGCTGCGCTCATCAGCCAGGGCAGAGCCGCACTCACCCAGCCTGCCACCGCAAGGGCCAGCAGCCCGCCCAGCGGCTCCACCAGCCCGGAGGCTGCCCCGGCCAGAAAGGCCCTGCCCCGGCTCTGACCAGATCTCAGCAGCGGCAGGCTCACCGCCGCGCCCTCCGGGATGTTCTGTAACCCGATGCCAAGGGCGAGGGCCAGTGCCCCGCTTACGGCCTCCGGGCTGCCCTCCAGCGCCAGCGCGGCGGCAAGGCCCACTACCATCCCCTCCGGCAGGTTATGCAGGGTAACCGCCAGCACCATGTGCCCGCAGTGCCCCGGCCCGGCCGCAAACCAGCGCCCGGCCAGCGCTTCCAGCCGCAGCAGCCCCACGGCCCCCACAACAAGCCCCGCCGTGGGCGGGAACCACCGGGCCAGACGCCCCGCTCCGCCCGCTCAATGGCGGGCAGCAGCAGGCTCCACACACTGGCCGCCAGCATGATGCCTGCCGCCATGCCGGAGGTCATCCGCTGGGTGCGGGGCTCCTGCGCGCGCCGAAACAAAAAGGCACCTGCCGCCCCTACCGTGGTGCACACGGCAGGCAGCAACAGAATGCCCGCTGTAAAGATGATTTTTTCCACACCGCATTCCTCCTCTTCCCGCTGATGTATGCGGGAAAAGCGGCGGATGTGCAGCTTTTGGGTTATTTTGCCCAGGTGGGTTCCTGATCTTTGCCGGAGTAACAAACAGGCCGTCGTTTTTCTCCTCCAGCGCCTTGATCATGTGGTAGGTATACTCGTTGTAGGGGGTAGGGATGCCCAGCTCTTTGCCCATCCGCATCAGTGTCCCGGAGAACATGTCGATCTCTGTATGGCGGCCCGCGTCAATGTCCTGCAGGGTGGAGTACCGGGCGTCCGGCGGCACCGCACTGCCCCGGCCGGAGTTTTTGTCCACAATGGAGAGGTCGATGCCCTTGGCGGCGGCAATGGCCATCAGCTCTTTGCGGAGGCCGTCACTGATGGCTTTCATGTGGACGCTGTCGCGGTAGCAGCCCACACCGGTGGCGTCCGGGTCAAAGCGGAAGCCGTCCGCT
>VOFC01004148.1_pt1 | contig 30033 bp, 39 predicted proteins | sample 5384161 | NCBI WGS metagenome assembly VOFC01 (sample SAMN12384722, study PRJNA508395) | human gut metagenome | isolation source: healthy gut B | host: Homo sapiens
AAAGCTGGCAGATTGGTGCTAGAAGAAGTTATTTATTTTTAAATTACATTTTGCGGAAACTCAAGGAGAGGGGCGAGGATGGCGGGGTTTCCGGACATTAACTCCGACTGTTGCAAAACGGCCCGGCTGCATGGTTCGCAGCCCGGGCCGTTCTCGTCTCTCTTTTACAGTTTACAGATGGTTCCTGCCACCTTGTCTTTGCGCATGGCGTTCTGGATAGTCGGGATAGCTCCCACCAGCAGAAGGGCATATAGCAGTACCAGATTCAGCACGTAGCTGGTCATGTCGATGACTTCCTCGGAAAGCAGGAGCGGCAGCAGGCGGTAGCCGTAGAAGACGTCAGTCTCCAGTTCTCTGGCAATCATGATAGCCCAGTCCACACGGTCGCCCACGTAGGTCATGACGATCATCAACACGGCGCTGATGATGACGCCCTTTTTCGTCAGCTTGCCGCCTAGCAGCTCATAGCCCTTCAGGGCGCAGACTGCCATGATGACGCCGGAAATAGCCGCCACATAGCCCAGCTGGCTCAGCAATACAATGCTGGCTACGCCGAGCAGGGAGCCTATGAGAGCGCCTACGACGCCACCCACCAGGTTTTCCTTCTTATTCTTCTCGTTTGCAGTGTAAGCCGCCGCATTCTGGCTTACCTTGTCGTAACACTCATCACAGAGGCAGATGGAATTGCCTGCCACGTAAGCTGCTCCGGTCTCCTTCATTTCGCCGCAGAGCTCGCATCCATTGGTGAAGCCTTCCATTCTCAGCATATCCAGAAATGCCGGAAGGGACTCCTGCAGGATGCCTTTGATTTTCTACCCTGACATACCGCTTCAGGGTCATCCGGACCGTATGCTTCTCCTGCACCACGCCCATGATACCCTTATGTTCCTTGCGGAACTGTTTATCCTGTTTAAACTTCACGCCGTTCTCAGCCACACCGACTGATATGCAGACCATACCGTACTCGATACCCCTGCCAGTATCAAGACCGCTGACGCGCAGTGTAAATCCGTCTTTTTTCTCCATAAGCCACACAGAATTCCTCGTTAAAATGCAGGCCCAGAAACCGGGCAATCTCCGCATAACGGGCTGTTACCTTCCTGTTTGCTGTCATAACATTCTCTCCTCTTATGTCTTTTTTTTGTATTTTTCCTATCTCCAGCTTTCAATGACCGCCTGCACGGTTCTCCGCCCCTGGAATTCGTTGATTTCCGGGTAGTAAAGCAGGCAGACGGTATCTTTGCTTTCTGTATAATGCAGATCGGCTTTCACATCGCCGAAGCTGATGCCCCTCCAGTCGGCTGCCCTTGGCATCCTCCAGAACAGTCTTCAGCACATTGCGGTTCCTGTCCGCACGGTATTTAAATACCCGCCTATTTTAGCATGATTCATGGGGGGTGACAAGACCCAAAGCCTCTTGAGTTTCCGCAGTTTTATCCACAATGGCTTCCTATGAAATAAATAACTGGAGCGGCTGCTCCATCTTTTTGGAATGGCGCAGCCGTCCGAGCGGGTTCCTATCCGAAACCTTTTCACCCGATAATTCTCTGAATATCATTGAACATCACAAACACCATCAGAACCATCAGTGCGACAAAGCCCGCGAAATGAATGACGCCTTCTTTTTCCGGTGGGATCGGTTTTCCACGAAGTACCTCCAGGAACAAAAATACCAGTCTGCCGCCGTCCAGTGCGGGCAGCGGAAGCAAATTCATCACGCCCAGGCTGACTGACAGAAGCATCGCCAGATTGACCATGTTCATGAACACAAGCATCGGTCCGCCGGGTTCTGCAGCTGTTTTCACCTGATCCACGATCTGTGCCATGCCGACCGGTCCTGCCACGTCGTTCTTGGACAACTTACCCCTCTACCAGGGATTTCACGCTCAACACGGAATTTTTTTTTATGCAAAAGCGCAGCTGGTACCAGGCATAACGGAACAGCTTTGTCCCCTTCGCCTCATCATAGGATGCATAATTCTGAAAGCCGACCAGATATTTACCTGCTTCTTCGTTATAAATCGGCGTCAGCGTCGTTTCATACTCCTGACCGTCACGCTCATATACCACTTTTACAGACTCTCCGGTTTTATTCAATGCCATTTCCAGGGAAATTTCCCGTGCCAGATTGATTTTGCTGTTAAACCGCAGGATTTTGTCTCCCGCCTGCATTCCGGCTGCCTCCGCTGCAGAACCCTCCACTACGCTGCCAAGCACCGGCAGATCTGCACCGGCGTAACCCGCAACCATAATTGCGAAAATAAATGCCAGTAAAAAGTTAAACAACGGTCCGGCAAAAACAGTGGCAATCCGACTCCATACCGGCGCGTTCTGGAAATTTCCGCGATCCACATCCACCGGCACATTCTGCAAAGCGCCCCGTCCGGTTTTATCCGCCGGCGTGCCTGCGGCAGATGCCTCTTCTTTCGCCGCTTCCAGTCCGTCTTCCCCTTCAAAAATGCATGCGCCGCCCAACGGGAACGCCCGCAGCACATATTCCGTTTCCCCCTTTTTAAAGCCTGCAATCTTCGGTCCCATCCCGATTGCAAATTCATTCACACGGATGCCGTTCACTTTTGCAATCAGGAAATGACCAAATTCGTGTCCCATTACGATCACGAAAAAGATCAGTAAAAAAATGATGATTGTTCCGATCAAAGTTTCATCTCCTGCCTGATTTGTTCATAGGTCTCAGCCTCTGCCTGAAGGATCTGCACCACATCAGGATTTTCTATAGTATGATGATGCTCCATCGCCATTTCCAGGATTTCCGGAATCTGCACGAAACGGATCTTTTTCTGAAGCAGAAGCTTGACAGCCATTTCATTCGCCGCATTGAAAACGGTCGGCATACTGCCGCCTTCTCTTGCCGCCCGATAGGCGAGCGCAAGTCCCGGAAACGTATCGGTGTCCGGTGCTTCAAAGGTCAACTGATGGATTGCAAACAGATCCATAAATGGCGCGCGCATCGGTCTTCTTTCCGGATAAACGAGGGCATACTGGATTGGCAGCTTCATATCCGGAAGCCCGAGCTGTGCAATCACCGCACCATCGTCATATTCCACTGCGGAATGCACAATACTCTGCGGATGCACAACAACCTGAATCTGATCAAGGGATACGTCAAACAGCCACTTCGCTTCCATCACTTCCAGCCCCTTATTGACGAGGGATGCCAAATCGATCGTCACTTTTTTGCCCATCGACCAGTTCGGATGCTTCAACGCATCCTCCAGCGTCATCTGCTCTAAGTCCCCACGCTTTTTTTTCCCGCGGAACGGACCGCCGGAGGCTGTCAGCAAGATTCTGTGGATCTGATTATCCGCTCTTCCCTGTAAAGACTGGAAAATTGCGGAATGCTCACTGTCTACCGGCAAAATCGGAACCTTTCTTTGAGCGGCCAGCGGCATGATGATATGTCCTGCTGTCACCAATGTTTCTTTTATTGGCAAGCGCAATCGTCTTTCCGCTTTCAATCGCTGCGATGGTCGGACGGATACCGATCATGCCGACCACCGCCGTAACGACAACGTCGCTTTCCGGGAAAAGACGCGATTTCCAGCAGTCCGTCCATCCCGCACACGATTTTTGACCGGAAGATCTGAAACTCTCTGCCGAAGGTCAGCCGCCGCTTCCTCACTCCACATTCCCGCGATCTGCGGATGAAATTCCCGAATCTGTTTTTCCATTAGATCGACATTCTGCCCTGCTGCCAGCGCAACCGCCTGTAAATCCTCATTATCCCGGATAATTTCAGGGTCTGGGTTCCGATTGACCCCGTAGAACCCAATATTGCTACTTTTTTCATATAGTTTCCTCTCCTGTACCCGCTTATACACAATTCCGGAAAAATCCGAAACCGTTTTTTAATGAACCGCTCCGAGCAAAATGACCGAAAGGAAATAGATCACCGGTGCGGTAAATAACACACTGTCGAACCGATCCATGATCCCGCCGTGTCCCGGAATTATCTTTCCGTAATCTTTAATATCGTGATTTCGTTTGATTGCAGACGCCGAAAGATCTCCTACCTGGGAAATGACTGCACCGGCAGCACTGATCAGCGCAACCACCCAGATCATCGCATCGCTTCCGGTCTCCGGAATAAGAAACAGCCATGCGAATAATGCTCCCACCAGGGCAGAACCGACTACGCCTCCAATTGCACCCTCTATCGATTTCTTCGGGCTGAGCACAGGTGCCAGCTTATGTTTTCCAATTGCCATACCGGTCAAATAGGCACAGGTATCACAGATCCAGGAGCTGATAAAAATGAGCCACACCAGATATTTTCCCCAGCTCAGTTCCCGGGTCAGATAGATAAACGGAAACAGCACCCCCGGGTAAAATGCACAGAAAAAACAGTCATCACCTGGTCTGCATGGTATTTTGGAAAATGGAACACATAGACGAACATCACTGCCAGAAACATCAGGACAATTGCCCCGATTCCCCAGAGAAAGTTTTTGGAAAGCATCATCGCTGCGCCATACGCAGCACGATTCCGCAGCCTACCATGATTTCCAGCAGCGTAAATTTGCCATCTTTTTCCACATGGCACGCCTTAATCAGCTCGCAGTAAGCTGTCAGGGAAAGCAGCAGACACACCGCCCCCAGAACAGGAACCTCCGCTGATCAGAAAAATCAGCGCCAGCACAACCAGCACAACGCTGCTGCCAAATCTCGTCCAGAACATCATTACTCCTCCTTCACCAGCCCATATCTTCTGTCTCTATGATTATATGCCTCAATTGCCTTTTCCAGCTCTGCCTTTGAAAAATCGGGCCACGCCACCGGTGTAAAATAAAACTCTGTGTAGGCCAGCTGCCACAACAGGAAATTGGAAATCCGAAGCTCGTTGCAGGTGCGGATCAAAAGGTCGGGCTCCGGGATTCCTGCCGTATCCAGCGCAGCACTGATCTTTTCCTCGGTGATTTCCTCCGGTTGCAGGGTCCCTGCCTGTACCTGCTCTGCCAGATTCGTCACAGCGCGGCGGATTTCATCCCTGCCGCCGTAATTGATCGCAATCTGAAAATGCAGACCGGTATTGTCCTTTGTCGCTTCCTCCAGCTCCGCAATCCGTTTGCGGATATCATCATCGAGCCCGGTCTTATCCCCGATCACGCGCACGCACATATTGTTCTGTGTTGCACGCTTTAAGCAGCTTTTCATATAATTGCGCAGAAGCGTCATCAGCGCGGATACTTCATCCTTGGGGCGATTCCAGTTTTCAGTGGAAAACGCATATACCGTCAGATAATGGATGCCCAAATCCCATGCATCCTCGCAGATCTGTTCTACGGTCTTTGCCCCCTGCACATGTCAGTAGTTGCGCGGCATGCCCTTTGCCTTTGCCCATCTGCCGTTTCCATCCAGAATAATCGCCACATGATTCGGAATATTCATTCTTTCTTTTCTCCTATCTGAGAGAAGGGGACAAGCCCAGCCTGCCCCCTTCTCCCTCACTATTCATGACAATATAATGCTTTCAACGTGTACATTCCATTGTTCATCCTGGCAGAATGTACTTTTGTATCCGTTTTAAACGGTCATAATCTCTTTGGATTTTGCTTCTACCAGCTTGTCGATATCCTTGCCGAACTTGTCAGTCAGCTTCTGCAGCTGATCTTCCAGCTCCTTGATTTCATCCTCAGAAACGTCTTCCTTGCCCAGCTTCTTTAAAAAATCATTGCCATCACGGCGGACATTGCGGACTGCAACCTTTGCGTCCTCGCCCTTTTTCTTAACGTCCTTTACCAGCGCTTTACGGCGTTCCTCTGTTACCTCCGGGAATACCAGACGGATCACATTACCATCGTTAGATGGGGTGATGCCGATATCGGACGCCATAATTGCTTTTTCGATTGCTTTGATCAGGGATTTTTCCCAGGGTGCAATCTGGATCATGCGGGGTTCGGGAACAGTTACATTGCCCACCTGCTGCAGCGGCGTGGGAGAACCGTAGTAATCCACACGGATTTTGTCCAGTACATGCGGGTTGGCACGTCCTGCACGGATTGTCATGAAATCTGCTTCCAGATATTCACAGGTCTTTTCCATTTTTGTTTCAAACTGCTGTAATCTCTCGTCCATCTTGTTCTCCTATCCTCCTTATACCGTTACCTTGGTGCCGGTAAAATTGCCCTTTACTGTGTTGACAATGCTGTCTTTTTCATTTAAACCAAATACCCACATCGGCATCTTGTTGTCTCTCGCCAGAATCGATGCAGTCATATCCACTACCTGCAGGTTTTTTCTCGATTACCTCATGAATCGATACTTCGTCATACTTCTTCTTCGCCGCCGGATTCTTCGCCGGATCGTCGTCATATACGCCATCAATCGCCTTAGCGAGAAGAATAACGTCCGCCTCTACCTCAATAGCGCGCAGCACAACGCCGGTATCCGTAGAAAAATACGGATGTCCCGTACCGCCTGCAAAGAATACGACCATTCCTTTTTCGAAATATTTGTTCGCGCGATCCTTGGAAAACAGCTTCGTAAAGGAACCGCACTCAAACGGTGTCAAAATGTTGGTCATCATGCCGACCGAACGGAAAATCTCTGAAACGTAGATGCAGTTCATCACTGTCGCAAGCATACCGATCTGATCCGCTTTGGTGCGGTCAATGTGCTCGCTGGTACGTCCTCTCCAGAAGTTTCCTCCGCCGATCACGATGCCGACCTGAATGCCGTCATCCACCAGCTGTTTTACCTGAAGCGCTACCGCCCTGACAGTATCCTCATCAAAACCATGCTTCTTTTCTCCTGCAAGCGCTTCACCGCTCAATTTTAATAATATTCTCTGCATCTTTTCACCTTCCGTAAAACCGTAATATTGGCTCCGCATCGCTTACAAAGCCTTCTGCAGACAGTATATCATAGAATACTGAGAACGAAAAGTGAAAAATCTCTAAAACTGTAGTTGCAGTTTTCTCGCAGCTTCTGACGGACAATCCATACAACGGCGTGTGCGCTCCTGGATATTCTATTGTTATGAATAAAATGCTTTTCTTTTTTTTTGAATTCATATGCTATAATGTATGTCATGCAGATGTAGTTCATCGGTAGAACATCAGCTTCCCAAGCTGAGGAGGCGGGTTCGATTCCCGTCATCTGCTTTTTGTATGCCCGAAAGCCTGTAAACACAAGGCTTGACAGCCGTAAGGAGCTATAAATCTTGTGGTTGGGTAAAAAACGGTGCGACCGTGAAGGTTACACCGTTTTTTTTGCGTCCAATGGCAGATTCTGCGATCATGGGTTCTTCCCAGCGTTTCGAAGCTGGCGCGTCAGCCCATTGCCTACACCGTCCACTTTTGGGGACTTGGCGGTGGATTTCAAGGATACGGCGGTCAGCTAAGATCTTAAAGCCGGCATTCACGAAGTAAATTATCGTCCTGTATGTTAAATAGACCACGTCTTAAAAGCTGTGTGCGTTCTTCATGTACTCTAAATAAAGACTGAACAGCACAGCACAGACGGGAACGCTGAACAGCATCCCTAAGATGCCGAATGCTTCGCCGCCGATCCATGCGCCAAAAATCGGCACCAGCGCAGTGACAGCTACAAACGCGGAGACCGCACCGGCATACGGAATCCCAAGCTGACCAGCATTGTCATGAACCGCGCTTCGACGCTCTCCGCTGCTTCACAGCTCCTTTTTGCTCATAAAGTGGCGCTCCCTCCGTACTTTTTTGTAAGCAGATTTTCATGCAAGCATGAAATCTGCTTACAAAAAAGTACGAGTGAACTGTAACGGAAATACTATTTATTGCGATTTCGTTGTAAAGCTTTTTGAAAAATAGTAACATAGACCTGTGATAAAGGAACTTTTTTTCAGAAAAAGGAGGATGGAATATTGAAAAAGAAACTTCTGGCATTCGCTCTCGCCCTCACCATGTGTCTGGGCTCCGGTATGACGGCAAACGCCGCAATGATTGTCAAAAACAATATGAGCGCACTGAATACACTGAATACAATAAACAAAAACACCTCTTCCGAGACCCTCTGCACAAGGAAATTATGAAAAAGTACAAAATAACATATACCCCGGAAGCCCTTGAAGCTTTAAGGCAGGTTTTCAAACCCGAACGGTATGCAATAGCATATCCGGATGTTGCAAAGGCCTTTGGAAATGACTCAGAAGCGCTTTGGAACCATTTTGTTATTTTCGGTTTGAACGAAGGAAGATCTGATATTAATTCTGACTTCAATGTTTTTGCATACAGTTCCGCTTATCCGGATCTGCAAAAGGCGTTTGGCGACGATCTTCTGGCATACTATGTTCACTATGTAAATTTCGGCATCAAAGAAAACCGAAAATATACGACCATTGACGCAACGACAAAAGCCGGCTTTACAGTCAGCGGAATGAACGGACAGATCCTTGCATCCCCCAGACTGATCGTCCCTTCCAGTGCGGACAACAGCTCTGTTTCGAACATCCTGTCCTCTTTGACCTTACCATCTTCTGCCGCTCCAACCCCAGTGCCGACACCTGCACCAACACCGGAGCCGGCAACACCAGAACCGGAGGTCCCCTGCAATCATGAGTTCGACGGCAGGAAACAGATCACCGGAACAACTATGCACGGTCCCGTATGTGTCCTCTGTGGATATATCAACGAAGAACAGGCAGAAAGCTGTACCGTTGATCATTATACCGCTGATGATTCTTCCCATAAAGAAATCTGTGGTGCATGCGGCGGCGTTATAAAAGAAGAATCCCATCTGTATACCTATACAACCGAGACTGCCGAAGACGGCGTGCGGATTCACAAGGGAACCTGTTCCGTGTGTGGATATACAATGGATGGCGCATGTGTATTTGATCCGGACGGTATCTGTGAGATCTGTGGTCAATCCTGTACACATGAATACACCGTCGGGCAAAGTCTTGATGAATCCTATCATCAGCTGGTCTGTGAATTCTGCGGTCATACCGAAAAAGAAGAGCACCAAATTGGCGAATCTGCAGACAGTCAAAAATATTGCACCGCTTGCGGTTATTCCTTGAACGAATAAGTCTCAACGCCAACATCCAGAAAAGTCTTCCGTTTTTGCGGAGGACTTTTTTTGCAGCAAAAAACAAAACACCGCTTCCCCGTTTCAGAGGAGGCGGTGTTCCAAAGGAAACCACACGAATCAATTTAATTTGTTATTCGATCTAAAAACTTAGCCTGTCGGCCATGCATCAAAGCTTGGGAGCTTTTTCAGACTGTAATGTTTCCTGTCTTGTTCCAACAGCCGCCGTGAATACAACTTCAACAACACCGCTGATAGAAGGAAGTGCAAAAGAAACTACATCGCCCTTAATAACAACAGGAAGCGCTACAAAGGTTCCGTCTGCTCTCTTGTACATTGCTCTGATGGTCTCATTTTCAGCAAGCTGGTATCCGCCCAGGATTTCTTTCAGGCTCTTTGCAATAGAGATAGAACCCTTGCTTGCTACCAGTTCACCCTTTGAATTCGTCAGATAAACATTTCTGCTGCACAGGTATTTTACCTTGCCTTCCCGATTCAGCAGGGAAATGTTTTTCTCACCACTCTTGTTGATGATTTTGACCTTTTTTGCAGTCAAAGCCTTTGTCAGTTCGCTGGCAGATGTTGTCGTTTCTGCTACAGTTGTAGGAGCTACAACCAGCTGAACGGAAGCCGCATCCAATGCCTGGTTTCCTTTTGCAGTTGCGAATGTTGTTCCAACTGCTACTGCACTAGTCGCGCTGGCTACACCGCTGACAGTCGACTCAGCGGTTCCAGCTGTTGCTGTTGCAACAGACTGATCAACGGTTACCTGACTAACAGGCGTATTACCTGTATTCAGAGACGGGCTGGGAGCTGCAAATGCTGTCATGCTCATAGAGCATGAGAGTACAAGTGAAAGAACAATTGCCATTTTCTTTTTCATGTCAATCATCCCCTTTCGTAAAATTGTGTGGCTTCCGTTTTTATATTAACAGGCGGTGTCCCGTCTGCCAATACCGTTTTATCCGGCGTGCAGGTCAATCCGCCGCCTCTTCATAAAATACGTCCAGCACCAGTTCATACAGTGCTGTTTCATCGGGATAAAATTCTTCGAATTTTTCTCCCATTTTGACCGTTCCCGTCATGGAATAAAAATCGTCGTCCCCAAAGCTGTAGGACAGCGCCTGACCTGCCAGGTAAACCGCTTCATCCGCAGTCACATCCGTTACCATGTACGGTGTAATCTGTGTATACAATTGCAAAGGAAGCGTCATATCCTGCTTCATCGCTTCTTTTGCCTGAAGGATAAATTTCTTCAAATACTGCTTTTGACGCTCCAGGCGTGCTTCTGCACTCTGTTCCTGCGCCGTATCGCGATAATGAATAAACTGGTACGCCGCATCGCCCTCTAAATGCACCTCGGCTCCGGTTGTCCAGCCCTTTTCCAGTCCGTTTGCAGATTCCGGAATCACGACGTCCACACCGCCGACCGCATCGTTTAACTTCGATACAACCGACATGTTCAGTGCGCAGTAACCGTGGATCGGAAGACCATAGAACAGATTGGAAACTGCATCCAGGCTGTTTTCGCAGCTTTCTTCCAGACCGTCCCCGTAAGCGTGGGAAAGTGCAATCTGTGCAGTCTGTCTTCCGGAATATCTCCCATTCTTATCATACACATTCATAGAAGCCATGGTATCGCGGTTGATTCCGATCACGCTGATCTTTTTCTCTCCCGGGTCGAGTACAGCCAGAAACAGTGCATCCGCCTGACCGCCCTTAAAGAGATTGGAAGAAGCCTTTACTTCTCCATTTTTATCAATTCCTAAAAACAAAAAGGTCAGAATATCCTTTTTGTAGGTATAAACCTTTCCATGATACCGGATGCTTCCCGCCTCCAGCATCATCTCGCTTTCCGCTTCCGATTCAGCCTGCTGCATCAGCTCCGGTATCGCTTCCTGTTTTTTGGAAAGCCTGCTCTGACCGCTGTGGTTCATCCACAGCCACCCTGCCGATACAGTAATTCCAAGTAACAGAAGCACAAGTAACAAAATCAAGAAAAAAAGACCAACTTTTGAAATTGCGGAACGCTTTTTCGTCCTTTTTTTCCTGCGTTTTCTCTTTTCCTGCTCCATTACTGTTCCTCAACCAAAACTGCCTGCACCAGATACCGCTGATCCGGCTCGCCGCTCACACCGGTTTCCAGCGTAATCAGCTTGTCATCCTCCGTCACATCCATCGTATCATCGATAAAAGCATCGATCTGACGAATGGAAAAGACTTCTTCCAGATAATTGCGGAAAATAATCGGATCTGAAAAATCATATGCGGCAATCAGATGCCTGTCGTCATACGGATATGCTGCAAAAATGCGGTAGACAAGCATCTTCTCCGGCAGATAAATCCGCACTTCCCGATTTTCATCAAAAAAAGTACGATCCTGATACTCATGAAGCTTTTCAAAACGATCCAAGGTGTTATGTCCGTAAATTACGGTATTGCCATCAGAAAATCTATATCGTTGGCTGTCTCTGTATAAATTGCCCCATCTTCCGCCTCTTCCTTTGCAGCGTTATGGGTTAGATAATATTCATCGTCTATGCTGCTCTGCAGAATTGGCTGGCTGATGCCCGTTCCAGGAATTTCCAGCCACGCATATGCATCTGCATTCAGCGCGCAGAGCTCATTCAATTTCAAAGGAATTTCTGCATCCGACTGCAGAACCGCTTCCACCTGTGCTGCGTCCACTGCTGCCTCTGCTTCTTCGATAGAAGTTTCCTCTGCAGAGCTGCTCTGCGTTATTGTCTCAGCGCCTGTCGTATCCGCCGTCTCCGGATTCGAAGAGCTGCATCCGGACAGCGTTACTCCAAAAACACAGATGCCTGTCAGAATTCCTCTCAACAGCCCGTTACAGGCTGCCGGTTTTCTTTTTTTCAAATTCTCCTCACATTCTGCCGCAATACGCAGCCAAATCCAGGCAACAATAGATGCACGCTCTGCGAGCATTCTATTGTCATGAATAAAATGTACACTTTTGGAACACTCTATTGTTATGAATCATTAAAAACTGTCTTTTATCTGGCGCCCTTTTGTGTAAAGACCTCCAGGAAAGTTTTCAATAAAATCTTAATGTCCAGCCAGAAAGACCAGTTATCGATATACTCTACATCCAGCTTTACAATTTCTTCGAAATCCGTTATGTCGCTGCGCCCGCTCACCTGCCACATTCCGGTCAGACCGGGACGAAAGCTCAAGCGTTTCTTATGATATGGGCTGTACTGTGCAAACTCATCCAACGTCGGAGGACGGGTTCCCACAAGGCTCATATCGCCCTTTAAAATATTGATAAACTGCGGAAATTCATCCAGGCTCGTCTTCCGTAAGAAAGCCCCCGTCTTTGTAATCCGCGGATCATTTTCCATCTTGAACATCAGGCCGTTCATTTCATTCTGCGCCATCAGTTCTTTTTTGCGCTCTTCCGCATCCGCATACATGGAACGGAACTTGTACATTTTAAAAATTCTGCCGTTCCGGCCAACCCGTTTCTGTGCAAAGAAAAATCGGTCCAGGAGACTCCAGCTTGATCATCGGCCCGACGATCACCGTCAATATTCCTAAAAATACACAGCCGACCAGCGCTCCGACCAGATCCAGCAGCCGCTTCATCGCCAGCTGCCCAACCGGTACAAAACGATTCGCATAGGTAATCGTATAAAAGCGCCCAAACTGCGTCAGAGCTTTCTGGCTCGCACCGGACAGCTCCGGAACAGGAATCCGGTAATGAATCGTCAGTCCCATTTCTGCCAGCGTTTCCAAAACATGCTTCATCTCTTTGCTCTGGGTATCCGCAACTGCAACGATCACTTCATCCAGAGACGCGCTTTTACAGTAATCGATCAGATCATCTGCCCCGGCTACGACCGACATTCCGCCGACCTCGCCATTTTCCGGTTTCTCGCCCAGAAATGCCAATCCGCAGAACTCATAGCTGTAATCCTTAAAATTTTTCATATCCATGACGAGCGGCACTGCGAACACATCGTCCGCAAACACCAACAGCGTCTTCCTGCTCTCCCGAAAAATCCGATACAAAGACGGCAGACATTTTTTCCAGAGCTGGTGCACAATCAGCATCAGGATACAGTCAATCAGAAGAAAATAGAAGAACACCAGACGCGAGTAAGCATCCAGCAGTCCCATAAAATACAGTACAACCGCCGCGCCCGCAAAACTGATTGCATTATTGCGAATCACACACATGCATTCATGCAGCGGTCCCCGCAGCATCATGTTCCGGTACAGGCTGCCAAACAGGTTCATTGCCAGAAAAACGACAAGCACTGCTCCGAGCAAAAGGCCGAAATCCATCCGGGCATCATCGCTCTCAAACAGCCGACCGTTTCGAATATAGTTTGCCAGAATCAGGCTCACGACAATCGTCAGACAGTCCAGCAGCAAAATCATCAGATTCTGCAGATTTGATCTTCTCTGATACATTTTTACAGTCCTTCCATTTTGATTGTAAAAGCTAATTATACATTCTACACGGTTTTAAACTGCAATGCAATTCCGTGAAAACGTACTTTTCCGGCAGCAATAAACTTCAGAAAACCAGGTTTCTCCGGGTTGGAATTAAAAAACAAAGGGATCCTTCATACGCTCTTTTTCCTCCTGTTTCTGGTAGGCAGCAATTTCCCGGCGAAACGGAATTTTCTATTTTCTTTACAGCTTGCTCACAATCCGATTGCGGATTTTGCGGGTCATGGAAAACGTGCCTGCGTCCACCTTCTGCATCCCCATCAGGATGGTCGTCTTTTCATTAGGCAGGTTTGCAAAGTAAACGCCCAGCCAGCCGTCCCAACCATATTCATCCTGCATTGCAAGATAACCGCACTGCGCCGGATTTTTGCAGACGCGCATCAGGTTGCCGTAGCTGTAGCCGTCCAGTCCGACCCATTCAGAAAATACCTTCTGAGAAACCGGCATCAGCTCCGGACTGGTAAAATACTTCGTCGTCTTTTCGCTCAGCACCCGCACGCCGTTTAAGCTTCCGCCCTGCATCAGCATCTGCGCAAATTTCATATAATCATCCAGCGTCGAAGCAAGTCCCGCACCGCCCGACTCAAAGGCAGGGGACTTTTCCATCCGGTTTGCAACGACCAGATGATCCTGCGTATAGCGCTTCAGTACGTTTTGACCATTTTGGTCAATTTCAGTCTGGTATACTGCCGCCAGTCGGTCCTGCTTTTCCTCCGGCACCCAAAACGCCGTATCCTTCATTCCAAGCGGCTCGAAAATTTCTTCTTGCAAAAATTCCCCGAACCGTTTGCCGGACGCAGCTTCAATAATCGCACCGAGCACATCTGCAGAGGAACCGTACTGCCAGCCCTGCCCGGGCGCATAAAGCAGCGGGCACTTTGCCAGTGCATCCGCCACATTCCTTGTCGTCATCGCCTCTGGCGTATGCATCCGTTCCTTTCCCTCTTCGAAAACGTGCTCATACATCCGCCCCGGCTCCGTCGTCGTATCGCCATAAATCAGCCCCGACGTCATCCGTAAAAGATCGACAACCAGCATCTCCCGTTCTCCGGGCAAAAGCGCTTCGCATCTGCCGTTGCGCCAGATTTTTTTTGTTCGCGGAATGCAGGCAGATATTCTGCAACCGGCTGATACAGATCCAGCTTTCCGCGCTCCATCAAAATCATCGCAGCCGCTCCGGTAACCGGTTTCGTCTGGGAATATAACCGAAAAATCGTATCGCGCTTCATCACACGTCCATTTTCGATATCCGCCATGCCTTCCTGGCAGTCGCAGATTTCTTTTCCATCCTGCACCGCCAGTACTGTCACACCCGCTACACTGTTGTCGCCGATGTATTCTTTCATAATCTCCCTTACTTCTTCTGAAAGTCCCTTCATCCCCGTCTTCTCCCTTCTGAAATATACAGCTTTTCGTGCGATACACGCCACTTTTCAGGCTGTTTCCACCTGTTTTGCTTTCTTTTTATCCGGAAGCTGTACACAGATCACCGCCGCAAACACGAGCGCGCAGCCAAAAAGCTCCCGCGCCGAAAGCTTCTGTCCCAGAATCACCCAGCCTGCCAGCACGGAAAAAACAGATTCCATGCTCAAAATCAGGGATGCCGCTGTTGGCTCCACTTTTTTCTGTCCGACAACCTGGAAGCGTATACCCAACGCCGCTGGACAGAACGCCCGCGTATAAAACCGGCACGATTCCGGCAAATAATGCATCCCAGGACGGATGCTCCGTTAAAAACGCAAGCACCAGACAGATGACACCGCTCGTCAGAAACTGCAGACACGAAAGCTTTACGCCATCCACCTGCTCTGCAAAATGATCCACCACCAGAATATGAATAGAAAATACTAACGCGCAGCCAATCACCAGCGCATCCCCCAGTCCGATCCGAACGCTTCCGGAAATACATAGAAGATACATTCCGATTAACGCAACCACAACGCTGCACCATACCTTCACACCTGGAATGCGGCGCACAAAAATCCCGAGCAGCGGCACGATAACGATATAGAGCGTCGTCAGGAATCCTGCTTTTCCCACTGACGTATACCGGATACCAAACTGCTGCAGAAGGCTTGCCGCACACAGCGCGATACCGCAGCATACGCCGCCAGGCAAAAGCGCACCGGATTTATTTTTTTTCGCAGGAGCTCCTGTTGCGCCTTTTTTTTGCTTCCATCCGTTCTTTTGTCCAGATCACCGGCAGGAGCACAACGCCGCCAATTAAAAACCGAGATGCATTAAACGTACACGGCCCCATGTAATCCATTCCAACACTCTGCGCCACAAAGGCAATGCCCCAGATAAATGCGGCAGAAGCAGCAAAAAGCCGCTCCGTACAGATTCAAACTGCTGTTTCAATTGTCTTGTCCCCTGTTGTCACTTCGGCAGTCTTGCCACAATCTCTGCAACAATCTCCCGAATACTTTTGTTTTCACAGTCCACTGTAATGTCCGCATAACGCTCGTATAGCGGGACACGCTCATCGTAAAGCTGCTGCAGCGTCTGTCCCTCCCGCAGCGTAATGCCGCGTTTGCGCAGATCGCCCAGACGCGCTGCGATCGATTCGCACGACAGCTTCAGATAGATTACAACACCGATTTTTTCAGATGCTGCATGGCTTCCCGCCCATAAATCACGCTGCCGCCGGTCGCAATGACAGAATGCTTGACTGCCAGATCCGCATTGATCCGGTTTTCCACCTGCCGGAAACCGTCGTCGCCCTGCTGTTCTATGATCTCATGCAGTAAAAGTCCGGTTTGCTCCTGAATGACCAGATCGGAATCCACGAAATGATATCCCTGCTGCTTTGCAAGCACGACACCGACCGTGCTTTTTCCTGCGCCGGGCATGCCAATCAGTATCAGATTTTTCATAGGATTATTCTCCTAAATAAGCGACTACTTCTACTTCACATAAAACATCCTTGGGAAGCTTTTTCACTGCAACACAGCTTCTTGCGGGCTTTCCGGTAAAATATTTTTCGTATACTGCGTTAAATGCAGCGAAATCGCCCATATCATCCAAAAAGCAGGTTGTCTTTACCACATGGGTATAGTCGGTTCCGGCCTCAGCCAAAATTGCGCCGATATTTTTCATGACCTGCTCTGTCTGCGCCTCGATGCCTTCCGCTTCGATCGCTCCGTTTGCCGGGTTGATCGGAATCTGTCCGGATGCAAATAAAAATCTCCTGCAACGATCGCCTGAGAATAAGGCCGATTGCAGCCGGTGCTTTCACAGTTGAAATTACTTTAAACATGTCTTTTTCCTCCTCTGGGTACGTCCCGCTTCGGGGCTTTCGTTTTTTAGTATAGCACGCTTTTTCCTGTACTGTCACTCCGAAAATGCCACAGTCACATAAAATCCCCTTGGATTTTCTACAACGCTCGTCACATCGCCCTCCCGCGCGAGCAAACGCTCCCGAAACGGATAATTGCCCGACATCGCAAGGGACGGATCGATCGTATAATAATAATTGCTCGGAAGTACGCCCTCCGTCACGGTCACATGGTCGCCCTCTTTTAACAGACCCGGGCGCTCCATTTTAAACTCCATCATTCTGACACCCATACTTCGCCTTCTTTCTGTGCAAGCCTGCTTTCGAAACACTGTGGCTGCACACTTTCCATCCACACATGCCTCATGTCATAAGCTGCCAGCCGCCCCCTACGCGCCTTCCCTTTCAAACGCCGTTTCCGCATCGTCCGAGGTACTTACCGCATACGCTGCATACCGCCCGGCGTCGCTTTCTTTACACGACACGGAAATCAGCACGCCGTCTGCCTCATAGGAAATGCTGCGCACAAGCGCCTGCTCCTGCAGCCTCGAAACCGCCGCACCATCCGTATACGGAATCAAAAACGTGCATTCCCGGTAATTGCCAAACAGCTTCTTCTGAATCAGCTCCAGCAATTCGGCAAGCCCAATTCCCTGCTTCGCAGACAGATAAATCCGATCGCCTAAAACTTTGGGAAGCTCGCTTTCTTCCATCACAAGATCGGCTTTATTCATCACATACAGACAGGGAATCTGTCCCGCCTGCAGCTCTTTTAACGTCTCTTGTGTCACCTGCATCTGCTCCCGGTGATGCGGATCGGAAAAATCGACCACCTGCAGCAGCAGATCTGCCGTGCATGCTTCTTCCAGTGTGGAGCGGAATGCCTTGACCAGCGTATGCGGCAGCTGGCTGATAAACCCTACCGTATCCGACAGCAGAAAATCCCGGTTATCTCCGGGGCTGATTCTGCGCACCGTCGTATCCAGCGTGGCAAACAGCATATCCTTTTCCAGAACCTTTTTCTCCGTGTCGCCCATCCAGATGTCCAACATTTTGTTCATCAGCGTCGACTTACCCGCGTTTGTATAGCCTACCAGAGCCACCGACGGCAGTTCGCTTTCTTTCCGGCGCTTGCGCTGTGTCTCCCGGTCCTTTTCCATGACCTTTAATTCCCGGTTCAGCTCGCTGATACGCTTTTCAATCCTTCTGCGGTCGAGCTCCAGCTTCTTTTCACCGGCACCCTTGTTGGAAAGACCACCGCCGGCACCGGCACCGCCGCCCGCTCCGGCGCCGCCGCCCTGTCTGGAAAGCGCATCCCGCATTCCGACCAGACGCGGCAGAAGATACTGAAGATTCGCACTTTCGACCTGCAGACGGGCTTCTTTTGTCCGAGCGCGCCTGTCAAAAATTTCCAGAATCAGGTTCGTCCGATCCCAGACCGGAACCTCCAGCTGATTCTGCAGGTTTCTCTGTTGGGACGGTGTCAGGGAGTTGTCAAAAATCACGCAGTCTGCATCCAGCATGGAAACCAGATTTTTGACCTCTTCCACCTTTCCTGTCCCGATATAAAAGGCATTATTGACCATCGGAAGATTCTGCACAATCTGCGCCGCTGCTTCGATCTCACACGCCTCCGCAAGGTTTTCCAGCTCCTCCATCGAATGGTCAAAATCCAGATTTTCGTTTAGATTAACCCCTACTAATATTGCTTTCTGCATCGATACCTCCTGTTCAGGCTTTTGTTTGGGTGCTTTGTCCGCCGACCAGCTTCCGGATCAGGACGATATAAACCGGAATCAGTAAGGAAAGGGCGGTCAGCCATGCAAATGGAGTTGCAAAGCAGACGGCACGGTAGCCAAACGGAACGGACAACACAGACGCACACAGAATTCTCGCAGCCAGCTCAATCACACAGGCTGCAAACGGTGCCAGGTATTGCCCACGCTCTGGATCGCGGGGCGGTAAACAAGCAGCGCCCCCAGAAAGAAATAAAACGGCACAACCGTGAACAGATAATCTTTGGAATACTGCATGATTTCCGCCGTCGGGTTTGTGACAAACATCGGGACAACGAAGCTCTGTCCCAGTAAAAGCAGCGCTCCCATCGCAAAATTCATCGCCGTCAGCATTAAAAAGCAATGCCATACGCCTTTTTTGATCCGGTCCATTTTGCCTGCACCATAGTTTTGCGCAACATAGTTGGCGATGCCGATTCCGACCGCGTTATCCACTAAAACGGAGAGCTGATCCACCTTGTTTGCCGCCGTATAGCCTGCAATCGCACTCGTACCGATCCGGTTGACCGCCGCCTGCATCGCAAGCTGACCGATACACATGACGGACATCTGGAATCCCATCGGGAATCCGACTTTTAAATGACGCCATGCCGTCTCTGCAGAAAACCGCCATTCTCTCGCAGAAAGATGCAGGATTGTAAAACGTTTCAGCGCAAACACAATGCACAATGCCGCGGAAATTGCCTGCGCCAGCACGGTCGCCCATGCAGCTCCCGCCACGTCCATGCCGAACGGAACGATAAATACCACGTCCAGCACAACATTTAACAGCGAAGAAAAAAATCAGAAAATGCAGCGGTGTCCGGGAATCTCCCAACGCGCGCAGAATATTGGAAATCATATTATAAAAGACCGTAGCGCCGTTTCCCAGAAAGATAATAAACAAGTAGGTATACGTCCGGTCGTAAATATCCACCGGCGTGTTTAACATCCGCAGAATCGGATGCACCATGCTACAGCACAGAACCGTCAATACGATTGTAAACAGCGCGCTGATCCATACAGACGCCGATACGGATTCGCGTACCTGCTTTTCATTTCCCGCGCCGAATGCCTGTCCCAGTAAAATTCCACATCCGCCGGTCAGTCCCTGAATGAAGCACAGCACAAAATATACGATCGTCGCCGTCGCCCCGACCGCAGCCAGCGCATCCGCCCCCAGCGTCCTTCCGACAATCATACTGTCTGCCAGTGTATAGAACAACTGGAACAGATTTCCGCCGATTACCGGCAGTGAAAACCCGGCAATCACCTTCCAGGGAGTTCCCTGGGTCAAATCTTTTGTCCTATCCTTTGCCATCTTCTTTTGCTCCTGTTATAAGGTATCAAAAGATGCCTTACGGATTTTTTTCACCTACGCATCCCGGCATCTAATCAGCCCTTATTGTATAGTAGGTTTTCCGGTTTGTACAGTTCTTTTTTTGGTATGAAATTCATAAATGAACCAATACTGTTCTCAGAAACGTTTTCGAAAAGGGAGATTAGAAAATTACCATGAATAAAACGACTGAAACTTCTTTCTGTTCCCGCCCTGCAGCACTGTTTGCCTGCGGCAGGCAGAGCATCCGTCTTCCTGTCCCGGTCTATATCCGCTCCAGCGCCTCTGTCGTCGGCAGCCGAGAAAGCAGGGACCGCTCGGGGAGCTGTTTGACTTTGCAGGAGAAGACGACCTGTTTGGCTGCGATACCTGGGAGGATGCGGAAAGCAGTCTGCAGCGCGACGCCCTGCATCTGGCGCTCCAAAAGGCTGGACTGCATTCCACGGATATCCGATATCTTTTTGCAGGTGACCTGCTCGGACAGAGTATCGCCACAAGCTTTGGGCTGATGCAGTATGAACGCCCGCTTTTCGGGCTCTACGGCGCCTGCTCCACCTGCGGGCTGTCGCTCACACTCGCGAGCCTCGCCGTTTCCGGCAGCTTTGCGGATTTTGCCGCCTGCGTCACAAGCAGCCATTTCGCCAGCGCAGAAAAGGAATTCCGTTTTCCGCTCGGCTACGGCAATCAGCGGCCGCTTTCCGCCTCCTGGACTGTGACCGGAAGCGGTGCGTTCATCCTCGCAAACGCTCCATCTGGGCATGATCGCGCGATGATCACAGGCCTTACTCCCGGAAAAATTGTCGATTACGGTCTGCGGGATTCCATGAACATGGGCGCCTGCATGGCTCCTGCCGCCGCGGACACCATCCGGCAGCATTTCGAAGATTTCGGCACCGCACCGAACGATTATGACAAAATTGTGACCGGTGATCTCGGAAAAGTCGGACAGCGCGTCCTCTTAGACCTTTTACAGACCTCCGGTATCGACCTTGGGGAGCGCCATATGGACTGCGGCATCGAAATTTACGACTGCAAAAAGCAGGACACGCACGCGGGCGGCTCCGGCTGTGGCTGCAGCGCGTCCGTTCTGTCTGCATTTTTGTTAAAACAGCTTTCCGAAAAAAAGTGGAAGCGGATTCTATTCGTCCCCACCGGCGCGCTGCTTTCCAAAACGAGCTACAACGAGGGGCAGAGCGTCCCAGGCATCGCCCACGCGCTCCTGCTGGAAGCAATCTGAGCGTCGCACGCGTCCAACATCCTAAGCGGAGCGTTTTTATTTCATAGGACGCATTTTCCTATGAATGAAAAAAACTCCCGTCCGCAGCACAACACTGCAGGCAGGAGCCTTTTCTCTTCCTATTTTTCAACGCTGAAACCAGCGTTTTTTACTGTGCTTCGTGTTCAGGCTTCGAAGTGCCTCGCCTGCTCATCTGCGCGTCCGTTTTCTCAAACCTGAGCAACGTCCTTCATGGAGAAGCTCATTCTGCCCATCTTGTTCTTGCCGAGGCAGACAACGGTAACCTGGTCGCCCAGAGTCAGGACATCTTTCCACACGGTCGATGCGCTCTTTTGCGATCTTGCCATGGATCTTGATATCCATCTGAATTGCGGTGATACCGTCATGGGTACCTGCTACCTTGAAGTCCATGTCACCGAAGAAGTCCTCCAGGCCCTGGATATCGGTCAGGACGAGATAATCGTCATCGGTCTCGCCTGTTACCAGACCGCAGGAGATACCTGCAACCGGTTTTTGATCGGAACACCTGCTGCCATAAGGGACAGGGTAGATGCACAGATGCTGGCCTGGGATGTGGAACCGTTGGACTCCATTGTCTCAGATACAGTACGGATCGCATATGGGAACTCTTCCTCCCACGGCAGTACCGGAATCAGCGCACGCTCAGCCAGTGCTCCGTGGCCGATCTCACGGCGTCCCGGTCCTCTGGACGGTCTTTGTCTCACCTACGGAGAAGGATGGGAAGTTGTACTGATGCATGTAACGTTTGGAGGTCTCGAACTCATCCAGTCCGTCCAGTTTCTGTGCTTCGGAAAGCGGAGCCAGTGTTGTTACGTTGCAGATCTGAGTCTGTCCACGGGTGAACATTGCAGAGCCATGTACGCTCGGGATCAGATCAATCTCTGCAGCCAGCGGACGGATCTGGGTAATCTGACGGCCATCAGGACGCTTGTGGTCCTTTAAGATCATCTTGCGGACGGTCTTTTTCTGGTACTGATAAACAGCCTCACCTAAAACAGCCAGCCATTCTTCGTTGTCGGCAAATGCCTCCTTCGAGTTTCTCGGTGATGACGCGGATGTTTTCTTCTCTTGTCTGTTTGTCATCGGAGAATACAGCTACTTCCATCTCAGCCGGCGGAACGATCTCTTTGATCGCAGCAAACAGCTCATCCGGGATCGCGCAGCTCTCATAAGCATGTTTCGGTTTTCCAACCTCTGCTACGATGGTGTCGATGAATTTGATGATTCCTGGTTTACTTCGTGTGCCTTGAAGATTGCTTCGATCATTTTTCTTCCGGGATTTCATTTGCTCCGGCTTCGATCATGATGACTTTTCTCTGGTGGAAGCTACGGTCAGTTTCAGGTCGGATGCTTTCTGTGCGAGAGTCGGGTTTACGATGAACTCGCCGTCGATCATACCGATCTGAGTCATGGCACACGGACCATCAAACGGGATATCGGAAATGCAGGTTGCGATTGCGGAACCCAGCATTGCGACTACTTCCGGATCACACTCCGGATCTACGGACATTACCATGTTGTTTAAGGTAACATCGTTGCGGTAATCTTTTCGGGAACAGCGGACGCATCGGACGGTCAATGACACGGCTGGTCAGAATTGCGTGCTCGCTTGCTTTTCCTTCTCTTTTGTTGAATCCGCCCGGGATTTTTCCAACGGCGTACATCTTCTCCTCGTACTCAACGCTTAATGGGAAGAAGTCGATGCCGTCACGCGGTTTCTCAGATGCAGTTGCTGTAGAAAGAACTACAGTATCGCCATAGTGCATAAATGCAGCGCCGTTTGCCTGTGTTGCTACACGGCCTACGTCTACGGTCAGGGTTCTGCCTGCCAGTTCCATAGAAAAACTCTTGTACATAAATAATCTCCTTTTTTTTTCTTCTGAGCAGAATTTCCGAAACAACTGAAAAGCACACCGGAATACGGACAGGATGCAGAACTTTTCAATGTGTTTTCAGTGGTCTCGGATAAAATTCCTGCACCTCCAGAACCTGCCACTGGCTTCTTACGGATGCAATGCAGCTCAGAATGGCTCCATGTCGTTTGCGTCTTTGATCTTACAAGCAAAGAAACGGGCGGAAAATGTATCCGCCCGTTGTTCCAAGCTGATTATTTTCTGATTCCTAACTTCTCGATTAAAGCTGGGTAAATCCTGCCTTTAAATGTTAACCGGTACTAAGATATGGGTCGGAGTGTCCCAAGCCTGAGCACCGGCTGAATTCATACCTAATGACTATATCATAAAAAAAATGGGGCTGTAAATACTATTTTCCGGAATTTATTCAGATTGTGACTGTATCACGCTGCCACAAAACAGCCCTTTTTACGACAGCACCCGTCTGACGGAGTAAGGTGTCCGATAGGATACGTTTGAAATTTTAATGCCCGTTCTGGGGTTGCTGGCGTGGATAACCTGTCCGCCGCCGATATAGATTGCGACGTGGTTGATTTTGCCATTTTTCGCATAAAATACCAGATCGCCCGGCTGTGCTTCCGAAAGGCTGACCTTCTTGCCGCACTGTGCCTGGCTTCCGGAATGATGCGGCAGGCTCACACCATATTTCTTCATAATGCTCAGGACAAAGCCCGAGCAGTCCGCACCCTTTGTCAGGCTCGTGCCGCCCCAGACGTAAGGGTTTCCAAGAAACTGCTTCGCGTAGTTAACGAGATCGACCCGGATGTCAGAAACGCCCTGACCGTATTTCAATTCTGTCAGGCTGACCGCTTTTTCCAGCTTCTTTGCGATATCCACATAATCTGCGGAAACATACGCTGCTTCATCATCCAGCATGATCTTAACCCAATCGTCCTGAATGTCCACAACCTCAAGCTCTTCTCCCTCCGCTACCAGTGTAATGACCGGCGCATCCAGACTTCCCTCTTCCCGCACGCGTAAGCCTCCGGAATTGCAGACCGCCATGTTCGTCGCCTCTTTGTCCGCAAGATTTCTTGCTTCCTCTCCGGTCACCATATAGTCCGCCCTGACATACCCCGTCACTTTACCGGATTTGATCTTATACCAGCCATTTTCTTCGGAAAGCACGTCCGCGCCGCCGTTTTTTGGAAGCTTACCCACCAGCTCTCCGTTTTCAGACGGATCTTTACGGATATTCAGATAGTCATTGACCCTCGCAACGCCAAGATTTTCATAGCCGTAAATCTTTTTGCGCGTCTCTTTGGCATTCTGCGCCGCCTCAAGGCACGCTTCCGGATCCATGGATTCCTCCAGAAGCCCGCCGACGCCCATAGACTGCCCTGCGGAGTGAACGTTGCTCCCCGTAAAACCTGCATTCACTGTCATCCCTGCAGACAATACACAGAGCACAACAGTCAGTCCAAGTTTTTTCCAAATCTGCATTCAAATCCTCCTTCGTATTCTGACGGCGCAGGTGCAAAAAACGTCTGCATCTGCGCGCCGACACTATTGCTCGGCAGCGCCAGGCGTGCTGCTCCAGCTTTACCGCGCGCCCGCCGCGATATCCCTCTGCAGCTGCTCCTTTAATTCCTCCACGTCAGCAAATTTTTGTTCCGGGCGCTCAAAGGTCAACAGGCGCACCGTGATAAAGCTGTCGTAAATATCCTCTGAAAAATCATAGATATAGGTTTCCACGCTCATCGGCGGGTGGTCGCCATGCTCCACGGTCGGTTTGACGCCGACATTGGTCAGCCCTTTAAAAACACCACTGCTGCATTCCACCTCCGAGCGGTACACGCCGTTTGGCGGCAAAAGCTTGTCTGCAGGAGGCATCAGGTTGACGGTAGGAAATCCTATTGTACGTCCTAACTGTCTGCCGTGCACAACCGTTCCCATCACCGCATAGGGGCGCGCCGAGCAGTCTTGCTGCCTCTTGCATCTTTCCTGCTTCCACTGCCTGACGGACACGGGTTGAACTGATTTCTTCCCCGTCCTCAAGCACCTTGTCGATGATCTTTACCTCGTATCCGTACGCTTCTGCGCGCGCCTTTAACAGCCTGCAGTCCCCTAAGCCCCGGTCGCCAAAGGACAAATCGGTTCCCGCAGCCACGAGCTTGGCCCCTGATCTGTTCCTGCACGATCACACGCAAAAAATCCTCCGGAGAAATCGCCGCAGTCTGAAAAGTCAGAGGAAACTCGATCAGCACATCGATTCCGATCTGTCGAAACAGCCGTCTCTTTTTCTTCCCGCGTCGTCAGCCCTTTGACTGCTTTTCCGGAAAAAAGAACAGCCGGAGGAGGATCAAATGTAAATACGACCGCCTGCAGTCCGCGCTTTTTCGCTTCCAGTATTTCGGAAAGCAGCGCCTTGTGCCCGCGGTGCATCCCGTCGAATTTGCCAATTGCCACTGCGGACGCCCCCTGCAGCAAAAAATCTGTCGTTCCGGAAATGATCTGCATTTCTTCCTATTGTTCCTTTCCCAAAAACATTTTCACGGGCTTTAAACGCTTTTTCTTCCTGCTTCCAGGCATAAATCCCCGTAAACTGCCCGTCTGTATCATAAATGCGCAGCTGCTGTTCGGGTGCAAACGTACCTCTTTCACATGCTGCCGCCGTTTTTTCTTTCGTATAAGGTATCACCAAATCTGCATAAAGCCAGTTGCCGTTTTCTAAAAGCTTCTGTCCGTCCCCCTGCACCTGATATGCATCCAGCTGTTCAAACACGCTCTCCACCGGAAGAAGCTTTTCTTCCAGGCTGCCTTCTTTTGCAAACACTTCCAGCTCGGAAAGCCGATAGGCATCCTCAACTTTGAAATTGCCGGAGCGTGTCCGTTCCAGCCGCTCCATCGCTCCGCCGCAGCCCAGCTTCTGTCCGATATCGTGACAGAGCGTCCGAATATAAGTGCCGCGGGAGCACGCCACGCGCATCGTCACGCGAGGCAGCGAAATGTCCTCGATTTCGATCGAATGGATCGTAATCCGCCTGCTCTTTCTCTCTACAACCTGTCCTTTTCTGGCGAGGTCACACAGCTTCTGACCATTAACCTTTAACGCCGAATACATCGGCGGAATCTGGTCATACGGACCGACAAACGAAAGGATCGCGCTGCGCACATCCTCCTCGCCTGCATTTACTTCCTTTTCTGCCAGAATCTGTCCCGTCGTATCCTGTGTGTCCGTCTCCACGCCGAGCAGCAGAACCGCCCGGTATTCTTTATCTTTGTCTGTTAAAAGGTCGCACAGCTTCGTCGCATTTCCCAGACAGACGGGCAGTACCCCGGACGCTTCCGGGTCCAGGGTACCTGTATGGCCGATTTTTTTCTGTTTGCAGATGCCGCGCAGCTTCGCAACCACATCGTGGGAGGTAAAGCCCGGCTCTTTGTATACATTGAGAATTCCGTTCATGTATTCTCCTTTGTTATTCTGCTTTTATCAGCTGCTTTTCAATCTGCTCCGACAGATTGTTGACGCAGTCATGCACGGTTCCCTGCATGGTGCATCCTGCTGCCCTGACATGGCCGCCGCCCCCGAAATAGGACGCGATCGCCGCCACGTCCACCTTTCCGTTCGAGCGGAGGCTGACTTTATATTCGAGTGTCTTCGTCTGATACAAAAAGATCGCACACTCCACGCCTTTCGTGATGCGCAGCTGGCTCACAATACCATCCAGATCCTTGGGCACAACCTGTAAAACTCCATCGTCTTTAAATCGATGGAACTGAAAATACACCTGCCGTCCATAAACCGGACGCTCTCCAAAAGTGCGCGCCCCAGCACCTGATTCTGCACATAGGTCTTTTAAAAAACGTCTCATCGATCAGCTTTGAAAAATCGAATCCGTATGCCAGCAGCTTTGCAGCGATACGCATGTATTCGGCGTCGTATTCGAATACTGGAATACACCGGTGTCATGCACGATGCCAAGATACAGTGCCTTTGCAATCTCTGCATCCATATACTTTTCCTCCACGGAAGCTCATAGACGAGCTCGGAGGCGGAGCTTGCATCCGGTTTGCAGTAATTAACGTCGCCACAGCCGGACGCATTGCTGATATGATGATCCACATTGATCGTCTTTTTCGCGGTCCGGAAATACTTTTCCGCATCCCCGAGCCGTTCCTTTGAGGTATCCAGAACGATGAAAACGTCATAGACGCAATCCTTTGCAGTCTGTACGGACATCTTCGATTCCATGAATGCAGTCAAAAATATCTGCAGGCTTTTCCAGATACACATCAATCTGTGCACCCGGCAGCGCTTTTTTCAGATACAGGTACATGCCCATACAGGAGCCGACACAGTCGCCGTCCGGACGTACATGTCCGCCGATGGCGATTGTATCCCTGCTTCCCAGCTCTTCCAGGATTTTACGCATCCTCTTCCTCTCCTTTTTTGGCGCGCTGGTCTGCCATTACCATGTCGATCTTATGCGACATGTTGACACCATACGCAATGGACTGATCCATAATAAAATGAATCTCGGGTGTATTGCGCAAATTGATTTCCTTTGCAAGACGTCCGCGGATAAAACCCTCTGCGCTCTTTAATCCCTCCAGCGTTGGCCTCTTCCTCGCCTGCCCAGAACGCTGATATATGCACGGCAGGTTTTTAAGTCCGGTGCAACCTCGACATCGACAAGAGGTCATCGGGGCGATCCTCGGATCTTTGATTTCCCCCGCGGATGATTTGCCAGTTCACGCTGCACTTCCCCGTTAATCCTGGTGTTTTTAATACTGTTTTCTCATATTATCTTCTATCTCGGCACTTCTACCATTATATAGGCTTCTACCTGATCGAACTCCTGAAGATCGTTGAATCCTTCAAATACAAGACCGCACTCATAGCCGGAGCGCACTTCTTTGACATCATCTTTGAAACGTTTGAGGGATGCCAGATTTCCTTCGAAGATCTGGGTTCCTTCGCGGCTGATTCGGACAGAGCAGCCTCTCTGGAACGTTCCGTCCAGTACATAGTTCCGGCGATCGTTCCGACACCGGATGCCTTGAAGAGCTGACGTACCTCGGCATGTCCGATGATCTTCTCTTCGTAAACGGGCTCAAGCATACCCTTCATAGCAGCCTCTACGTCCTGCAATTGCATCGTAGATGACACGGTACAGACGGATGTCTACGCCGTTCACGCTCTGCTGTTGCCTTTGCCTGTCGCATCCGGACGTACGTTGAAGCCGATAATAATGGCGTTGGAAGCGCTCGCCAGCGTAACGTCGGACTCGTTGATCGCACCTACGCCGCCGTGGATACATGCGTACGGCAATTTCCTCGTTGGAGAGTTTGACAAGACTCTGTTTTACTGCCTCGACAGATCCCTGTACATCTGGCTTTGACAACGAGTGCCAGTTCTTTTAAGTCACCTGCCTGGATCTGTGAGAACAGGTCATCCAGAGACATTCTTGCCTTTGTCTCTTCGAGCAGTCGTTCTCTTCCTTCACTTACCACGAAGGTTTCTGCAAAGTTTCTTGCTTCCTTGTCATTTTCGGTCATGCAACAAAGATTTCACCTGCGTTTGGAACATCGCCAAGTCCAAGGATCTCTACAGGAGTAGAGGACCTGCTTCCTTTACTCTTCTGCCCTTATCATCGATCATGGCACGGACTTTACCATAGCTGGAACCTGCATGCTACCGGATCACCGACATGCAGCGTACCCTTCTGAACCAGAACCGTTGCTACCGGTCCTTTTCCTTTATCCAGCTCAGCCTCGATGACAAGACCTCTTGCTTTCCGGTTCGGGTTTGCTTTCAGCTCGAGCACTTCGGAAGTCAGAAGGATCATCTCAAGCAGATTGTCGATACCTTCGTGTGTATGGGCAGATACCGGAACAAAGATCGTACTTCCTCCCCAGTCTTCCGGGATCAGTTCGTACTCGGAAAGTTCCTGTTTTACTCTCTCGATGTTGGCACTCGGTTTATCTACTTTGTTGATCGCAACAATGATCTCAACACCTGCTGCTTTTGCATGGTTGATTGCTTCTACCGTCTGCGGCATTACACCATCGTCTGCTGCAACTACCAGGATCGCAATATCGGTTGCATTTGCACCACGCATACGCATGGCAGAGCCCTGATTATCTCTTTGCACCGCCGTTATTACCCGGACGGTTCTGGTCTCTTCTTGCTCCATAACCGGATGTCCTTTCCTGACCCTGACCATCTCTGCGGCCAGACTGGTTTCTGTCACCGTTTCTGTTATCACGGTTGTAACCGGGTCTGTCTCCGTTTCTGTTGTCACGGTTGTAGACAGGTCTGTCTCCATTTCTGTTGTCGCGGTTGTAGCCGGGTCTGTCTCCCCGTTTCTGTTATCACGGTTGTAACGGGTCTGTCTCCGTTTCTGTTTCCGGCATTTCTGTTATCGGAACGGTCCGTTCTTTCGGTGCGATCTGTTCTTTCAGTGCGGTTGTCGCGCTGCTCGGTTCTCTGAGGGGCGCTCCATGCTCTTCTCCAGACGTTCCTTTGCCGCAGCCTCTTCTTTTTTCTGTGCTTCGATTTCAGCTGCCTTTGCTGCACGTTCTGCTTCTGCTGCAGCCTTTGCTGCCGCTTCCTTGGCTGCGCGCTCTCTGCTCAAAAGCTTCTCATCCGGCATAACGGGCTGGGAAGGCTTGGTCAGGGGCTTGATCAGCGGTCTGCTTTTTCCATACGCATGCCGTTGTTGTTTCTGTTACCCTGACGGTTCTGGCTTCCTCTGTTTCCATCATTTCTGCGCCCGTCATTTTTGCACCGTTTCCATTATTATTTCTTCTGTCATTGTTTCCGGAATTGCCGTTCTTCATCCGGCTGTTCTGGGGATTGTTCACTACAATGATCGTCTTTGCTTTTTTATGTGCCTTTGCCTGACTGTCCTGTCCTGCAACTTCTTTGTTCATATCCTGTTTATCCGTTGTCTGTTCCTCCCGGCCTCAGCCTGTACTCGCCGCAGTCTGCGTCGTCTTTTCTGCCGTTTCCGCTTTCTCCA
>VOFC01000375.1_pt1 | contig 30001 bp, 47 predicted proteins | sample 5384161 | NCBI WGS metagenome assembly VOFC01 (sample SAMN12384722, study PRJNA508395) | human gut metagenome | isolation source: healthy gut B | host: Homo sapiens
AGCGCATCTTAAAGCCTGTGATTTCTCCGTTATCGGCAACTTCAAGCGAGTTGCAGAAAATTGTCGGGTATCCGAGTTTTTTCATAAGCGGGCCTGCAAACTGAGAAAACGTATCACTGATGATGCCTTGCGAACTGGGTAAAGACACAGGGCGGCACACAGACCGTAGCCATCAGCTATGACAGCCGTCTGAAGAGTGATGTATTTGCCAAGACAGCTGCAGGCGTGCTGGCTGCCAACGGAATCAAGGTCAGAATTTATGACGCATTAATGCCTGTTCCGGCTCTTTCCTTTGCAACACGCTACTATGAGTGCAATGCAGGAATCATGGTTACAGCTTCTCATAACCCTGCTAAATATAACGGATATAAGGCTTACGGCCCGGATGGCTGCCAGATGACAGATGACGCAGCAGCCATCGTTTATGATGAGATCCAGAAGACAGACGTACTGACTGGTGCCAAATACATGTCCTTTGCAGAAGGCGTTGAGGAAGGCCTGATCCGCTTTGTGGGAGATGACTGTAAACGTGCTCTGTATGATGCGATCGAGTCCCGTCAGGTTCGTCCAGGCCTTTGCAAGACCGCTGGCCTGAAGCTGGTTTACAGCCCGCTGAACGGTTCCGGACTTGTACCGGTAACCCAGATCCTGAAGGATATCGGAATCACAGATGTGACAATCGTTCCAGATCAGGAATACCCGAACGGATACTTTACCACATGCAGCTACCCGAACCCGGAGATTTTCGCAGCTCTGGAGCAGGGCCTGAAGCTTGCTAAGGAGACAGGTGCAGATCTTATGCTTGCAACTGACCCGGATGCAGACCGTGTTGGTATTGCTATGAAATGCCCGGATGGCTCCTATGAGCTGGTAAGCGGAAATGAAGTGGGAGTTCTTCTTCTTGACTATATTGCAGCAGGACGCATTGAGAAGGGTACAATGCCGAAGAACCCGGTTGCAGTGAAATCCATTGTATCCACACCTCTGGCAGATGCAGTTGCAGAGCATTACGGTGTGGAACTCAGAAGCGTACTTACCGGATTTCAAGTGGATTGGTGATCAGATCGCACAGCTTGAGGAAGCCGGAGAGGTAGACCGCTTTATCTTTGGATTTGAAGAGAGCTATGGCTACCTTGCAGGACCGTATGTACGTGATAAAGATGCGATCATCGGATCCATGCTGATTTGCGAGATGGCTGCATATTACAGAAGCATTGGAAGCTCCCTGAAGCAGAGACTTGAGGAAATCTATGCGCAGTATTGCCGTTACCTGAATAAAGTAGACAGCTTGAATTCCCAGGCCTTAGCGGAATGGACACCATGGCAGGAATCATGCAGAAATTCCGTGACAATCCGCCGACAGAGATCGCTGGCTACAAGGTAGTAAAGGTTACTGATTACAAGAAACCTGAAGAGACAGGTCTTCCGGCAGCGAATGTTCTGATCTACAAATTGGAGAATAACGAGACTGTTGTAGTTCGTCCATCCGGAACAGAGCCGAAGATCAAGATCTACTATACAACTCTTGGCAAAGACCTTGCAGAGGCAGAAGCTGAAAAAAAGAGAAACTGGCTAAGGCACTTGAGCCGATGATGGCTTAATGCTTTTCGTGCAGAGAAACTGTAATCTGAATATAGTTTAGTAAATAACTTTGGAATCCCTCTTGCGTATAGCTGCACAAGGGGGGATTCTTTTGCGCTGTTAACTTTATTTATTATTTGGAGCGGAATGTGAAGATATTTTATTCCGTAATTCGTTAATTACAGTAAAGGGAAAAAAAACATATAGTATAATTTCCGAAAAGAAAATGAGGTGACGGATCAATGTTGACATTATTATTTATATTTTTGATGCTGGGTGTATTCGGTAAATTGGTCGGACTCGCATTCCGTGCCACCTGGGGAGTCACGAAAATCTGTTTTCGTCTGATTTTTCTCCCCGTGGTTCTGATCGGACTTGCGCTGGCAGGCCTGATGTACATAGCCCCTGCCGCTGCTTGTGATCATCGGAATTGCAGTGCTGGTGCTGGCTTAATGTGTGAGTAGTTATATGGTGTCAGGGACAGAGTCATTTTTTGTCTCTGACATTTTTATATATTTATACAAATAAAATTACATGAAAATAAAATCGAAAATATGTGCGATTTGCCAGGTGACAAAATGCGACAGATATGTTAGTATAGATTCATCAACAAAAGATAAGAAACAGAAACACGAAAGAAAATTCGAACAAAACCTGCGAATTTTTAAACTACAAAAGAATTTTAAAGTACCAAAGCATTTAAACTACAAAAGCCTATCACACATCCGATAAAACTTATAACAAAACACATCAGAAAAACCGGCTGGGAACTCCTTTCCCAGCCATATTTATAACAAAATCCAATATATTCCACTCATTTAGAAATAAACCTAAGGAGAATACAACAACTGTTTATAGTTGAAATCTATAGCCTTCCCCAGAGAAATCGTGTATACTAAAAAAATTAAAACGGATCCCAAAAGAGAACGCAAAATTATTGGGTTTAAAGGACAGTATACACCATTGAAACTAAAAATATAATTTGTAACAGGAGGTAGAGATGGCTTTAATGACGGTATACCATGGAGGGATATATGGCTGTAAACAGCCTGAAATTCGTAAAGGTCGCAATACAAAGGATTTTGGAACCGGATTTTACTGTACTGTAATTAAAGAACAGGCGCAGAGGTGGGCAAGAAGATATGATACCAAAGTTGTATCTATATACGAGGTTCGGTTAAGGCCAACTTTGAAAATCAAGGAATTTAAAGACATGACAAATGAATGGCTTGATTTTATTATAGCATGCAGAAGTGGAATCCCGCATGATTTTGATATAGTAATAGGTGCAATGGCAGATGATCAGATATATAATTACATATCTGACTACATGGAAGGGACAATTACACGCGAGCAGTTTTGGGTTATGGCGAAGTTTAAGTATCCCACACATCAGATTAATTTTTTGCACGCAGGAAGCTTTAAAGTGCCTGCAATATCGAGGCTATGAGGAGGTAAAATAAATGGCAGAACAACTGGGAAGGGAAAGCCGAGAAGATAATGATTTGTTCTATACGTGCAGCCTTATTGATTATATTGCAAGAAAAACCAAAAATACAAGGGCCGATGTTGTAAATACATTAGGTGTAAATCGAATCAGAAAAATCTATGATCTGGCGGATATTTATCACAGCGATAATATCGATCGTGTGAGCACAGATTATATAGAAGATGCGAATATTAAAAATGGAACCTTTGATAATGTAGGAATGTGCACATATTCCATTCCATCCCATTGGGATATAGGAAAGGTATACAAAAGATTAATAAAACAGGTTGCGGAAACAGAAAAGATGGATGCCGTAGAAGCATTGATGAAAGTATACAATTCTTTTTATCAGTTCTAAAATAGATGATTATAACAGCAGTGTCTATTACGAAAATCCATCCTATATATATGAATGCTATATGGAAAATAAAATGCTATAGCGGTCAATAGAAAGGCATGCAATGAACTTACAGCAGGCGAAGGAACTTCTCGGAATTAATCAGGATGATGAACGGGAGATAAAACGGAAATATCATAATTCCCTTGTGAAACCGGAAAGCACCGATGGGAAAGGGCAGAGAATTTACCACTTTAAGGCGTTTCTGGCTGCACCGCCTCAGACAGTGGAGAGCACACGGATTGCCAACCTGCAGCCAGGGAGAATATCTTTACCCAAGAGCATTCCACGGCAATCAGATTCAGCTTATGAACAAGGAACGACAGATACTGGGATATCTCCGCATGGAAGATGAGCATCTATATTTTTGCATCATTCCTCTTTTTAAAACGCCACGCCGCTCAGGTGAAGCTTCTGGTGAAATCCGATGATGCAGAAGAGAAAGGAATCTATCGAAGTAAATATGCAGGAAATTCCAGTGCCTCTGACAGAAGCCGTATCGGAAATCATGCAACAAAGGCTGATATAGATTTCTACTTCCGCCTGGAAGATGAGAGCTACAACAGCACAGACCTGAACCTAAAAATAGAAGAGCTTCTTTCCGAATATGAGAAATACCTGCAGCAAGGCCGCTTTTCCGATTTGTTCCAACGGCTGGCCCGTTCAATTTCCGCAGCCGTTTCCATCTGAAAGAGAAGGACAGGCAGTACATTCAGGAGAAAGGAATGGACACGATCCGAAGCCATGCCAGGGATTTTGTGCGTACGAGGCTGGCACCTGCCCAGATTCCAAACGATGGCAAGCAGACTCCCATGCGTGGACATCCGGTATTTCTGGCGCAGCATGCCACAGGCTGCTGTTGCCGCGGTTGCCTGTACAAATGGCATCGAATTCCACAGGGCGTACAGCTTACTCCAGAACCAACAGGACTATGTGGTAGATGTACTTATGACCTGGATCGAAAAGAAAATACCGGTAAGTAGGAATATTTCGTTTGATAGAGCATGCTTACCCACTATTTTATAATCAAATATTAAACAGAGGAATTGCCCATGAAAATTTTTCATCTATCCGATTTACACATTGGACTAAAATTAATTAATCGAGATCTTAGAGAAGATCAGGAATATATTTTGAACCAGATTATTCAGAAAGCGAAGGAGGAAAAACCGGATGCCATTTTGATTGCAGGAGATATTTATGATAAAGCAGTGCCGGCGGCAGAGGCAGTAGAGGTATTCGATCATTTTATTGGAAACCTGCGCACAGCAGTACCGGAATCAGTTGTTATGATGATCAGCGGCAATCACGACAGTGCACCCCGCGTCAATTGCTTCCGAAGCGTGCTGACCCACCAGCGCATCCACATGATCGGAATGCCTCCGCAGACCGAAGAAGACCACATTGAGAAAGTAGTACTTCAGGACGAATATGGATCTGTGAATTTTTATCTTCTTCCCTTTTGTGAAACCTTCTATGGTGAAGTTGATCGTAGGAACTGATGAGAATGGAAATAATCTATCATATAATGAGACCATTCATCGTCTGCTTGATCGTGAGGAAATTGATGAAACTCAGAGGAATATTCTGGTCAGCCATCAGTTCTATCTTCCCTCTGGCGAAAATGCAGAAGAGGTAGAACGAATGGATTCTGAGATTCGTACTATCGGAAATATTGACCAGGTATCCGCTGATATTCTGAAGAAATTTGATTATGCAGCCCTGGGACATATTCACAAACCAATGAAAGTAGGAAGCGAATTTTACCGTTATTGCGGTACGCCCCTTGCATGCTCTGTCAGCGAAGCAGGCCAGAGCAAAGGAATTATAATGGTTGACATAAAACAAAAAACCAGATTACTACAGAGATTTTGCCTCTTGTTCCATTGCGGCAGGTCAGAGTGATTCGTGGTGACCTTGAGGAGGTTCTGGCACAGACCTGTAGGGATTATGTAACAGTTATTCTTACGCATAAAGTAGACCTGGATGTAATCGATATGCAGGATCGTCTGCGTCTGGCATTCCAGGACTTCTGGAAATACGCCGGGAAACGGTACGGCAGGCAGACTATACCAGACATGCGGCTGTAGAGAAAACCTTAAATCCTTTTTTGAACTCTGCTGTCAGTTCCTGAATGACGCAGACGAGGAGGAGAAGAGATTCTTCAGGACATCATCAATACTGTACAGGGGGTGACGAAATGAGACCTGTGAAGCTTACCATGCAGGCATTTGGTTCCTACGGAAATCTGACCAAGATTGATTTTAGCGAGCCAGACCAGAACCTATTTCTGGTAACAGGAGACACTGGCGCAGGCAAAACCACTATATTTGATGCTATTGTATTTGCGCTTTACGGCGAGGCAAGCTCCAGCACCAATAAGAAAGACGGTGTTGTGCTTCAGAGCCAATACGTAGAACTAAATGTAGAGCCTTTTTGTAGAACTTGTTTTTTCTGAAGGTACAGGAGAGACTCGTCAGCTTTATACAGTTCGTCGTGTCCCAAGGCATTTGAAGCGTCTTACAAGAGGTGCCGGGAAAAACACCGGAAGCCGTGAAGTGACAGGCTCTGTCAGCTTGATCATGCCAGATGGAACTGAATATCCGCAGAAAGAAGCGGACAGCAAGCTTGGCGAAATCCTTGGTCTTAATAAAGGCCAGTTTATGCAGGTAGCTATGATTGCGCAAGGGAGTTTATGGAGCTTCTTCGCGCCAAATCTGACGATAAGAAGGTGATTTTCCGTAAGCTTTTTAATACAGAGCTGTATCAGAATATTGTAGATGAGCTGATGAACCGCAAACGATCATTAGAAAAAAGACATTGCCCAGATTAAGACTGCCTGTCAGACTGAGACTGCTCATGTGGTAATTTCCCAGGAATATGAGAAATGGGAAGAAATGGAAGCACTGAAAAAGCAGATTCAGAACGGTGAGATTGTAGTGATGGACCAGTTTCTCACTCAGTTGACAGAGCTATGCAGTACATTGAGGACTCGTATACAAGAGGCACAGAAAGATCTGGATACTCTTTCTAAGCTTCGGGATGAAAAGAGGGATGCCTATACCAGCGCCAGTCAGCTGCAGGGCTTATATAACCAGCTTGAAGAGGCACTTTTGAGTTAAAAGCATGCGAAGACGTAGAAGCACAGATAAAGGAGAAGATGCTTCTTTCTGAGCACATACGAACTGCATATGAGATTCAAGCAGAGTACCTGCGCTGTCAGGACGCCTTTGGAAATCTGCGAAATCATGAAAATGCCTTGAAAGAGCAGCAGGAACGCAGCCCACAACTGGAAAACCAGGCGAAGCTTACAGCAGAAGAAGCATCTAAAGTGCAGGAACTTGCTGAAGGAGAGAAAGAAGTTTATACCACCATATATGAGCGGGTAAATAGGAAATGAAGCTTCGCAAGCGGATTAGCGAAGCGCAGGCTATAGCCAGAGAGAGAGCCAGGAAACGCTTCAGGCAGCGGAAACAGCTGCACAGAAAGCACGTGAAGATTTGGACAGCCTGGAGAAAAAAAGGAAGAAGAGTGGCGCACCCAGGCGGAGACACTTGCAGATACTGGAGAGAAAATAGCCCTTTGGAAAGGGCTGAACCAGGAGCTTGAAGCTCTCTTTGCAGATCTGGAAGATGCAGAAAAGCAGCTTCAAATGACCGAAAAGCAGAAGAAAGAGTCTGAAAAAAGCGAAGAAATCCTATATTAAAATCCGTGCGCTTTATGAAAGCCAGAACCAGAAATATGAATCCATGAGACGAATTTTTCTGGATGAGCAGGCAGGCTTCCTTGCCAGAGAACTTCAGCCAGGCAAACCATGTCCGGTATGCGGAGCTTTGGAGCATCCACATCCTTGTGCCACATCGGAATCCCATGCCGACCTTACCAGAGAGCAGTTAGATCTGGCAGAGAAGGAAGCCTCCCCGGCTGCGCAGCCAGCAGGAACAGCTTGCAGGAGAAGCCCGTGCGGCAGCAGACCTTGCCATAGAGAAAGAAAAGGGATACCAGGATAAACTGGAGAAGCTGTGCGGAGGAATGCAGGAGCTTTTCAAAGATGCTGCTGAAGAAAATGCGCAGAATGCCGCTGGAATTTCCGGGATAATAGACCGGTCTCCTTTGGAGTTCATAAAACAGCAGTTGAAACCAGAAAGCTTGCATTGCAAAAACAGTATACACAGCTTCAAAAGACCAGAACACTTTGCTGAAGCTCCAGAATCAGCTTAGCCACGTAGAAGAAACGAAAAAAAACAGGGAAAACTCACCGTTGAGGAAACCAACCAGAAGCTGACAGAAGCAATCGCCGCTGCAAAAGCAGTCAGGATGTGCTGGAACAGCTTAGCAGTTCTCTGGAATATCCGTCGGAAGAAGCCGCTATGCAGGAATTTGATAAATCCAAGGCGAAATGGAAAAAAGCTGCCAGGGATGCAGAAGATGCACAGAAGAAATCATCTACAGCTTCCGAAGCCTTTGTGAACTGCATCAGCCTGATTCAGCGTTACATGGATGAACTGCCTGGATTACAGAAAGCTTTGCAGGAGAGACAGGCTTCTTATACAGAATTGCTGCATGCCAAAGATATGACAGAGAGTGAATGGAAGCCTTTAACAGAGGAATATTCCCGCCAGATGGCAGACCAACTGCAGAAAGAAACCGACACCTGGAAACAGAAAAAAATTGCGGCGCAGACAGTGAAAGATTCTACCAGCAAGGCAATTGACGGAAGAACGAAACCAGATCTGGAGCTTGCGAAGGCTCAGATGGAGGAAGCGGAAGTAAAACGCAGATTGGCACAGGAAAAACTGGATTCATATAAAGAACAATATAAAGCAGATCAGGATGCCTGCAGTATTCTTACTCCGCAGATGGAGAAGCGAGGCAAGATTATTGAGAAGCATGCCAAGCTGGAAACTTTGTATAAATTGCTGTCTGGAAATATGTCCGGTAACAGAATGGATCTGGAAACCTTTTGTGCAGAGATATTATCTGGAGAAAATATTATATGCAGCTAATCGCCGCTTTTCAGATATGTCTGCGGGACAGTTTGAGCTTCGAATGGTAGATGCAGCCAATGCCGGCAAGGGTAAAAACCGTGGTCTGGATCTTATGGTATATTCCAATGTAACCGGAAAAGAGCGGGAAGTCCGTACGCTTTCCGGAGGAGAATCCTTTATGGCTGCATTGTCCCTTGCTCTTGGAATGGCAGACCAGATTCAGGAAAGCTCTGCATCTATTAATTTAGATGTAATGTTTGTAGATGAGGGCTTTGGCTCATTAGATGAGCATTCCAGAGAGCAGGCCGTAAAGGTTCTTCAGGAACTTGCTGGTGGCAGCAAACTGATCGGTATTATTTCCCATGTAACAGAATTAAAGCAGGAAATGGAAGACCAGCTAATCGTTACGAAGGACGAGAAGGGAAGTCATGTAAGGTGGCAGATTAGTTAGAGAACTGCTGGAAAATCAGGGAATGATTTTTCAAAAATTTTCTAAATGCCCTGAATAAATTTGTTGAATTCTTCTGGATTGTCATAGTCTGTAATTATGCAATCCACAATACGGCGGATTTCATCCTGATGTTCCTCGTGCTCATCATAAACAGCAGCCACATAGAAACCATCATTTTGGCTGTTGTTAGTGCATGGAGGAATCTTCAAAAACAATAGTATTGCTTCTGTCAGTATCAAGAAATTTCATAGCTTCCCGATAGATAGCTGGTTCGTCCTTACCTGCTCCTACGGAAGTACAGGTAAATATTTCACTGAAACAATGAAGCACCCCGCAGCGAGTCAGAACGGTCTCTACCAGAGATCGTTCTGCGGCGGTTGCGATGCACATTTTAACACCTGCCTGCTGAAGCTGCGTGAGGAATTTGGCTGCGTGAGGCTTTAGTTGAGCCTCATAGCGGTAGAAGTCATCTACAATTGCGACAGCACCCTTGATCAGATCGTCAGGAGTCTGCTTTACGCCATAATAATCAATAAAGTAATCAGCTGCCTGCTGAAGACTCATAGTAGCAATTATCTCATTAAGATCAGGCTCCGGCTCGATTCCCTGGCTTCGCAGGTAAATTTCGCCTACATGATCCCAGGCGGACATGGAATCCAGAAGAGTTCCGTCCAGATCCCAGATTGCACCCTTTAACATAAATATCCTCCTAGTGATTTGCTCCGCAGCTCTGAACCATATTCTGGGTAAGCTCTTTGAGCTCCTTTGTGGCTTCTGTAATATTTTTTTGCTGCGAAGATAGCGCTGACCACTGCAATTCCACAGATTCCGGTACCCTGAAGCTCCATAACATTTTCACGGGAAATTCCGCCAATAGCAATAACTGGGATGTTTACTGCTTCGCAAATCTGTTTCACAGTTTCATGGCTGATGCTGTTAGCATCTTTCTTGGTTCCGGTATGAAATACAGCACCGACACCCAGGTAATCAGCACCATTTTTTTCGGCAAGCACTGCTTGTTCTACTGTCTGGGCAGAAACACCGATGATTTTATCCGGCCCAAGAATTGCCCGCACATTGGATGCCTCCATATCATGCTGTCCTACATGCACGCCGTCAGCGTCAACTTTTTTCGCAATCTCTACGTTGTCATTAATTACAAATGGCACATGATAACGTGCACATAACTCTTTGATTTTTACAGCCTCCTTCAGAAGCTGTCAGCATCCAGATCTTTTTCACGGAGCTGGATAAATGTGGCACCGCCTTTCAGGGCATCCTCCACCTGTTCATATAAAGTTCTGCCATTTAGCCAGTTGCGGTCTGTAACGCCATAAAGTAAAAGATCGTTTTTATCACAGTTCATATCAAAATCTCCTAACTTCATAATAATTATGGTAAAAAAACATAAACCAGTTCTGTTTACTATAAGGCAGTATACCACAAAACTATTCCCATGAAAAAGCCTTAGTTGACCGTGCGCGGAAATTTTTTTACACCATGTGGGTAAGCTGCCAGGAAAGCAAGAAGTACCCTAATAGCTCTACACAGGTTTTATGCTGTGTTTTACTATTAGGGTACAGTTAATTATTTTTATTCAATATATGAGGCTTTTAAATTGTATTTTTGCTCCTGTGTTGGGAACTGGAAGTACTGCTGTGTAAATTCTCCCATCAGTTCTTCTAATGGTGCTAATGGTTCGGAATGTACGGTTATACCTGCTCCGAAATCGATATAACCCATGTTTTCATCTGCTTCCGGCCACTGAGCTAAGCCTTCTCCGTTTGGATCACCGTTGGTAATGAAATTCACCCAGTACTGATTCATTTTTTCTGCCAGTTCATAGTCCCAATCTCTCCAGTTTCTGGAGGCAGGTACACCATCCCGCATGGAGTTAAATGCATAGAACTGTTCGCTGGAATGCCATGCCCACTGCTCGGCGGCAGAACGGTCTGTTCCTATCTCTGTAATGCTTTCCGGAGTTATCTGGCTGAACAGATAAGTATAATTCTTTGCCTTTCCATCAGTTTCTCTCAGCCATAAGTTTGCCATAAAGACGATTCATCACCATAAGATTGCGGCTATCCTGAGTTCCGAAGCCTAATGTTCCAAGCTGACGGCTGGTAACCATAGCAGTTTTATCTGTGATTTTCAAAAGATTTTCAAAATCATATTTGTCATACAGATCACCTAACTTTTCTTTGTATTCAGCATAAAAATCATCAGCAGTTGCTGTTGCCAGTATTTTGTCCTTCTCCCATATTTGTTCCTGAAAGAATAGACACATCATCAAACACACCTTCATTAACAGCTTCCTGGATGCTTGGATATGCTATATAAAGATCATCCTGATTCATACTGCCGGGATAATGTTCACTTGCAGATTTCAGCAGTTCTTCTCCGTCCATAGCTCTTAATTCTTCCATGGAAATATCAGCAGACAGACCTAAATCCTCCAGATATGCAGTTCCGTTCTTTTCTGCATCTTCCTGGCTCTGGAATGTTCCAGGATAATTCAGTCCGCTCTCAAGAACCAGCTTATCTACCTCAACATCCATTTTTGGTGAAGCTATCATAGTTGTTGCTTTTGTTGTGCCACCTGACTGACCTCCAACGGTGATGTTCTCAGGATCGCCTCCGAAATTCGCAATATTTTCCTTGATCCATTCCAGTGCTTTGATCTGATCCATCAATCCGTAGTTTCCGCTCTGTCCCTGCTCTTCAGAAAGCTGAGGCAGAGATAAATAACCGAATACTCCAAGTCTTTGCTCTACAGAAACTGCAATCACATCATTTTCTGCAAAAGCATCCAGGTTTCCCTCAGCACTGTAGGTATGTCCGACTGTCAGTCCGCCTCCATGGAACCACACATAGACTGGCTTTTTCTCATCACCTGCCAGGTTCTCCTCTGTGGTGGAAATATTCAAGTACAGACAGTCTTCGCTCATTTCCGGTGCTGTGTTATTGTGAAAATCTGTTCCGCTGGGTTCTACAAAACCAAGCTCCTGCATAGGCATTTCCCTATTGGTATCGCACACAAGAATATCATCCCATTTCTCGTGATCCACAGGTGCCTTCCATCTAAGGTCTCCTACAGGCGGGGCTGCATATGGCACTCCCTTGAACTGTACCACATTCTCATACCCTTCGTCCGTACTGTTGATTCCCTGAACCTTTCCGTAACTGGTATCTACAACATTATCCAGATTTTCTGAAGCCGATACGGTCATTCCTGATAACATCATCATGGCCGCTGATGCCATTAAAACTACCATTCTTTTTTTCATTTGCGTTTTCTCCTTTCGTATTCCTGACTGAATTTCCGTGGTATTTAAAAAGGTTTCTGGTATGATTCCCTATCTGCGTATACTGCCTTATTCCTCCTCTCACGCTGCTGATAATTTATTATGACATTTATTTTATTTTCTCACCATAATTTTTTTTCTTTCTTCCTATAATTTTCTTGTTTTCTTTTGCAGGGAAGAAGACAGGAGAAAAAAAATAATTTGATAAAATTTACGATGCATAATAAATGGAAATATAGATGCTAATGTGATATGATTTAAAGTAATAAAAAACGAAAAACTGAATTTTTATGCGGGAGGAGCAAGTATGAAGAAGTATATTTTACCAGCTGTTTTGCTGGCAGCAGGCTTTTCGCTTTCCACTATCGGTTTTCAGAAGCAGCAAATAATGGCAGCAGAAGAAATTGGAACAGAAGCTGAAGAAACATTAAGAGAACTCCTGTCCGTTTATTTACGAAGAAACAGAATGGGAGCTTCAGACCTTTGTGCAGGAAGATATGCTTATAGATGGAGAACTGGCAATGGATGACAGAGGGCATTTCCTGATACAGGTTAGTTCCGGTGAAGATTCCTATATAATGTTTGATGATACAGTTCAGCTGGGAATGCCGGAGGCAGATGCCTGGATAGATGACCAGGAGAAGCTGCATATCGTAGTTCGGGATGTGCGGACTGCCAGATACAGAGTAACCGATTTTACTTACGATTCAGAAAAAAAGAATTTGTTGGAAATGATGTGCTCAATGGAGATGGAATCAATTATTTGGGAACAACAGGTAAATAGCTTTTTTGTACAGCATCGATTTTCTCAAAATAATTTAAGAAAGGCAGAATCACCATGGATCAATTTGAAAAACAAAAGATAGAACGCCAGGCACTTAATGGCAAAATGACAATGATGTTTGGAGGGATTTTCCTGATGTTTTCAGCAATCACCTCTACACTGATGTATGGAATCAATTTTTTATGACAGCACAACAGGCTGACAAGGGTGTGGCAGAATATGTAGAGCTTCTTAAAAAGCCGGCGTAGGAAGCAACTTCCTGAGAGTAGCAGGAGTTTGCTTCCTGCTGGTTGGAATTTATGAGATTATTGCAGGCTTTATAACTGCAAAGAACAGCAACCGCATTGATAAAAGCTTGTTTACTATGAAAATTATTATTTCGCTTTTAATAGTAGAAATTATTATGCAGGTATATCTGTTTTTACAGGTCTTATGAATTTTAGTTTTTTATTTACGGCGATTTTGCTGCCATTGTTTATGCTTTGGGGAGTTACCAGATTGCGGAAGGTGGCAAAGGCGGATCCGGAGCGTGTTTATGCGGCGAAGCCTGCGGCCAGAGATAAATCCAGACAGCAGAGCGCGGCTCCAAAGAAGAGTATTCGGGAAAGAGCGGCTATGCAGGCAAGAGAGGATGAAGGTGAACCAAAGCAATAATACTACAGAGAAGGTGAATAGCAGATTATGGACATGAAGGAAATTATTGCAGGTGCAGCAAGAAAGCTGATTCTGGAAAAGAAGGTTAAGAAGCTGACAGTGAAGGATATTGTGGAAGAGTGCCAGATCACCAGACAGGCGTTTTATTATCACTTCGAGGGAATCCCGGATTTGATTCAGTGGAGCATAGGGAAAGGCGTAGACAGGCTTATTGAAGAAACCCGGCAGCAAGACGGGCCGGAAGCTGCGCTGAAATATTTGTTTGTATTTGCTATTAACGCCATGCCGGATGTGCGAAGAGGCGTGGAGAGTAACTATGGCAAGGAAGTGGAGCAGACGCTGAGACGAGGCACATATGAGCTGTTTGAAAAGATTGTGGAAGAAGAAAACCTTTATCAGAATTATGGCCGTCAGGAATTAAAGCTGCTCCTTCGCTACCATAGCAGTGCGATTCTTGGGCTTCTCCAGGACTGGGCACCGGAGGATACAAAGAATCTGATGGGATTGTGCATGAAGTTTATCAGATTATGGTGGGAAAAGTTGTTTCCAGTGGAAATTTTATTAATAAGTAAAATATAGTTTGGTAGACAAAAGTAAAAGATATGCGTAGTTTTGTAAAGAACATCCATAGAATTAAAAGCGGTTCTTCAGTATAATTAAATAAAATGGTTACTCAAATAGTATTTAAAAGTTAGATGGATAGAAAACATTGTATAAAAGGAGATCGCTTATGGAAAAAAGAGAATTACAGGCTATTTTGGAAGATATGTCTTTGGAAGAAAAAGTTGGACAGCTGATACAGCTGATTGGACGTTTTTACAGAGAAGAAACAAAAGATATTGTGACAGGTCCTGAGGAAGAGATTGGTCTTCCCCCAAAATATCTGGATTTGCCTGGATCTATAATGAATATATATGGTGCCGACCGTTTGAAAAAACTCCAGACAGAATGCATGGAGAAACAGCCGCATCACATTCCTGTTCTCTTCATGATGGACATTATTCATGGAATGAAGACTATTTTTCCGGTACCATTAGGACAAGCTGCTACTTTTGATCCTGAGCTTACCAGGATGGGAGCAGAAATTGCAGCGAAAGAATCTGCGGTAATGGGATTGCATGTTGGTTTTTCGCCTATGTCAGATTTGGTACGTGATCCTAGATGGGGAAGAGTTGTAGAATCCTATGGAGAAGATCCATATATGATTTCTCGTTTTGTGGAAGCTCATGTAAAGGGCTTCCAAGGGACAAAATATGAAAGAGCCTGGAAAAATGTGTGCGTGTATCAAACATTTTGCAGGGTATGGTGGAGCTGAGGCTGGCAGGGATTACAATACAGTGAGTATTGATGAGCATTCATTCAGGGAATATTATTTGAAGGGATATCAATCAGGAATAACAGCAGGTGCAGGAATGGTGATGACCTCGTTTAATACCATTGATGGAATTCCAGCTACTGCCAATTATCATCTTATGCGGGATATTCTTCGAGGAGAAATGGGATTTGATGGAGTGTTGATATCGGATTTCGCTGCAATTAAGGAAACAATTGCACATGGTTATTCTGAGAATGAAAAAGATGCTGCAGAAAAATGTCTGAGAGCGGGCGTGGACATTGATATGATGACAAGCGTGTATGCAAAACATGCAGGTGAGCTTATAGAAAAGGTGTGCTGCAGCAGAGCATTCTTGATGAGAGTGTAATGCGTATTCTCGAGTTAAAAAATAAGCTTGGACTTTTTTGAAAATCCATATAAGGACGCTGATGCAGAAAAAAAAAAAAATTTTTACTGTGTCAGACACATCGGGAAGCGGCAAGAAAAGCAGCAGCCAATTCTTTAGTACTTTTTAAAAAACGAGGGAATTCTTCCTCTTTCATTAAACCAGAAAAATGCATTTATTGGTCCTTATGTAAATGAGAAACATTTGTTGAGTACATGGGCATTTACTGGCGACGTCAATGACTGTGTGTCCATTCGGGAAGCTGCTGAAGAGGTTTTTGACAAAAGAAAAACAAATTATATGGAAGGATGCCCTATGCTGGATCCGAAATACAGCGAAAAACAGCTTCGCAGAAAAATAAACAGAGAAAGCTATTCTCGTAGAATGATAGAAGAAATGATAGAACAGGCATGTATAAGAGCAACAATGGCAGACACAGTAATAATGCCTCTTGGAGAATATTATCTGTTGTCAGGAGAAGCTACCAGCAGAGGAATTCTGGAACTACCAGAAGTTCAGCTGGAGCTTCTTGAAGCAGTAGCAAGAGTAAATCCGAACATCGTGGTCCTTATATTTAGTGGAAGACCGTTAGATCTGCGACGAGTGGATAAGCTAGCTAAAGCTGTTCTTGAAGTGTGGCTGCCTGGAACAGAAGGCGGACATGCTATTATTGATGTATTGACTGGAAAAATAAATCCATCAGGAAAGCTGCCTGTGAGTTTTCCTTATTGCGTAGGTCAGATACCAGTTTATTATAATCATTTGTCTACGGGAAGGAAAGATTTTTCGGAATGCGGTGACCATTTCCGCTCTCGCTATATTGACATTCCAAATGAGCCACTGTATCCATTTGGATATGGTTTAAGTTATACAAAATTTGAAATTTCTTCTGTAGAGCTGAATAATACAAAATTGTCAGTTGGAGAGAATATCACAGCTTCTGTTATCGTAAAAATGTAGGGAGTATGCGGGCGCGGAAACACTACAGCTTTACATTCAGGATGTGACAGCCAGTGTAACACGCCCCGTAAAAAGAACTAAAAGGCTTTCGGAAGATATATCTGGAAAAAGGAGAAAGCCGGAAAGTGTCTTTTTGAAGTGAATGAGGAAATGTTACGTTTTGTTCGTGCAGATGGTACAATTGGAAGTGAACCGGGGCTTTTCCGCATATGGATAGGCAATTCCAGTGAAGTGGACGCATACAAAGAGTTTTATTTATTGCAATAAGTGCAGCTGACGTGTGGAAGGTCTGTTAAAAAGCTGCGTTGCCTTACTTTAAAGAGTGTTCGGAAAAAAAGAGGGAAGATTGCAGAGTATGGAATATAAAGTAGAATTAAAAGATTGGCCGTATCAGGTAAAAGCAGCGGTCATGCGAGGAAATCGTCCGTTTATGAATCACTGCCATCAGGAAATGGAGATCATTCTTCAAAAAAAGGGAAATCTGGAAGTTACGGCTGCTGGCGAATCTGTGGTGCTGGTGCCGGGTGAAATATGCATTATTCCGCCTTTTCGAAATCATAGCATAGGTATGGGGTCAGAGGACTGTGAGCGTCTGGCCCTTCTTTTTGAACCTAAAGCTTATGGGGAAAGGTATAGATGAAGGTGGCGAAGGACTCTGGATTAGAGAGGAAATTCAGGATCGACAGATGTTCAGCTTGTTTTGGGAGGAAGAAACGAAAGAGAAGTTCCGGGAAATTGTAGAAAAAATATATGAAGAATACATTCATAAAGAATATGCATGGCCACTGGCATTGAAAACTTATGCAAATCAACTGCTTCTTTTGGCGGTGCGTAATATTCCAAAAGTTCAAAGAGAAAAAAAGGAGAGAGCAGATTTCCAGACTTCAGAATATTCTGGAGTATATTGCGCTGCATTATTGTGAAAACATCACATTGGGTGAATGCGCAAAATTTGCAGGATTCAATCCGGCATATTTTTTCCAGGTATTTTAGCAAGTGTATGGGTGTTACTTTTCAGGAATACATAAAGAAACTGCGAATCGAAAGGGCAAAATGGCTTCTTATGACAGGAAGTACAGGCGTGACGGAAATTTGTTATCAGTCTGGTTTCCGGGATGTGAAAACCTTTAATAAACTTTTCAAACAGGATTGTGGTATGAGCCCAAGTGGATTCCGAAAGGAAAATGGAGGATGGCTGTAAGCCTCAAAAGAGAAAGGGAATATTGATCCCAAAAAAAAAGAGTAGAGAGATAGGCAAAAGGAGTGTTGGAGATGGAAACAGCTGTAAAGACGAAAATAAAGTGGAGGATTCCCTGGAAGTCATTCAGATTTCGCGTTTTGGCGGTAACGATTGCAGCCGTGACCATCCTGATGGGGATTTTGTTATTTAACAATATTTATGCGATTAATGTGGTACATAATCAGGTTTCGGAGAGCAACTACAGAGTTCTAAACATGTACATGAGTAATGTAGACAATTGTTTTGAAGCGATTGAAAATTATTTTGTTGGGTTACAAAGCTCCAGCTCATTGATTACAGCAGCATATACGAAGGATGATAAAGAATTTTATATTTCTCAGACACGGCTCATCCGGGAGTTAGAAGCATCGGTTTCCTCATATGATTATATTGAGGATCTTTTTGTTTATGTAAAACAGCGAGATCAATATATGGATGCGTCCAAATACAGTATAGCAGGAGATGAGCGCAGCCGTATTAAAAAAAATGGTCAAGGACGTGATTAGGCAGAAAGAAGAGGGACACTATGAAGGGGAATGTGGATCTGGCATTGGGTCAATGGAGAACCCTATCTGATTCGGCTTCTTCAAATGCGCAGCACATACATGGGCGGCTGCGTAAAAGTTTCAACCCTGATAAAACGACTTCGGCAGGATGGCTTTGGAAAAATGGATTATCTTGCCTTTGTCACACAGGACGGGCAGGAACTTGGAACACAGCTTCCGCAGCTTACTGAAAATATTCAGCTAACTGGAAAAAAGACAATATTATCGGGCGAAACAAGGGACACATGAACGTTACATGGTACTTACTGTTCCCTCTGACTGCGGAGAGTATGGTCTGACGACTATGATTCGTGATAATAATATTTTGGGAGGCTTACAGTCTCTGCGTGTCCTGATTTGGATTTTGGTGATTCTTTTGGCAGCTTTTTCTTGCAGGGTTTACCATGATTATGCGGCGCTGGGTGTTGAGACCACTGAATCGTTTGATCAAGGCTATGCAAGAGTTAAGCGAAGGTCAGTTTAATATTCGGCTTCGTGAAAATGAGAGAGATGAATGTGAAGAGTTTACTATGGTAAACAAGGCATTTGATGATATGATTAGCCAGATTGAGAGTCTGAAGATTGATGTTTATGAGGAAAATATCAGACGCCAGAGAGCAGAGCTTCAGTATATGAAGCTTCAGGCGAATCCTCATTTTTATATTAATTGCCTGAATGTGATTCATACTCTTTCTATGATGGGCAGAAATGATCTTCTTCAGCAAATGACAACTTATCTGGGAAACCATTTGCGTTACACAATTGAAGGCAGTGCCCTTGATACTTTGGAGAAGGAAATGGATTGCGTGGAAAACTATCTGCGGATACAGCAGCTTCGTTTTCCTGACAGCATTGTATGTGAGATGGAAGTGACGCAGGATGTAAGATCTGTTCGGGCACCGCCGCTTCTGATCCAGACTTTTGCCGAAAATACAGTAAAATATCAGGTAACAGCAGGGGAAATTACCCATATCTGGATTAAAGTACACCGTACAGAGGAGAATCCGCATGTAGTAGAAATTGAGATTCGTGATGATGGCGAAGGCTATCCGCAGAGTGTTCTGGATTGCCTGGAGAAAAATCAGAAAATTTTTTGATAAAAAGAGGCGAACATTTTGGAATTCGAAATGTAAGCCAGAGATTGTGGCTGTTGTATCATGATGCGGCAAAAACTGATTTGTTATAATGACAAAGAAACAGGCGGAGCCTGTACCAAAATATATCTCCCTGATGATATTGTGGAAAATAAGCAAAAATAGCAGGGAAAAAACAGATATAATATAAAAATACATATCATGACGGAAAAATTATAATTCATATCGGAAATTTTATACTATCCTTCCAGAATAATATGATAAAGTTTAGACACTTGATAAAGGAACGCAAAACAAAATCGTAAAAGAGAAGGAGAAATGACTATGAAGAAAAAAAGCGTTGGCAATGTTAATGGCAATCTGTACAATGGCAGTAGGAATGAGTGCGAATGTCAGTGCAGAAGAAGGAAGCGCAGACAAACTGGTAGTTGCTCTTAGAGTTAATGGAACTACTCCGGCAGACGTGTCTAAGGTTCAGGATAAAATGAACGAGATTTTAAGAGATAAGATAGATGCAGAGGTAGAACTTTTGATTATTCCGTCTGGAAGCTACAAACAGCAGATGACACTGATGCTTTCTGGTGATGAGAAACTGGATGTAATGGGATGTAATTCCAGTATTTATATTACTGCACTTGCAAGCGAAGCATTAAAGCCACTGGATGATCTGCTTGCAGAATATGGGCAGGGAATCTTGGAGGAAGAAGGTGAATTGCAGCTGGCCCAGGGTCAGGTGGACGGCATTCAGTATGGAATTCCGGTAATGTGTGATACTGCCGTCGGATATGGCACTTTTGGTATGAGGACAGATATTCTGGAGAAATACAACATTGATATTTCGGGGGTACAGTCCTATGATGACATGACGGAAATATTCAAAATTGTCCATGAGAATGAACCTGATATGACAGTAATAGCGCCAACTACAGTTGGATATTCCCCGATGCAGTACTGTATTGAATGGGACAAATTAGGGGATTATTTCGGGGTACTGGAAGATCATGGACAGACTACGACTGTTACAAATCTGTTCGAATCTGATGCTTACCGCAATTATCTGGATGTAATGCACAACTGGTATGAGAGCGGATACTTCAGTAAGGATGTTACAACTGCAACGGAGGCAGGTTCAAGCCTTATGAAGGGTGGAAATCTCTTCTGTTATTTCAATGGAAACAAACCTGGTCTTGAAACACAGGAAGAAAATTCCTGCGGAGTGGATCTTTCATTCGTACAGGTATTGGATACGTTCACTCAGACTTCAAATAACTGGCAGTGGACAATTCCGGAAAATTGTGAGTATCCAGAGAAAGCAATGCAGTTTATTAATGAGCTTTATACAAATCCGGACATTGTTAATCTTCTCTGCTATGGTATTGAAGGTGAGCACTATGTGACAAGGGAAAATGGAACTATCTCATATCCAGATGGCGTAGATGCTACTACAGTTGGATATAACATGGCTCCTAATTTATGGGCAGTTGGAAATGAGTTTCTTGCAAAGGTATGGGAGACAAGTGACCAAGATGTTTGGGAGCAGACTCAGGAGTGGAATAAAAGTGGTATTATTTCCAAGGCATATGGTTTCTTCTATGACAATATTAATGTAACAACCGAAACGGCAGCGGTTCAGAGTGTATATGATGAATACCGTATGAGCCTTGAGTGTGGTGTCCTTGATCCTGAGACAGCACTTCCAGAAATGAATGAGAAAATGTATGCAGCAGGACTTCAGAACATTATTGATGAGAAACAGGCTCAGCTGGATAAAATGGCTTGAGGCAAAAAGGTGAATAATCATAATGTAATACATTTAGAGTAAAAGTAGCGAGGGAGCTCGGCGGACTCCGCCGGGCTCCTTTTTATACCCTAAATACATATACGGAGGATTAGATGATGGAAAAGACAAAGAAAAAAAGTAAAGTCCGTCGGGTATCTGCCCTTTTTATCTGATGGCGTTGCCGGGACTGGTATATCTGTTTATCAATAACTATATGCCAATGGGCGGTCTGATATTGGCTTTCAAAAAATTATAGTGCGAGAAAAGGAATCTGGGGCAGCAATTGGGCTGGATTGAAGAATTTTAAGTTTTTATTTGCAACTCAGGATGCATGGACTATCACAAGAAATACCTTGTGTTATAATATCGCATTTATTATCTTTGGAACTATTTTATCTGTAACGATTGCAATCTTGCTCAGTGAAGTAAAAAGCAAAAAGTAGCGAAATTTTATCAGAGCTTTATCTTACTCCCCACCTGATTTCCTGGGTAATCATTAGTTATCTGGTATTTGCGTTTTTTAAGTGCAGAATCTGGTTTTATTAACAATGCGATTCTTGCTGCATTAGGAAAAGAAGGAATTAATTGGTATAGTGAAGCAAAAGTACTGGCCAGTGATTATTATTCTGGTATATTTGTGGCAGAGCACGGGATACACAAGTATTGTATATTACGCATCTGTAGTTGGATTTGACAAAGGCTATTACGAAGCTGCTGAACTGGAAGGTGCAGGTCCATGGCAGAAGATCCGCTACATTACTCTTTCCTCTGCTCCGTCCGGTAATCATTACCATGGTAATGTTGTCTGTGGGAAGAATTTTTTTATTCAGATTTTGGACTGTTCTACCAGATTCCAATGAATTCTGGTACTATTTATTCAACCACAAATGTAATCGATACTTATGTATATCGTGGGTTGCTCCAGCAGGGTAATATTGGTATGAGCGCAGCTGCTGGACTGTATCAGTCTATAGTTGGATTTATTATTGTTTTGATCGCAAACGGAATTGTTCGTAAGATTGACAAAGATAGTGCATTTATTTAGAGGTGGCAAAATGTATTCAAAAAAACAAAGGGTTTTCTGGCTTTTTGCCAATATTTTTCTGGCACTGGATGTAATATGCTGTGTGGTTCCTCTGGTACTTCTGGTAATTTCTTCATTTACAGATAATACTGCTTTTTAATTCGAAACGGATATCAGTTTATTCCAGAAAAATTCAGCCTTGATGCATATGCATATCTGCTGAAAAGCGGCAAGCTAATTATGAAAGCTTATGGAATGTCATTTATTGTAACTGGTCTTGGCGTAGCAGTTAGTCTGACAGTTACTACAATGCTTGCTTACGCAATTTCTAGACCTGGTATTCCGGGCAAAAAAAATTCTTACATTTTTTGTATTCTTCACTATGTTATTTAATGGCGGTTTGGTTCCTACATATATGATGTATACTGGCGTGTTCCATATCAAAAATACGATCTGGGCGCTGTTGATCCCGAATCTTCTTGTACGTGCTTATTATGTAATGCTTATGCGAAGCTATTTCCAGACAAGTATTCCGGAGGAAATTCTGGAGGCCGCATCCATTGACGGCGCAAGCGAATTCCAGACATTTTATAAGGTTTCCATTCCTATGGCAAAACCAATTATTGCAACAGTTGCATTGTTCAGCATGATTTTGTACTGGAATGACTGGCAGAACGGTCTTTATTACCTGACAACCAGAACGGATCTGTTTACCATCCAGAACCTTCTGAACCGAATGATTCAGGAGATTCAGTTCCTGTCTTCCAATATTGCAGTAGGACAGACCGCAGATATGTCAACTCTGCCCTCTACAGCTGTGCGTATGGCAATTGCAGTAATCGGTATCCTTCCGATTGCAGTCACCTATCCATTTATCCAGAATAACTTTGCAAAAAAGGAATTACACTGGGCGCTGTGAAAGGATGATGAAAATGATAACAGAAGAGCTGAAGATATTTGTACAAGAAAATCAGGAAGAAGTGAAAAATCTGCTCTGGATCCTTTATGAGATTCCAGCCCCAAGCCATCATGAAGAAAGACGGGCTGCTTTTATTAAAGACTGGTTGGAAAAACAGGGAGCCGAAGGTGTATTTATTGATGAAGCAAAAAAACGTAATTTATCCTTATCATTATGAAGACGGACAGACTACCGCACTTTTCATGGCACATACAGATACTGTTTTCCCGGATATGGAGCCTATGGGCGTTCGGGAAGAAGAGGATAAGATGTTTTCCCCAGGAGTTGGAGATGACACTGCAAATGTGGCAATTCTGCTGATGATGGCAAAATACATTGCGACACAAACCGGAAACCAAAGGAAATCTGATCCTGGCGGCTAATTCCTGTGAAGAAGGACTGGGCAATCTGAAAGGCTCCAGAGCGCTAGTTGAAAGATATCGTGACAGTCTGGCGCAGGTAGTTTCCTTTGATGGATATATTGATGAGGTTTGCAGCTGTGCAGTTGGTTCTACCAGATATAAGGTGGAAATCAAAACAGAAGGTGGTCATTCTTATTTCGATTTTGGAAATAAAAATGCCCTTGCAGAGCTTTCTGAAATGATTCATGAATTGTACCGGTACAAGGTACCGGATGACGGAAGTAAAACGACCTATAATGTGGGAATGATAAAAGGAGGAACATCTGTCAATACCATAGCCCAGCAGGCGGAAATGCTTTATGAATTCCGCTCAGATAATCTGGATAGCATGGAGCTGGTACGGAAAAATTTTGAAAACGTGGTGGAAGAATTCCGGAAGAAAGGTCTGCAAGTAAATGTAGAAATCATGGGGGAACGTCCCTGCGGACGTAAAAACGGTGACAACCCGGCACAGAAAGAGCTTTCCTTTAAATGCAGAGACATTATTGCTGCACATCATATCCGTGTACCTGGATTTACCTCGGCCTCTACGGACTGCAATATTCCATTCTCCTCGGGATTCCAGCAGCTACCATTGGCCTTTGCTTGGGAGGAAAAGCTCATACCAGACAGGAGTGGATCTATACAGAAAGTTTGAAAACTGGGTTTGCTATTGCTGCGGATTTGATTTCAGAACAGTTTGCATAAAAGATTAAGTGAGTTTAGGTGGAAAACAGGAGGCTGGATATGACAGCAAAAGAAAAAAATTTTTCAGTCCATCGAAGAGAAAAAAAGAACAGTATATCTAGGCGTCAGACCATATCTGGGAATACGCAGAAACCAGTTTCAGAGAATATCGCTCCAGTAGGGAACTGACAGAAATCCTGGAAAAAGAAGGATTTACAGTAGAAAAAGGAATTGCTGGTATTCCTACTGTGTTTCGTGGAACATACGGAAAAGGCAGTCCTGTAATTGGAATTCTTGGAGAATATGATGCATTAGCCGGGCTTAGCCAGAAGGGCAGCGTGGCAGTAAGAGAAGCTGCGATGCCAGGAGGAAATGGACATGGATGTGGCCTTGACCTAGCATCCATATGCAACTGCAAATGCTTTCAGCGGCTCAACCCTTGCGGTCATTCATCTGGAAGTAAGTTTTCACGGTATTGCAGTTCATGCAGCTGCTACGCCAGAGAGCGGAAGATCTGCACTGGATGCAGCGGAACTTATGAATGTGGGCGTGCAGTTTTTAAGAGAGCATATGCCGGAAAAAGCCAGAGTGCATTATGCATTTCTGGATGCCGGCGGCAAAGCACCTAACGTGGTGCAGGATTATACAAAGCTGGAATACAGTATTCGCAGTCCCAGAGTAGCAGAAGCCATGGAACTTTGTGAATGGGTGAAAAAAATTGCAAAAGGCGCCGGGATGATGACGGAGACGACAGTAGATATTGAATTCAGGTCTGCGCTTTCCGAGACAATACCAAATGAGACGTTGGAAAAAGTTCTTCAGGATAATCTGGAGGCGGCTCCATTTCCGGTATATACAAAAGAAGAGTATGAGTTTGGCGCAGCTATTAATAAATCCTATGAAGTAAAAGGCAGTGTAGCTGACCTGGCAGCAAAGCTGAATCCGGAATGGGAAAAAATTCTAGCAGACCGTGCGGCAATAAAAGGATGGAATCTGAATGATCTGGTTCTTCCTTACAAACATTGGGATTTTTCCAATTTGTGCAAGCACGGATGTGGGAGATGTAAGTTATATCTGCCCAACAGCCATGTTTTTCGCGCCCACAGCTGCTGCAAGAATTCTGGAACATTCCTGGCAGTATGTGGCATGCAACAATACAAGCATTGCACATAAGGGGCTGATTTATGCTGGACAAGTACTTGCTGGAGCAGGAATAGATCTTCTCGAAAATCCGGAAAAAGTAAAACTGGCAAAAGAAGAGTTTATCCGAAATTTGGATGGCAGAACCTATTGCTGTCCGATCCCGGATGAGGTGCAGCCAGATATTGAAAAGTAAAGAAATGCGTATTCTCACAAAAAGGAAAAATAAAAAACTGATAAGATGATAGTATCAAAAGAAAGAGAGGAAAAACTATGGCATTAAAAGTTGGTATTCAGTTATATTCTGTTCGCGAATTGATGACACAGGATCCGATTAAAACAATTTATCAGGTAGCAGATGCTGGATATAAATATCTGGAAGCTGCAAACCACAACGCACTGGAAGATCAGGGAATTGGTTTTGGAGTCAGCGCAGAAGAGTTAAAGAAAGTGCTGGATGATGCTGGTGCCCAGGTTGTCAGTGCCCACATTTATCCCTTTAATATGGAAAACTACAAGAAAGTCATTGAATATAATCAGAAGATTGGCAACACCACAGTTATTTATCCAATGGAGTATTTTTCCAGCAGAGACGATGTAATGCGTAAAGTGGAAATGTATGAGCAAATGGGAAAAATTGCAGCGGAAGAAGGAATGACTTTCCTTTATCACAATCATTACCATGAGTTCCAGGAGTTTGACGGAGAGACAGTAATGGATGCAATCGTAAATAATACAGATCCGGCACATGTAAATCTGGAACTTGATACATATTGGACACTGCGAGGCGGAGTTGATCCTGTTGAGGCTGTGAAGCATTTTGGAACCCGTATCAAGAAGCTTCATCAGAAAGACCTTGTAAAGGATTCTAAGAATCCGGTGAACATGTTTGATATCGTAGGAAAGGATACCATTATTGATCAGAAGCTCTGGGTAGGAACAAAATGCAACGATGATTTCACAGAGATTGGTTATGGATGCATGGATATCCAGTCAATTATTGATACTGCAAACAAGATTGGAAGCATGGATTATATCATTCTGGAGCAGGATGCTACCAAATTGAACCAGCTTGACAGTGTAAAGCGCAGCATGGAAGGCTTCCATAAATTCGGAGGCATTGTTTGGGAATGAACATATCGAAGAAATCAGGATTGTGGACAAAGCCTTATATCCTGTTGTCGGTGACAAATTTTTTCGCATGGCTTAGCTATAATATGATCACACCGGTTCTTACCGGATATATGGGCACACTTGGAGCAAGTGTGTCCATTTGTGGAATTACGGGAGGTTTATTTGCATTTACCTCCCTCCTTTTTCAGACCAGTAAGTGGTGTTCTGGCAGATATGAAAAACAGAAAACACCTGATGGCAGGTTTTACGATTTTAATGACTGTCTCTTTACTTATTTATTCTGTAATTCCAAGTGTCCCGGTTATTTTATTATTCCGTGGTCTTCATGGAGTTGCCTTCGGAATTTCCAGTACTGCCAGTCTTGTACTGGTAAGCGAAAGTGCCCCCGGAAGAGCGTATGGGAGAGGCAATCAGCTATTATGGCCTGATGTCTGTGGCAAGTATGGCCATTGGACCAAGTCTTGGAATCTGGCTTTCGGCACAGGCAGGATATCAGGTCTGTATGTTGGCAGGGACAGTTATGCTGGCAATTGCCAGTGTGGCGTCCGTGCTGTTTCCGTATACATGCCCGGTGCAAACCATTTCAAAAAAAGGTTCCCACAAAAGCAAAGTCCGGGAAAGGTTTTTGTCTACCGCCCATTGCAGAAAAAAGTCTTATCGGACTATCCGGAATCAATGCTTCTTTTACTATGATGAATGGAGTGGTGAGCACTTTTCTGGTTGTGTTTGCTGCGGAGCGGGAAATTGAAATGTACAGATGCACTTTACAGTAAATGCGATTGTTCTTTTGGTGACACGAATTGCGCTTGCGAAAAAATTAAACAATGGAACATTGGGAATGAGTTTATATCCGGCGTTTATTTGCGGAGTGGCCACTCTTTTGATAATCAGTAATGCCTGGTCTTATGGCATTTTGATCCTGGCAGGCTGTACGAAAGCCATTGCACAGGGAATGTCTCAGCCGGCCCTTCAGACAGAGGCATTAAGAAGTGTACCGTCGGAAAAGAGAGGGCTTGCCAGCAGCACCATGTATATTGGCGGGGACTTGGGACAGACAGTGGGACCAATCCTGGGCGGTGTTGTGGCAGAGCAGGCTGGATATGGAGCTATGTATCTTCTCAGTGCAATTCCGATTGCTGTGGCATGGGCGTATTTTGTTTTGCGTGAAAGAAAACTGAAGAGAGTAAATGGAATAATTAATGGTTGACAGATAGGAACATGATAAATGGATCGGAAAGTGAAAATATTATTGAAAAATAAGGGCGGCAATTATATTTTCCCATTTTTCTGGCAGCATGGAGAGGCCGAAGAAGTTTTGCGTGAATATATGAAAGTGATCCGTGAAAGCAACATCCGTGCCGTATGCGTGGAAAGCCGCCCGCACCCGGATTTTCTGGGAGAAAAATGGTGGAAGGATATGGACGTGATTATGGATGAAGCCAGAAAATGGGATATGAAGGTGTGGATCCTGGATGACAGCCATTTTCCTACCGGGTATGCGAATGGTGCCATTGAGGGAAAGAGCCTGGATCTGCACAGGCAGAGCATTGTCTCCCCGCACTATAAAATGCGAAAAAGCAGTGTGGAAATGGTGCTGTCGCTGGAAGATATAAAGACAGCGCAGGTCTGGCAGCCAACACCGATGGAAGAACGAATGCTAAAAGGAAAAGTGCAGTCAGTATTTGATGATGATAGCATAATCAGTGTGACGGCAATAAGGACGGATGAAAATGGCACCAATAAACTGGGGACAGATTCTCTTATTGCAGATCTTTTCAGCACAAATTCCCTCTGGAAAAATATGCTTTAGAGTACCGGAAGGCGAGTGGAAGCTAGTAGTGTGCTACCGTACCCGGAACCGTGGTCCTCATCGTAGCTATATCAACATGATGGATAAAGAAAGCTGTAAAGTTTTGATTGATACTGTTTATGAACCCCATTACCAGCATTACAAGGACGATTTTGGCACTACCATTGCAGGCTTTTTTTCCGATGAGCCGGAAATCGAAACGGACATCTCTATGAGATGGGAAAACAGATCAGTGAGCTGGAAGACCAGGCGTGGAGCAGGGAAGTGGAAGCAGAACTGAAAAAAACGTTGGGGCAGGTCATTTACAGCATGGCTGCCTCTTATATGGAATCAGCCGGTGGATCCTGACCTATGTGCGAAGGTGCGCTACGACTACATGGATGTGGTCACCCGTGCAGTAGAAAGAGATTTTTTCCTGCCAGATTGGAGACTGGTGCCGAAATCATGGCGTTCAGTATATTGGACATCTGATTGAAGATAATAATCAGCATAGTCGTACCGGAAGCAGTCTTGGACATTATTTCAGAGGGCTTGCCGGACAGGATATGGCGGGAATCGACAATATTGTAGGACAAGTTCTTCCATGCCAGGAGGAGACAAGCGGTGTCTATCCAGGCTCTAGAGGAAGAGATGGTCATTTTATCATTATGCACTTGGAAAGCTGGCTGCTTCCGCTGCTGCATTGGAACCATCGAAAAAGGGGCGTTCTATGTGCGAGATTTTGGAGCCTACACGGCTGGTCAGAGGGAGTGCAGCTGGAGAAGCATCTGCTGGATCATTTTCTGGTAAGGGGAATCAATCATTTTGTTCCTCATGCATTTTCAGCTAAGGCATTTCCTGATCCGGACTGCCCGCCTCACTTTTTATGCACATGGGAATAATCCTCAGTACCGCCATTTTGGAAAGCTGATGGCTTATGCAAATCGTGTCTGCGAACTGCTCAGCGGTGGAAAACATATAGCACCTGTGGGAATCTTATATCAGGCAGAATCTGATTGGACCGGGAAGTGTATTATGATGCAGGAAGCTGCGATGCAGCTAGCAGATCGGCAGATTGATTATGATTTCATACCTTCCGATGTTTTTGAACAAAGGGAAGAATTTTTATACCAGGATTGGCAAAACACTGAAGATTAATCATCAGGAATATCAGATTCTTTTGATCCCGGAGTATGAATACATTACGAAAGCTGCTGTAGCTGGAATTGAAGAATTTCTGCAAAAGGGCGGAATCGTAATCTTTAATGGACAGACCCCGAAAATAATCGGGAAAGATATAGAGATGGCGGAAACTGGGCGAAATATAGAAGAAAACAAGAATTGGGCTTTGGGCAGCCTACATATTTCTCTTGCAGAAACAGGTGAAAAAAACAGCCCAGCTGCTGGAAAAGAAAACACCTGGGATGTACAGATTGTTCCAGCTGCGCGCCGTATCAGATATCTTCATTATCAGAATGAAAATGGTACGCATTTATATATGATTTCCAACGAGGAAAATGAACCGTACAAAGGACTTATTCGCATCAATCACAGAGGCAGCTGCTATGGCTACAATGCATGGGAGAATATTCTGGAAAAGCTTCCAATTCAAAGGTCGGAAGAAGGAACACTGCTGCAGGCAGAAATAGAGCCTTTGAAGCCGCTGATTGTGATATTTGACAATGAAGAAGACGAAATTCAGGATCCATTGTGCCTTGGTGATGGAAAACGGCCATTTACTATGGGCTGGAAACGCAGCATTTGCAGAAGCATTGATTATCCTGCGTTCAAAGAAAAGAAAACTGTGGAAATACCGGATAATCTTGCAGAAGAGTGGCCTGATTTTTCTGGATTTGTGCGTTACGAAAATCAGATTGTG
>VOFC01000512.1_pt1 | contig 30001 bp, 35 predicted proteins | sample 5384161 | NCBI WGS metagenome assembly VOFC01 (sample SAMN12384722, study PRJNA508395) | human gut metagenome | isolation source: healthy gut B | host: Homo sapiens
TAAATTAAAGAATATAATCAGTCTTGAACACTGCGTCGTTAGATTTGTTATGGCGTGGTGTTTTATTTGTATAATACAGACCATAACTATAAACAGCATGAATACTGCAATAAATAAACTGGAATATGTGAAGCTTGTTAACATGCCGGTCATGTATGCATGCATAATTATACTCACTCTGGCATTATATTATGTATTTTATAAGCTTGAGAAAAGGATGGGATATATGTCACGTCATATAGAGGGGATCATGCTTATAGTGCTTGTACTTGTTTATGCATGCATATGCGTTTTCCAGTATAATGATATATATTTTGTAGCAGCTATGGCAGCACTTGTATCACTGTCGATTATATATTATGCAGGATATGCAGGAATAAATGGAGTGACACTTACGAGAAAAAGCTATATTGCTGTTATAGCAGGAGCAGCAGCTTTGTATACATGCTTTGTCAGCTTCTGTATGGTGACAAGATATTTATCATATGGCTCACCTAATTTTGATATGGGGCTTTTTTCGCAGATGTTTTATTATATGAAAACAACAGGAACGATGAATACTACAAGTGAAAGAGACTACCTTTTATCACATATGTGTGTGCATATATCACCAGTGTTTTACCTTATATTACCTGTATACATGCTGTTTTCATCACCTGTCACACTGGAAATAATACAGCCTCTGCTTATAGCCTCAGCAGTAGTGCCATTAGCACTAATATGCCGAAGCAGAAAGCTGTCAAGGTGGGAAACGTCGCTTATTATAATCATATACAGCTTTTATCCGGTTATAAGCGGAGGCTGTTTTTATGACATACATGAAAATATGTTTTTTCCGCTATTCCTGTGCATGTTTCTTTTGTTTATGGAAAAAGATAACAATATAGGAATGTGTATATCAGCGGTGTTTGTATGGCTGATAAAAGAAGATGCAAGTGTACTTATGATGTTTGTTGGACTATATATGATGTGCGATAGCAGAAAACGTAAAAAGGGTATTATTCTTTTTATAACATCTGCTTTGTATTGTTTATGCGTGTGCCTGATTTTTAAAAAATATAGGTACTGGTGTTATGTCGGGACGTTATAATAATATGATACCCAAGGGCGATGGAAATATGTTTTCGGTCATAAAGACAGCACTTGCCAATCCAGCATATCTTGTGACACAGATATTTTCATCAGGTAAGATAACATTTATAATACAGACTATGGGTGTTCTTTTATTTTTACCGCTTGTTACTAAAAAGTGGTCAAGATACATCCTGACAGGTCCATATGTACTGTTTAACCTTGTAACAGATTATCAATATATGCATAGTATATATTTTCACTATGTATTCGGTTCAGGTGTCCTTCTTATATATCTTACTATACTGAATGTGTCAGATATGGATATGCATAAGAGGCTGAAAATGTTATATATAACAGCTTCAGCTACGATAATATTCTTTACGTCATATAACATGCCAAAGCTTGAAAATGCTGTTGGTTATTTTGATGAGGACAGGCAGGAAACATACAGGATAATAGATGAAGGACTGTCATATATACCTGATGATGCGAGCGTTACAGCAACAACATTTTTATGCGCCAGATTATCAGAACGAAAAAGAACTGTATGAGTTATATTATACGGATAAAAGTACAGAATATATCGCACTTGATTTAAGAGGACATAATAACGATTATGATGAAAATAAATATTTGCAGGACAGCAGATATGAAACGGTTTATTATTCAAAGGGAAAGATAGCTGTATTCAGGGATACATTATATAAATGATTGCGGAATGATTATTGAATAAATTGCAGGATTTGATATAATTAGACTATATGATGTCTTTATGGACATTGACATGTAAAAGATGGAGGATAATAAGATGATAGCAGAATCTATGAAAGCACTTGTTAAAGGAAGCTCAGTAATAAGAGCTATGTTTGAAGAGGGTAACAGACTTGCCAGAATATATGGTGCAGAGAATGTATATGATTTCTCGTTAGGAAACCCTAATGTAGCGGCACCGGCAGAGGTTAATCAGGCGATTAAGGATGTAGTTGATGAAGAAGATTCTGTAGTCCTTCATGGATATATGAGTAACTCAGGTTTTGAGGATGTAAGAGAGGCTGTTGCACAGTCACTGAATAAAAGATTTGATACACATTTTAATAGCAGCAACATTGTTATGACAGTAGGAGCAGCAGGTGGTCTTAATACTATACTTAAGACTATTATTAACCCAGGTGATGAAGTTCTTACATTTGCACCATTCTTTGGAGAATACAGGAATTATGCATCCAACTTTGGTGCAAAGCTCGTTGCGGTATCTCCTGATACAAGCACATTCCAGCCTAAGTTTGATGAGTTTGAACTTATTAACAAGAATACAAAGGCAGTTATAATTAATAATCCAAACAACCCTACAGGTGTTGTTTATTCAGAAGAAACCATAAAAAAGCTTGCTAAGATTATGGAGGATAAGCAGAAGGAGCTTGGTATTGAGATATTCCTTATAGCAGATGAACCATATAGAGAGCTTGCATATGATGGTGTAGATGTGCCATATCTTACTAAGTATTATGATAACACTATTGTAGGTTACTCATATAGTAAGTCACTTTCGCTCCCTGGTGAGCGTATAGGATATCTTGTTATACCAGATGAGGTGGCAGATTCAGCAGATATGAAGGCAGCAGCATCAGTTGCCACACGTATTCTTGGTTTTGTTAATGCACCATCACTTCAGCAGAAGGTTATAGCAAGATGCCTTAATGCAAAGGTTAATATAGAAGCATATGATAAGAACAGAAAAGCATTATATGAAGGACTTACTGAGCTTGGCTTTGAGTGTGTTAAGCCAGAAGGAGCATTTTATCTTTTCGTGAAGTCACCAACAGAGGATGAAAATATATTCTGCGAAACGGCTAAGAAGCATAATATACTTATTGTACCTGGTTCTTCATTTGGTTGTGCAGGTTATGTAAGAATGGCTTATTGTGTTTCTTACGATACTATAGTTAACTCTCTTCCAAAGTTTGCAGAGGTTGCAAAGGAAATGGGAGTTAAGAAGAACTAATCATAGTATGAATATATAAGAATAGATATGAAAAGAGGAAGAATACGTGAAAGCTTGGGAGAATAATATAAGAAAAGTTGAACCATATGTTCAGGAGAACAGCCAAAAGATACAGATGTGATTAAGCTGAATACTAATGAGAATCCTTATCCACCAGCTCCAGAAGTAGGAAAAGCAGTTATGGATACAGATATAGACAGACTAAGGTTATATCCTGATCCGGATGTTACAGAGCTTGTAAGTGCTATAGCTGATTATTATGGCATGAATAAGAATCAGGTCTTTGTAGGAGTTGGTTCAGATGATGTATTGTCTATGTGCTTCCTTACATTTTTTAATGGAAATAAGCCTGTACTGTTTCCAGATATTACATATTCCTTTTACAGTGTATGGGCAGACCTGTACAGAATTCCTTATGAGAAGCAGGCGCTGGATGAAGATTTCAACATAAAGCCACAGGATTATTATAAGGAAAATGGCGGAGTTATATTCCCTAATCCTAACGCACCAACAGGATTATATATGGGACTTGATAAAGTAAGAGATATAATTGAACACAACAGAGATGTTGTTGTTATAGTTGATGAGGCATATATTGATTTTGGCGGACAGTCAGCAAAAGAGCTGGTTAATGAGTATGATAATGTTTTAGTTGTACAGACATTTTCAAAGTCACGTTCTATGGCAGGTATGAGAATAGGATATGCATTTGGTTCTCCAAAACTTATAAAAGCCCTTAATGATGTTAAGTTTTCTTTTAACTCTTATACAATGAATATGACATCTATTAAATATGGTGTGGCATCTATCAATGATAAGGCTTATTTTGATGAGTGCGTAGGAAAAATCATTGAAACAAGAGAAAAGGCAAAAGAATCACTTACAAAGCTTGGATTTACATTTACAGATTCAAAGGCTAATTTCATATTTGCCACACATAAGAGTGTGCCAGCAAAGGAAATATTTGAAAAGCTTAAAGCAAAGAAAATATATGTAAGATATTTCAACCAGCCGGGTATAGATAATTATTTAAGAATATCGGTTGGTACAGATGAACAGATGGATAAGCTTATACAGGCATTATCAGATATAGTAGCCTGATTATAAGTGCGTATCTATAATGTCATTAAAATATTTATGAATAAAATACAGGAGTGAAGAAATATGGCTGTACCATTTGAAAACAGGAATTTTCATAAAGAACTTGAAAAAATGGTAGAAAAACTAAAGACAGAAGGAAAGGTGCCTACATTGCTGCTTCATAGCTGCTGTGCACCATGTAGCAGCAGCTGCATAGAGTTTTTATCAAAATATTTTCATGTTACTGTATTTTACTATAATCCTAATATATCAGAAAGTGCAGAGAGTAAAAAAAAGGGTTGAAGAACAGATAAGATTTATCAAGGAGTTTGAAACGCCCTATAAGGTATCTTTTATAGAAGGTGATTATGAGCCGGAAAAGTTTTATAAAACAGTCATGGGGCTGGAAAAAAGAGCCTGAAGGTGGTAAAAGATGCTTTAAATGCTATGAACTAAGACTTAGAAAGACAGCCGAATTAGCTAAACAGCTTGGCTTTGATTATTTTACAACAACGCTTACTATAAGTCCTTTAAAAAACAGTGTCATATTGAATAAAACAGGACTTAAAGTGGCACAGGATATTGGAACACAGTATCTTTTATCTGATTTTAAGAAAAAAGAAGGCTATAAAAGATCTATAGAACTGTCAAAAGAGTATAATCTATATAGACAGAATTATTGTGGCTGTGTATATTCTAAAAAAGAGAAGAAAAATAATATGATGTAATGGTAAAAAAGGTTATGAATCAGTTATATACAAGGCGTGTATATCAGTAAAATGTAAAGGAGATAAGTATATGGCTAAAAAGAAGAATGGTTTATTAAAGTTTGCAGTAGGTGTAGGTGCAGCAGCAGTTGCAGGAAAGGTAGCTTACGATAAGGTTAAGGCAGCTAAGAATAAACTTACTAAGGAAGAACAGGATAGTGCAGAGCTTGAAGTACGTAAGTATAATGCAGTATGTGAAAAAAGAGATGTTGAAATAGAAGACGAAGAGTTCATGGGCTGCGAGGTTAAGGCGATAGCATCTAAGCTTACAGTTGATCTTTCACTGGCTGTTTTTGAAAAGGATGTTTATATTAACTTTGAAAGTATGATTAGTAATGTTTCTATCATACTTCCTGATGGAGTAAATGTTACATGCGATATCGATAAAAAGCTTGCAGGAGTACATAATTATGTGGAAAACACAGATGAAGAAGGTATCAATACTGTATATATAATTGGTAAAGCAGTACTTAGCAGTGTTGAAGTTATTCCAGTGAATTTCTATGTTGATGATGAAGATGTTGAGGAAGATTTTGATGATGATGCAGCATTTCCAGAATCAGATGATGTGGAAGTAAAGGTTATAAATGAAACAAAAGAAAACCAGGAAAAAAGAAGACGATACAGAAGAAACAGAAGATGTTCTTGAAGGTATAGAAATAGAAGATGATTCAGATGTTGATAAAACAGAAACTATTAATCTTGAAGAAATATAATAATGTCATGAATTAAAGCGGGAATGGTGTTGTATGAAATACAGAGATAAGCTTATAAAGTATTTTGAGGATGCACCAGAGGGCGCTGTCATAGTTGCCAATGATATGTATGAAAATGGCTTTACAAAGATGAGTCATGATGCGTTTTTCAGGGCAGTCGAGAGATTATGTGATGATGGTGTTATCATAAGGGCTGGAAAGGGAATGTATATTAAAGCAGCTGATAAAGATAAGAATATCGAAGAATTACTGCTTAATTATTTCTTTGGAGAGAATAACGATAACGGATTATTCATAGGATACAGGCTGTATAACAAGTATATGGTTTCAGCTTATCAGACAGACAGGATAGAACTGTATTCAAATGTACTAAAATCAAGAACCTGTGAGGTTGGCAATATATGTGTAAAGCGGCCGGGAGTGCAGCTGGATTTTGAGAACGCCAGGGTTATAGAGGCACTTGAAATCATGCAGAATTATTATAATATTGAACAACTGAATAAGCTTAAGTTCGCGCGTTTTGCCAAGCAGTTTGCCATAAGCTATAATGATGCAGCAGCTGTCAATGTACTTGAGCATATGAAATATAAGAAAAGTACGATAGCATTTATGAAAAAGGTGCTCGATATGTATAAGGTTGAGAACTCACTTCAGCAGTATTTAAGTTATGCATCTGACTATAAGGTTCCGGCAGTACAAAGAGTGGCACGATTGTGAGTTATGAAAAAATGAAAAAAGTACTTTACAATTATGTATACAATATATATAATAATGCCTGTACTACAGAAACAACATTAGTTTCTGTAAAATATTAAAATATAAAGCAGAGTAGGAATATGTGCGTTAAGTGCTGTATGGACAGGGAGTTGCCATATGGACGAAAAGGTTTTCTTGCGATACATAATCCGCATCCCGCTGCTACATACTATGGCGAACAACCTCCTATGTAGAGCGAAGATTACTGCAAAGGAGGTTTTTTAATGTCAATTTTATTGAAGAATTTTGCATTTTCAGCAAAAAGAGTTTAAGAGCATTAAGTCAGTTGTTGCGGCTGCACTTTCATCGCTCTGCACACAGTATTAGCTGTGTTTGTATCTATTCAGGTGACACCAACATTAAGGCTGTCAGTATCATTTCTTGCAAACTGTGCCATAGGTTATATGTTTGGTCCTGTTATGGGCTTTGTATGTGGAGGCTTAGGTGACCTTATACAGTTTGTCATCAAGCCAACAGGTGCGTATTTCCCAGGCTGGACGTTAAGTGCAGCTCTTGCAGGCTTTATCTATGGTCTGTTCTTTTTATGGCTGTAATATGAAGGTCGCAGAAAGCTTTGATGGTGATAAGAAGGGCATCTTAAAGTTTATTGATGTTAAGTTCTTACTAAGATGTATACTGCACTTACAGTTGACACATTGCTTGTAAATGTTTTACTTGGTACATACTGGTGCAGTATAATGTATGGAAAGGGTTTTGCATTCTATTTCTCAATAAGATTTGCAAAGAATATGATACAGTTGCCTATTAACATCATCCTCACATATTATGTGCTTGGATTTGTTAAATATATTGATAAAAAAATATATAATTAAACATATATCATGTTATATGGGATTGGAGAAAATAAAATATGTCAAAAATAATGATAGCATCAGATATTCATGGTTCTGCATATTACTGCAGGCAAATGTTAGAAAGATTCAAGGAAGAAAAGGCTGAAAGACTTGTTCTTCTAGGAGATATATTATACCATGGACCAAGAAATGATCTTCCAAAAGAATATGCTCCCAAAGAAGTTATTGCAATGCTTAATCCACTTCGCAACAGGATAATATGCGTAAGAGGCAATTGCGATACAGAGGTAGATCAGATGGTGCTTGATTTTAATGTTCTTGCAGAACAGGCATATCTTAACTTCAATAACTATTCAATAGTTCTTGCACATGGACATAAGCTTGACGAGAAGAATATACCGGCATTATGCGATGGAGATATACTTCTATGTGGGCATACACATGTTCCTAAGTGTGAAAAAAGAGATGGATATATATATATGAATCCAGGTTCAGTATCTATACCAAAAGAGAACTCAGCACATAGTTATATGATACTTGAGGACAGATTCTACTGGAAAGATATAGAGGATGGAAGCACTTATATGAACTATTAGATATTATGCAGGTTTCATAATTGTTTATATATTTTTAATTGTATTTAATTATATATGTGATAGAGTATTATTTAGTGATTACATAAGCACTATATTATATATAATTATGAAAGGCTGGATGGTTTGATGAATAGATTTAAAGATAAGATGGCAAGATTCATGTATGGAAGATATGGTATGGATCAGCTCTCAAGGAATTTATCTTTAATATGCCTGGTGCTTCTTATCGTTACTATGTTCGTAAGGAATAACGTTATATATATGATAGCACTTGTTGGTATTGTGTATACATATTTCAGGGTGTTTTCACGTAATATATCCAGGCGTTCAGAGGAGAATGAAAAGTATCTGAAATTTCATTATAAGGTAGTTGGAAAGCTTAATAAAATCAAGTTCAGAATTACGGATAGTAAGACACACAGGATATTCAGATGTCCTAGCTGTTCGCAGAAAATAAGAGTTCCAAGAGGCAAGGGAAAGATAAGTATCAAGTGTCCTAAGTGCAGGATAGAATTTATAAAGAAAACATGATAAATGCATGTTCATACGTATATTAATATGAAGCTTTAAAGCACATTTGCAGCCAGTATATATTGGATGTGGATGTGCTTTTTATTTTATACTTTAGACACTTACATCATATAATATCAGAAAGATGATATTATATGGTAAAGCTATGAACCAGAAAATAGAAAACCTGCTTAATGTTTCATTATCTGCCACAAGAAAAGAGCTTGAGAATTCAGAGAGCCTTAGTACAGGGTTTAACTGGAGAGATGATACATGGGAAATAATAGTAAAGTATTCAGGAACTCTTGAAAATATAAGAAAAAAAGTATAATGTATATATAAGAGAACTGCTGTATAACTATGCTATAATTGTGACAGATAAGAATACGATAGAGCTTATATCACAGGAAACGAATATAGATTATATAGAAAAACCAAAGAGCATATATTTCCAGCTTGAAAGGGCAAAGTCAGCGGCATGTGCTAACAATGTGCGGGCTGGTAATAAGAATATTGTTAATAAAAATGTTATAAGAAATGCTTATGATGGGACATATCTTAGTGGAAAAGGTGTCATCGTTGCAGTTATTGATACTGGAATAGACATATTAAGTGAAGAGTTCAGGAAAAGTGATGGCAGTACAAGGATATTAAACATATATGACCAGACACAGCAGACGGAATACAATGAGGAAGATATAAATGCATATTTAAACAAAGCTATTGTAAATAAGGATAACACATATAATGGGAGAAGTATACAGATACCGAGGCGCTGATAATACACAGCATGGCACTAATGTTGCTGTAATAGCATGTGGAAGAAGTGGCGTTGCATATGAAGCAGATATAATAGCTGTTAAGATGGGATATTCATATAATAATCAGTTTCCACGCACAACAAGCCTTATGGATGCTATAGATTATGTCATAAGGAAGGCTATGGAGTATGAAAAACCAGTGGCAATAAACATAAGCTATGGCTTTAATTATGGAGATCATGATGGAAATACACTGCTTGAACGCTATATCAATGATGTTGCAGCAGGCTATAAATGCAGTATATGCATAGGAAGTGGAAACGAGGCAGACAAGGCAGTACATTATGGAAATATAATAAAGCAGGGACAGACAGATACAGTTGAGATATCAGTAAGTGAATATGAACATTCGATAGATATACAGATATGGAAATACTACTGGGATGTTTACAGGATAATGCTTGCTGGTCCGGATGGAGTGCAGTTTAATATAACAGGACAGGGATATATAAACAGATTCAGGATTCTTGATACAGATATAATAAGTCTTTTAGGTGAGCCTTCACCTTATAATCTGTATCAGGAAATATATATTAATCTGCAGCCTTCTAAGGATTATATAACACCGGGGATATGGAAAATCATCATATATGGGGAAAGCATACGTCAGGGTGTATATAATATATGGCTTCCGTCAAGCCAGTCTTTAAACACTGCGACAGGCTTTGTAAAACCGGTTCCATATGATACTATAACGATTCCAGCAACAGCAACAGGTTGTATATCTGTAGGGGCTTATAATTCATATACAGGAGCATATGCTGCATTTTCAGGCAGGGGAAAAGGCGTATGGAATAAAGATATCAGATATACCTATGACAATTTTAACTATGTTAACAATCTTAACAATGATAACCAGGTGGGCAATAATGCTGCTGTTAACTACATAGATGCCGGAATAAAGCCAGATATACTTGCACCAGGAGTGGATATAAAGATAAGAAAACAGACAGCTTATGAAACTGATATAGTGAGTGTTACTGGGACTTCATATGCAGTACCATTTGTGACAGGCGGTGCAGCCCTGCTTATGCAATGGGGGATAGTTATGGGCAATGACAGATATATGTATGGTGAGAAGCTAAAGGCGTATTTAAGACGTGGTGCCAGACCGCTTGGAATAGAGATGTATGCAGCAGCTCCCAATCCTGTGACAGGGGCTGATGATATAATAGTGTCAAGTTAGTAAGGAACCAATAAATTCAAGGGTTTCCGCTGATTTAGTCCTAAGAAAAAATGCTGTGAGAACAGCGAAAAATGATTAGGATGAGCTCATTTTTAATCTTGAAAATTGAAAACCGAGCAACTTGACACTAAATTACCATCAAATATTCGGATGGTGTATGAAGTGTACCTTGAAAGAGGTGATAATTTAATATTTGATATTTAGGTAGGACTAAATTAGCTCTTGTGTGGACAAGTTCCATAAAGCTGACTTGGTCCTACTTGTTATTGCAAAAAAGGAGAATCTTTCCTTAGAGCTTTTTGTCAATGGTTCTTTGAACATCTTTAATCATCAAACGAACGTTGACGTTGATAACAGTTTCACCGTTTACGGTATCCGTGACTTGGGTACGGAGCTTAGTCCCATCACAATGCTTGTTATGATGGAGAGTATCCAGAACCGTATCATTGCAAACGGAAAGCGGGGCGTGGCAACATGGCTGTATATTGATGAGTTCCATGTACTTCTCAATTCGGAGTATTCTGCGAAATATTTGCAGCAGCTCTGGAAAAAGGTTAGAAAGCAGGGCGGTCTTTGTACTGGCATCACGCAGAATGTCGTGGATCTGTTGCAGAACTACACAGCGACAACCATGCTTGCAAACTCCGAGTTTGTTGCGCTGTTAAAGCAGGCAAATACGGACAGCTCCAAAATGGCAGAGGTTATCGGTGTATCAGAAGCACAGCTCCGCTTCGTAACCAATACCCAGAGCGGCATGGGACTGATGAAGTGTGGAAATGTGGTAATACCTTTTGACAACCAGATTGAAAAAGGAACAGACCTTTACAACCTCTACAACACAAATATCCATGAAAAAATTGCCTTAGAGAAAAGCAAAAATGCGGTTGACATTGGCTGATTCTCATGTTAGATTATAGGTAATGAAAAGCTTAAGTGCTTTTGCGGCGATAGAGAGGAGCTACCCGTTCCGGCTTTGCGGGCGATACAAATACAAAGTTAGCCTCTGCCTATGGAATTATCATAGGACTGCTCCCAGAATTGCAATTCAAAAAAGAAAAGATAAGCCTGAGCCTTACAGCCCAGGCATTTTTCTTTTATGGAAACAGGATGATTCCATTTCCAGCGATGAGGATAAGGATGGTTTCATGAAAGATACCCGCTTGTTGAAAATATTTAATGATACCAAAGATGTACTGTGCAAATATGATTATTATATTCATACTGCAAAACGAATACTGCATCTGACAAATACGGAACTGAAAATACCGCATTTGATGGGGCTTCAATATGTTGGCAGACCGAATCAGTATGCCGGGGATTTTGGTGTATATGCAGTAAAGAAGGGCAGAATTACACTGGAGTCATTAGAAAAGCTCGTTAAGAAGTATTATAAAACAAAAGAAAAGCAGGATAGAATGTTAAAGCTGATACATTTGAAACTGGATTATCTTTACCTTTTACCGGAAATGTTCTGCTCTTATTCAAAGTTGTATCTTTTTGATATTAACCATAATCCTGATTCGGAATTTGACAGCGACTATCTTTTAATTCACAGAATGGAAGATAAGGTACTCCATCTGGGGATAGTCAAAGCACAGGGGAAAGAAAAGGGATTGTGCCATTGTAATTCTTTTATTACAACGTATGTTGCAGAAAGAGATTATGATATTCTGTATCGTGATCTGTCACATTCCTATGAAATTACTAAAATTGTCCGTGAGGATAAGATAACAAAACAGGCAGAGGTTATTTACCAGAGTGAACAGGCATCTCTTAGAGAAAAATCAGGCATTGAAAAAATGTTGTATGCAGTCGGGATAGAGCCGGAAGAAAAGTTGGTAAGACATATTATGAAGCTAAATGGAAAATTTGGAGAATATCATACGCTGGATATGCTTTCGGATACAGAACAGCTTATGAAGAAATGCCGTGACAAACGGGATGAGGCTCTGGTAAAAGATTTTATCAGTTTGTGGAGGAAATGTACAGATGGCATATAAACAGGAGCTTTGGGATGAGGCAAAAAGGAAATGCCGGCTCGGAGAAGAAGTTTTGAAGAACAGCCGCTTTCCGATAAAACGCTGAGCCGCTTTCGTAAACGCTGTTACACTTACGAACTTGCCACAGGTACTGATCTTATCTATGAAACCATTATCGGGCTTTCAGGTGAAATGGCAAAAATCATGAAAATAAATGGACAGATCCAGCGTATGGATTCCCTCATGGTCGCTTCCAATATCAAGCGTCTGAGCCGGATGGAACTGTTATATACCTGTGTCTCAGATCTTGTTGTATATCTTCATAAACATAATGAAGATGACAAGCTGGAAGGACTGGAGCATTACTATAATCCGGACGATTATAATAAAGTCATTTACCGGCAGCGCAAGGAGGATTATGGCCAGAGACTCCGGACCATTCTGTCAGATGCTGACAGTCTTATCAAGAAATGTAACGGCGGCTACGACGGTGTGCCGGAATACCAGCTTCTTGTCCGTGCATTTTCAGAACAGGTGGTCAGAGAAGATGATGCCCTGCGCCTGAAAACAAAAGAAGATGGCAGTATGAATTCTTCCATGCTGCAAAACCCTTCTGATCCGGAAGCCACTTACCGTGAAAAAGCGGGAAAACAGCATCGGGGCTATGTTTCAAACGTAACAGAGTCTGTAGGTGAAGACAAGTCCATCATAACTGATTATCAGTTTGATGCAAATACACACAGTGACAGTGATTTTCTCAAGGAACACATGGAATCTGTTGAACGTACACCCGGGCGTAATACCCTTGTTACAGATGGTGCTTACAGCGGTGAAGCCAACCGTCAGCTTGCTGATGATAAGAACATTGATCTTGTTACAACAGATCTTCTTGGAAGAGATGCCAGGGATATCTGTGCAGACTTTCAGTTTTCAGAAGACGGAACCCGGATTCTGCTGTGTCCTGCCGGGAATCAGCCTAAGAGTTCTTCCATTGTAAAAAGTACCGGAAAAGTAAGAGCTTCTTTTCCTAAAAATAAATGCGAAAACTGTCCATACAAGGACCAGTGCAAACCAAAGACTTCTAATAAAACAAGTGCCGTTTACATTCCAAAGGGATCGCACGAAAGGGCAAAGGCTCAGCGCTTTACCGGGACATGGCAGTTTAAATTTCTGTCAAAGGTAAGGAATGGTGTTGAAACAATTCCATCCACACTTCGTCGAAAATATAATATCGACACTATGCCGGTCAGTGGCAGGATCCGAATGAAGCACCTCTTTGGATTTAAAATCGTTTATGTGAAATTTTCAAGGTACAAACCGTTTTTTACGAGGTGGTTTTGACCCTCAAATCATATAGATAATTTGGTGTTATCCATCATTAATAAGGATGGTTAATTTATTTATAAATAATTGAAAAGAGCAATCTTTAAAAGACTCAAAAAAGATTGCTCTTATAAAATTAAATGTGAAAATCTTTCCGAGGATGTTTTGTAGCAAGGATGTCTCTTTGCTTAGACACTGTAACGTGTGTATATATCTCCGTAATATTAATGGAACTATGTCCCAGCATTTCCTGAATATAACGAATATCAACATCAGCTTCTAAAAGACTTGTTGCGAAAGTGTGGCGGAACATATGAGGTGTTATGTGTTGGTCTATGGAGGCTAGAGAGGTATATTTGTTAATCATTCTGCGTACGGACTGATCGGACAGCGCTTTTCCAGATTGATTTATGAAAAAGTTATTGCAGGTTTGTCTTTCTGTGTCAAAGGCATCGTTATATTCTGATAAAATACTAATTACTGATTCATTGCCAATTTGGATACGTCGTTCCTTGTCTCCTTTTCCATAGATAAGTATTGTTCCATCGTACAAGTTCACATTATTGATTTTTAAGGAGCAGAGTTCTGATATTCTCATTCCGGTTGCAAATAGTAGTTCCGCAACGGCAGCATCTCTGAGGGCATTTCTTTTCTGATAAGAAGTCTTGGCATTTTCCCGTTGTTTGTATATTGTAGACAAAAATGTTTCAACCGTATGTAGGGGGATGGTCTTAGGCAGTATTACGGGTTCACGAAAATGTATCAGTATTTTATTGAATGGATTATGGTCAAGGATATCCTTGTATTCCAAGTAATGGAACAAGGCTTTTACCGATGCTATTTTGCGTTTTACAGTTTTGGGCTTATATTGCTCATGCAGCCGGGCGATATACTGTTCCAATGTTCTGGAAGTAATCTCTGTAATATTGGTGATGGAAATTTGCTCAGAAAACTGCCGAAGATCGATTCGGTATGCTTTCAGCGTTTTCTCGTCAAGACATTTTTGCGAATTGCAGTATTCCAAATAATTGTTAATGACTGTTTCTAAAGTATCCATAGTTCGAATCTCCTTTGTTTTTATGTTATTTCAAAAATATATCGTACATTGATTTGGGCTTCTCTGCTACAGTGTGATATTTATTTCACAGAATGATAAAAAACCTATCTTGTATTTATTCGTGGGGGTAAATATGGTTTTCAAACAATATGATTTTGGAGAAAAGGCTTATGTGCCATTTTCTGTAAATGAAGGTCGTTTTCTGCAATGGGCATTGATAATTTGTACAGAATTGTTTATATTGAAAACAAATTTTCAAGTGAGGTAATAGAGATGAATATATCAAATACTATTAGTGCGGTAAAAGTATCTGGCAGTTCCAGCAGTAGTGTTAAAAAAACTTCTGAAAAGAACAAGTGGCAATTAACAGATTCGCTAAAAGAAAAAATTGTTGAATTGGCTAAGAAAGATGCGAAAAAAAACAACATATATATGGGAAATGAGTTTATGAACTTGCGGAAAGCAGAGGTCGCTAAAGTGGCACCAAATCGGGCAGCACTGATAGGTAAGTTCAACCAATCAATGAGTTCTGGAAATATGGGTGATATGAAAGAAATACAAGAGGCAGACAAAAGATGGCTGTGTATTTTATTTGGGATACCATATGAGGCTGAATATCAAGGAGAGGGAACTGGTTCTGCAATCCATATATATAATGAGTGAGGGGAAGAAGTTCTTACATACACTCAAGGAGTAGGGTGGCATGAGAAGGAGACAAAAGCAGAAACGGATGTAATTTGAACATAGTGCAGGCATTGGAGACTTCACCGCTTGCTCTAATGAGCTGGGAACAGCCGGAACAATACATAGAGCGTTTTATTTTTATGATGAATCGGTGCAACGAAAGAGAAATAGAGTTCGCTCTGCATATGGTGGAGCAGCTTCTGAAGGGGCAGGATAACTATTTGAGTAAATAGTGTCCTGCCACATTACCATATCTCTTTTGACAGTTTTTCGGCAAGATAAGCGATGACTTCCTCTACAGTTGGACTGTCCCCTTCACATGGAAAGTTATTCCAGAAGCGTTGTGCTTTCGGATCGCTGCTTTTCATGGCATAGGAAACAGCCCGCCCAATTTCGGATTTGACTTCCTCCGGCGTGATGCCTTCTCTTTTTGCGATAATCCTCAGATTTTTTTCAATCTTTTGTTTTTTGCCCGCAGGGTTGTTTTTTTATTTTATCAAAAATATGCAAAAACATGTGCGGAAAAGGTGTACGATGTTCCATTTAAAATAGTGGGTGCAGTCACTCTGATTGTTGTTGAGCCTGCGGTACAATACTTACAGCTTAAGCAATATATAAGACGTCAGAAAGAGTAATCAGTACAGTAGTATGACAAGAAAGCTGTTGGCGAGCGGATTAAGGCAATTAGGCTCCGTAATGGGATGACACAAAGTAGGTTGGCGGAGGAACTGGCACAGATTCTCGAAGTGAGTACGGATTATTTGCTGTTTGGATATGAGAGTGCCTGTAGAGATGACATGGAAAAGTATATGTCGGGGAAATCAGACAGGGAGAAAGAGTACATATGCCGGGGGTTGGATGCTGTGGTATCGAATATGGGTGTGTTGTTGAATGGGGAGTGACGAAATTTGTAGAATATGATGATTTTTTGGGGGGATGTGTGGTATAATTTTAAAGAAAATAGTGATATCTATAAGAAGTGTTTTGAACCTATAGATGAACAAGAGAGTTGTACGGATGACAGTATAAAAGAGATAATTAGGAAATATTAGAAAGGTATGGATATGGAGTATCTGGAAGTACATTCAGAAATTTTCGATGATATAGTGGAAGACATCAAACAAAGAAATCTTTCGAGGAATAATATGCCCAAAATTATTGTGGGGACAGGACTTTCTGTGATTTATGGTGTTCCGGGGATGAAGGAATTAGCAGAGCACTTGGCAAAAGAAATTGCACAGTCAAGTGATGAACATTTGAAAGAAATTTGGAAGAATCACTGTGATGAAATAGAAGCAAATGGCTTAGAGGCAGGTTTGGCTAATCTTGCACAAAATGAAAATGAGTTAGTAGATGCGATTAAGCCGATAACAGCAAAGTTTATTTTGGAGAGTGAGGAAAAACTTCACGGAACGATTTATGAAAAAGATACTGGTTTTTGCAGGCTGCTGAACTATTTGAGTGGTACGGTTAGTGTCGATAAAAAGATAATTGACATTATGACACCAAACTATGACCGGATTATAGAGATCATATGTGACAAGTTAGGGATAGGCGTTATCACTGGATTTTACGGGAGCCTATATGGAAAATTCAGTAGAAATCTGTTAAAACAGCCAACAGAAGTATATAATTGTAAGAATTATTCATGGATCAGGCTTTTTAAACCTCATGGCTCCATAAATTGGATTAGTGAGAATGGAAAAGAATACCTAACAAATGATTATGAAATTCTAAAAGAAAAAGCGGAATATATTGAGATTGTAACACCTGGAAGTTCAAAGTATAAGGTTGGAATGACAAACAATACGTTTCGATGTATGAGAGAAGAATTTAATGAACTATTGAATCCGAGGGATAATTATTCGCTTTTAATATATGGATATGGATTTAATGATGATCATTTTGACACTGCACTATTTGACAGTTTTCAGAAGAATGTCCTTATTTTATCAAGGGATGTTAAGCCAGATATAATCAATAAGGCACTGGAGAAAAAGAACATTACTGTATTTTATCATGAGGATGACAGAGAATATATGATTTTTAAGTCGAAAAAATACACAATAGACTTGCCAGTGTGGGATATTAATCAATTTGCTGATTTGTTTATAGGATAAAAGGGGTGATTTTATGGCAGGAAATATTAATGATTGCTTGGCAGACACAAATTGCATAGGTATGGTGGAAAATGTAGACACCCGAAAAGTTGTGGTGGGGGTTGAAAATGAAGGAGTACTAAATACATTAAAAATCAACGATATTGTTGTTTTGGGTGGAAGTAATTCTGATGAGAAGCTGATTGGAATTTTGACTAAGGTGACAAAGAAGAAAGTTGAATTTGATGAAACAGAGCAGACAGAAGACCTATTGTATTCAAATAACTGCTGTGTCGTTAATTTGGTGGGAAGTTTTTACAATAAATATGGTGCTGGAAGTGAGAATAAATTCAAAAGAGCAATTAATACATATCCTGAAATAAATAGTAAAGTATATCAGGCGAATGAAGCCGCAATGCAGATGATAATGAATGCTGTGAGTGGCAAGGCGGCAGCGAGTAAAAGTTTAGAAATCGGACATTTTGCCAGCAATAAGGATGTGGCAGCAATATTAGATGGCAACCGTTTCTTTCAACGACATGCATGTATTGTTGGCAGTACAGGAAGTGGAAAATCCTATACAGTTGCCAGTGTATTGGAAAAAGCCAATCAATTACCATATGCCAATATGGTCGTTTTCGATTTGCATGGGGAATATAATGAGTTATCCTATGCAGATCAGATTAAGATTTGTGATGAACCAAGTGGCTTACATATTCCATTATGGTTTTTCAATTATGAGGAAATTCATTCATTGTTTGTAGAATCATCAGAAGGAACATCAACTAATCAAAGGGCGGCGGTAATCAATTATATTTTGCAGAAGAAAAAGGAATATATCAAAAATAGCATGAGTGCTGTTTCAGAAGAAATAGTCACTGCTGATACACCGGTTCCTTTTTCAGCAAAGGAACTAATAGAATATCTGGAGAAGCAAAATATTTTAGAAGTCGATACTGGAGAAGTCTATAAATCAGGCGATAGTAAGGGACAGGCAAAGACGAAGAAAGGGCAGTACTATGATAAACTGACCAACTTGATTACTCGTCTGAGAACAAAGATGGATGATAAAAAGTATGGATTTGTATTCAATGAAGAGGATACAACGCAGGCGGATTATTTAAATCAATTTGCTGCAAGGATTATGGGGAACGATAAATATCGAATTAAGGTTATAGATTTATCAGAGGTTCCATCCGATATGTTAGCAATTATCATTGGTATTGTCACTCGTATAATATATGATATACAGTTTTGGATGACTCCGGCAAAAGGTGAGGTACGTCATCCGCTGGTGCTGGTGTGTGATGAGGCACATATTTATATGTCTAATGACATGTCAAAAATGAAAGCGGTAGAGAAGAAATCCCTTGAAATTTTTGAGAAGATTGCAAAGAAGGAAGAAATATGGAATCGGGCTGCTGATAGTATCTCAAAGACCGGCAGAATTAAATACAACAATCATGTCTCAGTGTAATAATATCGTTAGCCTAAAGGTAACTAATGACAGGGACAAATCGGCAGTAGCGGCAATGCTGACAGATTCATTGGTGGGCATTGTAGAAATGCTTCCCAATCTGGATGTTGGTGAATGTGTTGTTGTTGGCGATGCAATTATGTTGCCATCCAAGATTATTCTGGATAAGCCAAAGGAAAAACCTAAGAGTGCAACTATAGATTTTTGGGATAGATGGTTTGACGGAAAACAGACTGTTTTTGATATTGATGCGGCAACGTTGAATTTAATAAAGCAGTCGAGAGGATAAGGAACTAATAAAAAAGATATTCATGTACTAAATTGGGAAAGATTCACACAAAACATTAATACTGATGCTGGCACTAATAGTAATACAAAGAAAGCATTCCGAATGGTAAATAAAGGAATACTATTTGAGGATCTGATAGAAAAACTTCTTGTAGTAATGTTTCCAAACGAAACGTGGCGTAGAACAATTGAATCTCATGACGGAAAGAGGGACTTCGTGTATCCAAAAGAAGAAAGTTTTCCAGATCAGAAGTGGGCCGAGTGCAAAAATTACAGTAATAATTTATCATTGAATATAATTGCACCGACGCTAATAATGGGAGCTATTGAAAATATAGAGTCCATTTTTATCTTTTCTTACAGCCCTTTGAATGACAATGCAATAGAAGGGATTTTGAACTATTCTAAAACATCAAAGAGAAAAGTTGAGCTTTTTGATGGTAATGTATTAGAAAGTCTTATATGTAAATTTCACAACATAAATGGTATTGCAGATTTCTTTCCAAATACAGATTTTGAAAAAGCTTATTCTGTATTAAAAAATAAAAATTACGTATTATTAAAATAATAAAAGATATTAATGGCAACAAAATTTCTGCATCACATTTATTTGAATTAGGTGAGTTTTTTTACATTTATATGATTGTGCAAAATCTGACATATGAACAGGTTAACTGCAGAATATCTATAAAAAACAACAAAGAACATCTAATAAAATCTGATATATCCATAGGATTTTACACTTTGCCATTTGCAGGAATCGGGGAATATTCTATCCAGTGTCAAACATTAAATCCAGGCAATCTTAATTGTAAATTAAGAATAACTGTAGAGAATTCAGAGAAAACATTTAGCACAACCCAAAAAATAAGAATCATTGATGAACAACATCTATTTTGGATTGAAACACCTGCATTCAAAATATTAGACAGGTGTAGAACGCATCTTGAGTTATATAGTAGTACTTCTCTGCTCATAGCAGCAGAAAGTGGGATGGGAAAAAGCACACTTATAAATATTTTATCACAGGAAAAAAATATATACGAAAAATATAAAATACTAAAAATTGATCTAAATCTGACGCGTAACTGTTGTATAAAAAACATTTTTACTTTAATTGTCGGTCTGCATGATAACGAAAAGACACCCAAAGATCAAAAAATGGATGAGAATGAGGCTTTTTCTCTTTTAATGGGAAATTATGCTGAAAATGCAGAAATGATAGCCGAAACAATGATGAAACTATATGATACATCTCATCCGTATTTGTTTGTTATTGATGATGCCCAGAAAATTGACAGAGCCTATATTACTCTGTTTAATGAATTAAATGAAAGAGCAGAAAAAAGAAGATAAACCCATATATTATATGCTTGCATTGAATGAAAATGAATGTTCTGTGGATACTTTGCTTTCCCGCTTGAATTGGGATGTAGAAAACCATGAACATAAATGTGAATTGGTTGGCTTAAATAAATTTGGAAGAAATGACATTGTTTCTTTTATGCAGCATAAATATGGGTTGAAGGACTTAGATAAATATTTTGAAAACTTTGATAAAGAGATTAGACCATTAGATATACATAGACTTTGCATGAATCTGAAAAGTGAAAAAATAATTACTTCTACACCTAATTCCAAAGAGTATATAATCGTGGATTCTTTTAAATTTTATGAAATGATTAATCATATTTATACTGATATTTCATTAAAGAATATTTGTTCATCATTAGGAAAAGGTGATGATCCTAAATATGTACTGAAGTATTTATATATTACAGATAAAATAGATTCCCAAATGAGAAAAAAAATGGGCTGATATAATTAATCAATTGATTACTTTTGGGATTTTAAAAGAATTTGATGGATCGATTGCATTTTATCATGATGAAATAAGAAATCTTGTAGGAGAAAAAATATTTTTTTCTGAGGAAGATTATGCTGATATTTATAAGGATAAAAATTTAGATGATACTGCTAAATCTTTATGTGCGTTAAATCAAATTGGACGTATACGCGACAGTATTCCGTTTTTGAAGAATTTTTTTGCTCTGTTGTCAAATACAAAAAAAAAAAGCCATAGGTATGAGATTTGTTGGCTTATATTTGAAAATTTGAATCAACTTACAGAAAATGGGCTTACTGTTGATGCATTACGTTTTGTAAAGGCAAATTTTGCATTATTAAATGCAGAACAAGGGCATTCTTCTTTTCTGAATTTTTTAAAACATATTGCAGATTCTGCGCTCATAAACAGTTGGGATACAGACAGCGATAGTATTGAAAATATGGCTTATTTTATTAAAAAGTTTTTCGATCGATCTCTGAGTACATATAATTATCAATCTTGCTCAGAATATTTTAAAAAATTCCAAAAAGTGTTTATGGATATTACAAATATTTCAAGTTCTAGACGTTATTTTTGGCTTTCTCATTTTGCTAATCGTGTAGCAATTGCACTTGATAGATCAAGTGTTCCGTTATGTGATGAACCCTGTAAAGTTTCAGAGATGTATGCATTAAGCGAGAGATATTGTATAGATGCAGGGAATGATAACGAGTTACTGTTACAGATAACAATTGATAATTTTAATCGACACTATGTATATAGACATGATCTGACTGTTTCCATTGTACAGAACACATACAACTTTTTAACTCAGATGTCTTTGAAAAAATCCATGTTATTGGAATATCATTTGTTATTATTAGAGTACTTGACATTAAAGATGAATGACAAAATGATAGATGATAATAAATATAATAATCTGCTGAAAAAGGTGGACGATATATCCATTATATGTCAGTCATCATTTTATAGATTAAAACTGTACATGTTAAAAATCTATATCTTTATTGAGCTCAGACGATTATCAGATGCTGAAACTCTTTTGAAGGAGGCTTTTGAATTTGCTTATAGAAGAGATATGCGCTCTTATATCTATAAATTGACATATATAAAAGCGCATATACTGATATTTCAAAGGCTGACACCAAAGCAGAGGCTGATATACAACAAATATTCTTGGCATTTCGGCAACTGATGGAACAGCGAAAGGATGCACCCAATGATCTAATGCGTGAAATTTTTTCTTGTTGTTAGAATGGCTCATTTTATTAATGAACAAGAGTTATATGCATCTGAAATACTTCCCAAGTCTTTAAGTGATGGAAGTTGTAACTTATTGAGAGAAGTCTATGGATATATCAAAGGGCAACATACGGAACACGAAAGACTGTTTGGTATGCAAAGTTACTTTACTTTTTAATAAGATAAGTTTTCCGAATATTTAGTTAATATTGCGCAATAATTCAACATTGGCATGTCGATCAACGACAATGTCATCAAAATTTGTCCGGCATGATTTCCATAAACAGTTTTCTCTAAATGACAGGAAACTATCTACAAAATACAGGATTGGTACTTTGTAGTTGCGTATTATATGAGAAATAAAATTCAAGAAATCAATATGAGTGGCATCTCTTTGAGGATAGGGATGCCTGTAACGCAGTGTTTCTGCAATATTTAAATTCCTTATTACTCGATCTATATATAGCTCAGGATTTCCAATGGTTGAACAATCCATGATGAAATAGTCTCTGTTATGCAGCTTGTTCATAGTGAGAAAATAATCACATGAATTATCGATGTACTGATCAATTTGTATGGGAATATTAGGATGTTTTGACATAAAAAATTCCTTTTGTGTCTTCTTTTAGACTACTTCCCATTCCGCTGCCCGTTGTAGAGGAACCACAATGATAAGCATAAGCCTCTGCAACACAGACAGTTTTATATCCTTTCTGCTTAAGACGTAGACATAAATCAATGTCAGAATATGAGTGTATCAGTTTCTCATCAAAACCGCCAATATCATAAAAAAGTTCACGTTTAATAGCAGAACAGGCCGCACAGGCCGCCATAGGATAATGGTTATTTTGGATTAATTTGAAATTAATAGGTCTTCCGTAAAATGGGTGCGGAAAATTATAATAACTTGACGTTATTCCAAATTCCTGAAGGTTATTTGTATACATATTCACTAGTTTTGCCGAAGCATATCCGATTCCGTCTGTTTCCAATTCTTTAACCAGAAGTTTATGGAAATCTTTTGATACACATGTATCGGCATCACAGAATATTAAGTAGTCTCCCCGTGCATTTGCCGCACCCATATTAATTGCACGTGGATACATTAAGTTTTCTTTTTTTGAGATAATTGTGCAGTGTTTATCTGTCTCAATATTTGAATCGATTTGGGATCCATCAACATTATTATCAACAATAATAAGCTCGCTTTCTGAAAAGTCTAATACTTTATATAACGCATTTACGCATATTGTGAGCAAATTTAAATTACTGTGAAATGGAATTATTATAGAGTATTTTATCATAAGCGGCACTCCTTAGATAATTGTTTGAGTAATTCTTCAAAAAGGTCTTTCATGTCTTCAGGACACTTCATATCACGATCATAATAGTAAATAAGATTACATGCAGTCTGATAAAATATGTAACACTGAAATTTGGGAATTGTCAAAGCTTCGTTTAATGTCAATCGCCCTTTTGTCATATATGAGACGACTTGCTGTTTATATTCGTCACAAAACGCGTTAATACCGATAAAAGCACTTGTGTCCAACCATAATCAGCATCTCCAAAACGTGCAAATTCAAAATCAATCAGTGTTACAAAGCCTGTTTTGGAATTATATATAATATTGGCGGGTTTTACATCCATATGGAGCAGAGTCGGTTTAGTAAAATGACTTTCATCTAGTATCTGATAGCAATGTTTAATTGCCTTATCCAACTCTTTCCGTGAATATTGATTAAAAAGAGAATGATTAAGTCTATTAAGTAATTTTGACCTTAGAATATCTGCGCAGCCATCAGTTACAAATTTATTGTGTTCTGAATATTGTGGCGCATGAATTGTTGATAACTCATCGAGGCGTTTCATCAAGTTATGTGATATAATTTGCCATTCATCAGATGTAAGATTTTCTGATATTTATCTAAGGATTCGCCTTCTATAAAAGTAGTGATAAAATAAAAGTTACCATAAAATTCAAATTCAGGAACTAAAATTACTGGGTATACATAATCACCCGCTTCGGTGCGGAAATTTTGTAAATAATTGTTGCAATGTGAGGCAGTATCATTACCTTTAAATATTTTTAAAAAAAATTTCTGACCTGAATATAAGCAAGTAATGATATAGTGCGAATACCATTTTCCGTGCAAATTGACATTGTAGTATGGATTTAGTAAAAGTTTTTCCTTAGTAGAAATTATATTTTGCTCCACTAATTTTTGATAAACTAATAACGATAAATCATTAGAATTTGAAAATTCCTTAAAATCGTTCATCTCATTTCTCCTTGAAATAGTAAATTTGGGAATTAATGATGTACACTTTTGAAATTTATTGGATAATACCGGATTATCTATCAAAAAGAGACAACTCACTCGGAGTTGTCTCTTAAAAATTATATTTTAAATTTCCTCTTTGATGTTTTGCTGCAAGAATATCTTTTTGCTCTGTTTTAATTCATTTATCCATGATATGCCATACATAAACTTACCAGATTACACCGTCCTACTCGCCAATCTGTGTCGTAAAAAAATCAGGTGTTTTGTCCTATCATAGTTACAGGCGCACATGAGCCTTGAACTATGAAAAACTAAATAGGACACGCATACACCTGATTTTATTTTCGCCTTTTTATCTGTCTATGCTTATTGCAGGGATAAAGGGGTGGCAGAGTCCCATTTCGTGCGAAGATGTACCTGCAAGGATTTCATTGTTGCCCGTGAAGGTATGGAGCAGAGGATTGTGCCTACTGGCATGGCAGTCAGAGATAATGAGGTAAAACGGCACCGGAATTTCAGCAAAAAGCATTTTTCGGGAGTGGCTGCCTGTGGATTTCGTCTGGTTGGGCATGACGGAGGTGCAGTGTGGGATGAAGCCGTCCCAGTGTATGTTACCCGGTTCGGGGATTCTGCTAAGAGGCAGATTTTGGAGAATGGCGGTCTTGTGCCGCTGTTCTCTAAAATAAAGAAGTTTGTGTTGCTTGAAGGATAGATTATTTAAGAAGTTATCTTTTGAGATAAGGGGGGCGGGTGCACCGCATTCTTATCTCAGGAGATAACAGCCGGCATATCTTTCTGTAATAATCTAAGAAAGAGCAGGTAAAGAGAATATGTGCAAGATAGGCATTATGTTGGGCACAGCCGGGGAGAATCTTTCTTCGGCTATTTTATTTATGAACTCCAACAAATCGGAGAAGAACATCCGTAAAAAGGTTGACAAGACCAGAGAGAAGTGTCTCTCGCATGGAATTATCTTAGGACATGATGTAGTCATTTGCAAAGGACCGGACAGGGATGTTGACCGTGATGCAGTCAATCTCTTGATTTCCTTTTTGATGACCGGACAGTATGATATGGTGGCGGTGGACAAGCTGACAGATTTAACGGAAGATGTATCCGATATGGAGGAACTTATGAAGGATGCTGCTAAGATTGGTGTCGGCTTCCTTGAATTATCCACAATGGACTATTACGAATACAAGGATGTAAAGTCTGCCCCTGACAATATTATTCCGATATGGGACGGAGGTACAGACTGCTGATGAAGATCATACGAGGAGACATACTTTATGCGGATTTGGGTGGTCAGTATCAGGGAAGTATGCAGGGAGGTATGCGACCTGTGGTTGTTGTCAGCAATAACATGGCAAACAAGCACAGTACCGTAATTACGGTAGTCCCTCTCTCCACCAAAATCTTTAAAAAGAAAAACCTTCCAACTCATGTATTCGTATCGACATACCGGGCAGAGGGATTAGAACAGCACAGCATAGCCCTCTGTGAACAGGTGACTGCCCTTGATTATGGCAGGATTATTGAGAACATGGGAAAGGTTGATGAGGAAACCCTCGCAAGGATCACCGAGGCGGTGCAGGTACAGGTGGGGGTGTTTGATAAGTATAACAGATAAAAAGAGTAAAGCCGGGCGTAGTGTCCCGGCTTTTTACATACAGAGGTTTGTATGTCATAGGACAATCTGCGAATTGAATAGAATGAAACAAGCAGAAGATAGGAGAGCTAAAGTGTTAGATATATCAGAGGAAAAACTTGATGCAATGGCGGCTGTGGATATTCGGACTGTGGATATAAACACGCTGACAGATATTCGGGATATCAAAATTGACACAAAACTACCCGTAGAAGAAAAACTGGCTTCTTTTGCAAGACAGACAAATAATATCTATGTCCATCGTATGGGAGACTATGTGATTAAGGTAAGATTTCAAAAGGAGGGAGCCAGTATAGACGACAAGATGGAGGAATACCTGCGGCATTTAGCAGAAATTCACATATAGTACATTTTTGATAAAAATTCGAAAAAGCCTTGAAAGAATCTAAAAGTTATGTTAACCTAAAATCAGGACAAATCAAGGAAACTCTTGAATTTTAGGTTTATTACAGCTTAATAACTTAAAAGTCAGGAGTGATCAAATGAATAAAAAACATTTTCTAGCAGCCATGTACCTCCGTCTTTCAAGGGATGACAGCGATGTCGGAGCTGTGACAGACAAGGATGGTAGACTGAAATCCGAGAGTAACAGTATCGGAAATCAGAGAGAGCTGATCAGAGCCTTTATCCATGAACAGCAGGATATTGAATTGTATGATATTTATGTTGATGATGGGTTTTCGGGCAGTAATTTCGACAGACCAGAATTTAAAAGAATGATAAGCGACATCGAAGCAGGAAAGGTGAACTGCGTCATTGTAAAAGACCTTTCTCGTTTTGGGCGTGATTATATTGAATCCGGGAGATATATACAAAAAATCTTCCCGGCTCTTTCTGTGCGTTTTATTGCACTTACAGACCATTATGACAGCTTTCATGCGGATGCAGGGGAGAGTGGTATTGTTCTTCCGGTCAAAAACTTCATTAACGATTCCTATTGCAGAGATATTTCCACAAAAGTGAAAAGCCAGTTTGAAGTAAAGAGAAAGAATGGGGAGTGTATTGCTCCGTTTGCCCTTTATGGATACAGAAAGGCAGATAACAACAAAAATCAGCTTGTGGTGGATGATTATGCAGCGGAAATTGTGCGTAAGATTTTTAACTGGAAAATGGAGGGTGTGGCGGTTTCAGCCATAGCGGATAAATTGAATGAACTTGGTATCCTTTCACCCAAAGAGTATAAAAAATCCACAGGCGCAAATTACAGAGGAGGATTTTCCGGTGCAGTAAAATCCATGTGGAGCAGTGCCACAGTAAAGCGAATACTGACAAATGAGATGTATCTCGGTCACATGGTGCAGGGGAAAACAGGAAAGATAAATTATAAGCTGAAAAAAAGTGTGGAAAAACCTGAAAAAGATTGGGTTAAGGTGGAAAATACCCATGATCCGATCATATCGGAAGATGTTTTTCTAGTTGTCCAAAATTTGTTGAAGGTTGATGGACGGGTGAGTCCTGTATCAGAGAAAAACAGTTTTTTTACAGGATTATTGTTTTGCGGAGATTGCGGAGAGCAGATGATAAGGCGGATAAACCGCTATAAGAATACACAGAGGGTTTACTATATCTGTTCCACCAAAAACCGGGGTGAGGGCTGTACCAGACACAGCATACCGGAAGATGCTCTTAAGCAGCTTGTATTGGAAATGGTAACGAAATATGCAAACTGTTTTTTGCAGGAAAAGCTGATGTTTGAAAAAGCTCTGGATATGGAAACAAATTTTGAGTCCATAGTCCATTATGATACTGAAATTGCAAGATTAAAGGAAGAACAGGATAAATATTATTCTCTCTGTTCGGGCTTATATGAGGACTTGAAAGAAGGGGATTATCACAAAGAGCGAATTTGAACGTTTGCACAGCGAGTTTAAAAGGAAAACCGGAGAATTTGAGGAAGCACAGAAAAAACAGGAGCTTATGATTAAGGAACTGTTTAAGAATGGTGTCATCTCTGCAGCAAGGCTCAAGACCATGCAGGACTGTGCGGAACTGAGAGAGATAGACCGTTATACTCTTTGCAGTATGGTAAAGAAGATTTCAGTATATGAGAACCACAGAATTGAAATTGAGTTTTATTATACGGATCAGTATCGCATTATGCGGGAAGTCAATAAGAGAATAAAAGACGAACAGAAGAAAAACTGTTTGGCAGAAAGGAGTGCATAAGAATGGGCAGAGTATCCAAAAGAAAAACAGCAGGCGTTCAGACAGAACAGAATGTGAAAGTCAGACGATACAGAGCTGGTATCTATGCAAGACTTTCAGCGGATCATGATGAAAGAAAGAATGAGTCAGTGGAGGTTCAGATTGAGATTGCAAGGAAATATATAGAAGAATTTAATCTGAAGAATACGGAAGAAATTATAGACATTATTGATTGTTATTCCGATTTAGGAAAGACCGGCAGCAATTTTGAAAGAGAGGGCTTTCTTAGGTTATTGCAGGATATAAGGCTTGGTGAGATAAATTGCGTCATAGTAAAAGATTTGTCAAGGTTTGGCAGAAATTACCTGGAGGCGGGCAATTACATTGAGAAGATATTTCCGTTTTTAGGAGTACGCTTCATTGCAGTTGCCGATGGGTTTGATACCGGAAAGGAAGGCAATGAGAATAAGCAGATGGCTTCCGAAATCAAGAACCTTGTAAATGACATGTACGCAAAGGATTTTTCCAAAAAGGCTAAGCTGCATTAAAACAGAGGAGAGAAGAAGGCTCTTATGTTGGCGGTCCTCCACCTTATGGATATATGGCAGAATGGAGCGGAAAACGGCGTAGATTGATACCGGATGAAAATACGGTGGATATTGTTTGCTTTATATTTGAGAAATTCGTTGAAACGGAAAGCTATACTGCGGTTGCGGATGAGCTGAACCATAGACAGATCAATCCCCCTTCTATGTATAAGAAAACAAAAGAAGTTTACTATAGACCCGAAGCAGGAGCATATAAAAGGGTGGGATAAGAGCGCAGTGGAGCGAATACTGAAAAGTGAAACCTATACAGGAGCTCTGGTGCAGGGAAAAACCAGTATAACTGCAAGGGATGAGAAGAACCGTATTCATAAGCCGGAAGATGACTGGGTGATCACAAAGGATGCACATGAGCCATTGATTGACAGAGAGTTATACCAGAAATTGGTGGAGATTAAAGAAAAAATGAAGGAACGCAAAGCTTCTTATAATCATCCAACGAAGGGATATCCGATAGGGGAAAACATTTTTGATGGTGTACTGTATTGTGGAGTATGCGGCAGAAAAATGACAAGAAGCAGCTATGTAAAGCACTATGCAGATGGGGAAAAAGCAAGGCTTGACGGATATTTCTGCTTAAACAGCGGACAAACGAAAATTAAAGTATGCCCGGACTCTAACCGTATTTCAAAGAATGAGCTGGTGGATATATTGTTACCTCTTATCCGTATGGAATTTGCAGTTTTCCTGAACAAATTGGAAAGTAATTCGGAATCACCACGAGGCACTCATTTCAGAAGAAATATATGAGCAGGTATCGTCATTCAAACCGAATTATTCTACAAAAAGAAACAGGGAGAAGCATCCGCTTACAGGAAAATTATATTGCGGTGGATGCGGATATTCCATGGTTTATAAGCCACTATGCGAAAAGAGCCGTTACAGGCGGTTTGAGTGCCGAAAACATGCTCTGTTGCAAATCCCGGATTGTTGCACTTACATGAATGCTGATCTGCTTGAACAAACCGTACTGATG
>VOFC01000632.1_pt1 | contig 30001 bp, 36 predicted proteins | sample 5384161 | NCBI WGS metagenome assembly VOFC01 (sample SAMN12384722, study PRJNA508395) | human gut metagenome | isolation source: healthy gut B | host: Homo sapiens
CTGGCGGGCGGCGGAGAGAGGAAGGCAGGGAGAGAAGCCGGGAAAGGCGGAAAGGAGAAAAAAGTGAAGCGGGAAAGTCCGGAAGAACAGCGGAAACAGATGCTGGAGGCCCCCATCCCGGGACTGATCGGCAGGCTGGCGGTGCCCACCATCGTCAGTATGCTGGTGACTTCCATCTACAACATGGCGGACACCTATTTTGTCTCCCACATCGGCGCGGGGATGGAGCCACCAGCGCCTCCGGAGCGGTGGGCATCGTCTTTTCCCTCATGGCGATCATCCAGGCGGTGGGCTTTACCGTGGGGATGGGGGCGGGGAGCATCACCTCCCGGCTGCTGGGGAAGGGATGGAAAGAGCGGGCGGACCAGTACGCATCCAGCGCCGTCATTCTGGGACTGGTGCTGGGGCTGCTGCTCATGTCCGTCTGCTTCGTCTGGATCGATGAGCTGGTCTGGCTGCTGGGGGCCACCCCCACCATCTACCCCTACGCCCTGGACTACGCCAAGTATATCATCTTCGGTGCCCCGGTGATGATCCATGCCTTACAAGCATGGGGTCACAGGTTCGAGCCCTGTTGTTCCCACCACTTGGCCCCATCCCATGACTACCTGGCTCGGTAGTTCAGTTGGTTAGAACGCCGGCCTGTCACGCCGGAGGTCGAGGGTTCAAGTCCCTTCCGAGTCGCCATTTGCCTCTGTAGCTCAGTTGGTAGAGCAGAGGACTGAAAATCCTCGTGTCGTTGGTTCGATTCCGACCGGAGGCACCAAGTCCCTGACGGGATAAGAATGATCCCGTCAGGGATCCAATATGCGAGTGTAGCTCATCTGGTAGAGCGCCACCTTGCCAAGGTGGAGGTAGCGGGTTCGAGCCCCGTCACTCGCTCCATATTTTGGAGATGGTGCCATAGCCAAGTGGTAAGGCAGAGCTCTGCAAAAGCTCCACCCCAGTTCAAATCTGGGTGGCACCTCCAGCGTCGGAGCAAGCGTTATATCGCTTGCTCCGATTTTTATTGAAATTAGAGTGCGCTCATTCTGCTGTTCCTTCTTCCGCATCATAACCACTTTGCTGGGCTGTGATGTGGTTTGAGGAACTAGGGAGTGACGGCATCTATCGTGTTTGGCCAAGCCATGGTCGGAGTAAGCGTTTGTGCGCTTGCTCCGATTTTTTATCAGAGGGGAGAGTATTTCCTAGTGAAGAGGGTACCCCCTCTGTCTCTATTTTGGTTCCGAGCAGCAACCTGCCACAGGGCTGACACTCCGTAAGGAAGTGTCGGCCTTCGTCTAATCTGTAAAGAAATTGATCCTTAATTTTTGGACGTTGTGGCGGTCGCTACGCCGTCTTTTTCTTTTTGTGCCGCAAGATATTTCTGGAACAGTTCTTCCATTTCTTCTGGGGAGGGGGCGCACCACAGGCCAATGGTCTTGTAGTAAATATCTACCTGCAGATGGCGTTTGCCATCCACCTTGTCAGCCTGGGACACCATGATCTTCTCAATGAACTCGTGGACGATCTCCGGCGTCAACTCCGTCAGCCGCGTCACCTGTCTGGCCCGCTCAATAAAATGTTGAAGGTCATTGGCCTTGTCCGTGGCGGTTTCCACACTTGCCTCCATCTCCGGGATGGCCTCTTTCAACCGCTTCTGCTCGCTTTCCAGCGATACCGTCAGCGTGGAGAATCGTTCTTCACTGAGAAGCCCCTTACTCATGTCCTCGTAACTTTTCTGAATCAGCCCGTCTATTTCTATCACGGGCTGTTTGGCCTTCTCAATTCCCGCTGTCTGGCATCCAGTTCCCTCCGCTCTTGCAGACCAAACTGCTCCATCTGCTCCTGGGCGAACTGCTTTTCATAGACCTGAACGTACCACAACAGCTGTTGCAGGCCCTCAAGTACCAATTCTTCAACCACTTTCTCTCGAATAAAATGGGCGGAACATAGATCGGAATTGCCACGATAAGCGGAGCAAAAAAGGAAAAATGCCTGTTCATGCTTGTAGTTATTAGTGGCGCTATACCCCAGCTTACTGCTGCAGTCGGCACAATAGAGCAGCCCGGAAAACATACTGACAATGCCGGTTTTTGTGGGCCTGCGGCGGTGCTGGCGAAGGTCCTGGACCAAGGCGAAGGTCTCCCAGTCGATGATGGCAGAGTGGGTGTCCGGGAACACCTTCCACTCCTCCTGGGGTCGGTTCAGCCGTTTCTTCTGCTTGAAGGACCGGCTGAACGAGCGGAAGTTCACCGTGTCGCCGGTGTACTCCTGCCTGTCCAGGATGTCTGTTACGGTGGCGGAACACCAGTTGTGTGGGAACGCCGGGGGCCTTACCGGGCATTTCACGCCGATGCTGTGCTGGTACTCACTAGGGGTCATCACGCCCTCGGAGCGCAGTTTTTAGCAATCTGGGTCGGCCCCAGGCCGAGACACGCTCATGCGAAAGATACGCCGCACCACCTCCGCTGCCGGTTCATCCACCAGCCACCTGTTCCTGTCCTCCGGATCTTTCCTGTACCCAAAAGGGCGGGTTGGTGGTCAGGGGTATTCCGGCATTGCCCCGGCTCTGCATGACGCGCCGTACCTTGTCGCTTGTGTTTTGGCGTGCCACTCATTGAATAAATCCTGCATGGGCACGATGTCACTCACGCCCCTGGCGATGTCGATGTTGTCCATGATGGCAATGTACCGCACATTCAGCCGCACAAAGTCCTCCTCCAGCAGCTGCCCCACCACAAGGCGGTTGCGGCCCAGCCGGGAGTGGTCTTTCACCACCAGGTTTGCCACAAGCCCCTGTTCTGCTACCTCCCCCAGCCGATAGAGCCGCACCGCCTTTTTGCCCCCCGGTCCGCCGCAGGGTGGCGTATTGGCAGGCAGGGTCGGCGTCCAGCTCATAGCCCTGCTCCCTGTAGGGCTTTCCGCAGGTCGTTCCCGTCCACGCTGACCTTGAGAGCGGCGTCCAGGGCTGAGGTTGTACCGGGTGGGTTTACCACTCTGCTCGTCCAGCCAGACGGGGCGGCTGGGGGCTTTGCGGCCATGCTCGATCACGGACAGGCCATACTCCCGGCAAAGGCTATCGGAGATGTCCCGCAAACGCTGTCGTTCAGCCTTGGAATAGTTGTACTTTTGCCCGTCCTGAAAAGAAACTGAATTGAAGCAGAAATGGTTGTGCAGGTGGCCTTTGTCCAGATGGGGGGTGACGATGAGCTGAAACTGCTCGCCCCACATCTCACGAGCCAGCTTTTTTACACCGATCTCATGGCACCGCTCCGGGGCGACTTCTCCCGGTTTGAAGCTCTGGTACCCATGCCAGGCGATGTAGTTGTCCTCCTTGCCGTACTGCTGTTTGGTCAGGATCATCTGCTGGAGGGCCGTCTGCTTCAGGCAGTTGAGGGCGGTGACAAAGGAGCCGTCCGCGGTTTTCTGCGGGTTCTGGATATACGAAAACACATTGAAGAAGTCCTCGGAGCCCTTGGGGACGGTTTTCGCCGGGTTTTCCACATAGGCGATCAGGTCGCTGAGCCGTCCTTTGATGTGCCACAGGCTGGTGGTCGCCATCACGCCACCTCCTGCAAGAGTAGGACAAGCCGCTCAAGCCGGGAACATTCCTCGGCGACTTCAAGGCGGTAGGCTGCCAGCCGCTCCAGTTGGCCGTGGACTTCATACAGGGCGTCCAGCAGGTCCCAGAACTCCGGCGGCTGTTTGGGGCGGGGCTGCTTACCCAGGCAGAGTTGCCGGGGATACTCGGATCGGGTCAGGCTGCACAGGGCAGCGCCATGTTCCAGCTTGGCTTTTTCCGTTTCATCCAATCTGATTTTCAGCCGTACTTTTTCAGTTTTAGTACGCAAAATAATTCCTCCATTCTGTCTGATTTCCGCTGTGGAAGGGGGTATTCAGGGGGACTCCCCTGGGGATGGATTCTGCCCCGTGGGGGGCGAAATCCGATGCTCGCTATTCCACAAGACAGGGAGATTTTGAAAGTCCAAAGGGAGATGGGCAGTCCAGGAAAGCAAGAACACCTCCCCATCTCCTACTACAACTTTCCATGTGCAAAACAGAACTTTTTCATAAAACTTTTTGGACAAAAGAAGCCGGTCACATACGTGCCGTACCAGCAGGACAGACTGTGTCCTACTGGACTCCGTTTGGTTTGCGTATGTAACCGGCTTTTTCCGCACCAAATCAGTACAAACCTGTTCATTTGGCTTCCACCAAGAGAGAACATTACAGGGCCCTGCACCAGAAAGCGGTTTCAATTATAAGCCTGGAATCATTGAGCAGACATCATTCAAGAATAATTTCTTGTCCTCGGTATTTCATTTGCTGATAGTAGACCTGGACAAATGACCAAAAATCCAATCCGACTTCTGAGAGCTGGTAATCGGGTTTTCTTGTTAAACAGGAGGTTTTGGTCTCGTTAAAATTCTCAATGGGAAATATTTGAAGGCCCGATCTTACCTTTTTTGCCGCCCGAATACATGAGGTGGGAAGAACCGCGATGCCATGTCCGTCCCCCACCATCGTAAGCTTGGAAGAAAAGTCCTCTGTGCAAAAACGAACCTTTGGAATAAAGCCAAAATTGTTTCCCAGATGGGTCAGTATATCCACATAGCCAAAGTGATCGGGGAAAATAAGGTCTCCAATAAACCAATCTTCTTTTAGGGAGAGGGAGAGATGGAATCCATATCCGGGGGATAGACCCGATATTTGGGAGAGATAACAATGTAATATTGCTCCTGATACAGAGAAATTGCGATCCTTGACTTACCCCAGATGCTCTGCAACTCGCCTTGGGAGCACAGTAAAAAGTCTGCCCCCTCTGCCAGATGAGTATCTCCTGATTTGGATTAAAACAAATAGACGTGAACAGAGGGGTTTAGTTTCATATACTCCGAAATACAGTCCAAAATTCCGTCGGCAAACACGTGGCAGATAATGCGAATTTTCCCCTGAAAATCATATTTGTTTTGCTCCAGAGAATGTAGTCCCACCTGTAGTGTGTTCAAACTTTTACTCTGCGTAATGAGCGAACTCCCTTTTCTAATTGGTTTAAATGAATGCGATTCCCTATTCGATCAAAAAAGTTTGACTCAAGTTCGTTTTCTAAATTGTGAATGCTTTTGCTAAGCGCAGGCTGTGAGATATTTACAAACACTTGTTCTATATGGTGAAAAATCATTTATATATTGGCTAATTAAATAACACAAACACATATAAGCACATCCTTTTGCCGCTTGTGAAATACAAGGCCGGTACATCAAACTTGCTTCAGCAGAACGAAAAAATCCCGCTGGAGCTGGTTTTGATGTACCGGCTTTTTTTGCCCTAACAACTGAATGACCGTCTGAATGAGGTGCTCCGCCATGACCTCCGCCATGGGGAGAGCGAGACAACGCGGCTGAACAGAGGCAGGAACACCATTTAGAGAAAACGGCAAAACAGTGTGACGGCAAATTGCTGTCACTTAATCTCCCTCAAAGCTGTCATGGCGGCATTTTGCCGTCTACCACAAGGCGACGACAGAATTGCCGTCACTCAACCAACTGAGACTAACCATGACGGCAGTTTTTCCGTCACCTTTGCGTGGCATCACAGGTGATGTCACTTTTGTGCGAGCTATCTATGAGAATGGCATTACCTATGATGCCATAGCCAAAGCGTGGAACGGGTCAAACAGAACTATGAGAAATATTCTCAGCACAGCCCCTGCGAAAGAAGCCGAACCCGTCCGCTTGACAGGGCTTCCACCCCTATGCCTCTGGAGAAAGGAGAAGCCATGCGAAGCAGAACAAACCAAATTAACGTCTGGTTGTCCGATGAGGAGCTTGCCGGCCTCAATGAAAAGGGTCCCAAGATACGGAGCTCCGTGAGCGGTTTATCCGGCAGTGTATCAACAGCGCTGCCATCCGGGAGGCACCCTTCGTCGATGTGCCGAAGCTGATCTACGAAGTCCGCAGGGTGGGGGCCAGTCTCAACCGCACCCTCATCGTCGCCAACGCCAGAGGTCTGCTGGAATTGCCAGAACTCCGCAAGGCATTGAGCGGAACCGGGAAGTGGAAGCACGCATCGTAGACGCTTACATGAAGGACTGACAACAAAACGAACCGCACAGCCTCACGGTCATGCATTGCTTACATAGGTTATGATATTGTCCGATCAATGTAGGGAAAATAACGGCAACCTCACATATGTACAATAACAGAATATAAAACTGTTCAGGTGTTACAGATCGTATGGCCGACTCTCTGCCAAGGTTGGATGGTCTCTCTTGCTTCGGCCCTGCAAATATGTAAAGGTTGTCCACCTAAAGCACCCACCAAAATTCACCTAAATGACCAGAGTTGTGTGGGGGGACTCCACGCCGCCCGGACGCAGGGACTCAAGTGCCGCTGGGCAGAACAGTAGGCCACCACCACAAAGCGACCGTTTTGGCACCAGGGTCAGCAGTTCTCCGCCGTCTCCGCCGCCACGCCGGTATCATACAAAAAACTACTTCCCCGGACCTGCTCCACATACTCATCAAAGGTGTCCTGAGTTGAGCACTGAGTTCGCTGCACTGCTATAAGCGGAACACATTCTCCTCCGTCTGGAGGAATGCCTTGGAATAGAAGGCCTCCAGTACCTGGTAGCTCCGGCTTTCGTCCAGGGTATCCAGGGTGATGGCGGGGTGTGCCTGCCAGAACTTCCGGTCGGCAAAGGAAGAGAAGGGCCAGGACCATCAGGAGGGGCAGACGCCAGGATATCTTCCGCTTCATACAGGGACCTCCCAAGACAGCGGGGTGGCCAACAGATAGCCCAGAGGTGCAGCCCACTCCACCAGCTGATAGTTGCCGTAGCCTCATGCTCGGTAAGCACGCCGGAGGCAACCACGATGGTGGCTTCTACCAGGCGGATCTGCCAGGAGGGGAAGCCCATTATCAGGCCGATGATAACGGCAATAAACACACCATAACCCAGGAACTGCACGTCCATGTTCATCAGCTCTAGGGCGTCCAGGGCATTGGTGATATGGCGGCGGGCATAAATACTCCGTAATGGAGCTAGTCTCCCCAACAGGCTAGAAACGAGGCTGTGTATATACGCAATTGTCGCATTTACGACCCAATTTCTTTCGAACGCATCTTAATACTGTATCACATCTCAGGATTTTTTGCGACAGTTAGATGCAACCGCCATACGAGAGACGACAGCCTGCGTGGTGTTTATTGATTCTCCCCAAGACCTCAGCGAGTCAGAGCGGCAGACGCTTTGGGATCGTCTACGGCAGTTTAATCAGCAGCAAGGGATGCCCTTTTTGACCTACCGACTTCAGCATCGCTTTGAGCTGACCACCAACACCTTAATGCTGAAAGAATTGACCCAGCAGTATCCCACTACTCTCTGACTGCGTTTCCGGCTGAGAAACCATTCCCTTCTGCATTGTTGGGGCAGTGCTGGCAATGACCAGAGCAGGCTCAGGGCGCTGAAACAGTCCCCTTCAACGGGAACCACTTCCACCTACATTATTTTAGAAGTCCACATCCCGCTCGGGGATCAGTACGGCGGTAGCACCCACCGCAATGCCCACATAGAGGGCCAGATAGCCCGCATGGCGGCCCATCACCTCCACCACCGAGCAGCGCTCGTGAGACTGCATGGTGTCCCGCAGCTTGTCGATGCACTCGATGGCAGTGTTGCAGGCAGTGTCAAAGCCGATGGTGTAGTTGGAGCAGCCGATGTCGTTGTCGATGGTGGCCGGAATCCCTACCACCGGGATGCCCATCCGGGACAGCTCCAGCGCGCCCCGGAAGGTGCCGTCGCCGCCGATGGCCACGATGCCATCCAGACCCAGCAGCTTACAGGTGGCCACCGCCTTCTTCCGGCCTCCTATTACAATATATTTACGGTTCAAGGCACGGCAGCCAGCCGTGTCTTTTTCCGCATCGTTGCCGAAGCTGTTAGAATGAGAGAGTCTTGGCCTGATGTATACCTCCAAGGACCAGCGCGTCCGTGACGAAGTCCGTCAGCCGGCCTCTCATTCGCAGCGTTCGATTTATGCAGGTTGAGCCACCTCCTTGGTGCGCCCGTGTCATCAAATAGATTGGATCGGCAATGGTGGAATGGCTGGTCGCCAAAACAAATCCATGATGAGGAGCGATCAATATGAACAATGTGGCAGGGATCGATGTTTCCAAAGGAAAGAGCATGGTATCTGTCCTCCGCCCTTTTGGAGAAGTGGTAGCAAAACCATTTTCTATTGGTCACACCGGCAGTGAACTCAAGGAGCTGGCAGACTACTTGAAAAGCCTGGACGGTGAGACACGAGTAGTCATGGAGCATACCGGACGGTACTATGAGCCGGTAGCCCGTTTTCTTCATGAGGAGGGCGTCTTTGTCAGCGCAGTCAATCCGAAGCTTATCAAAGACTACGGGAACAACACCCTGCGAAAAGTGAAAACAGACAAGGCAGATGCCCGGAAGATTGCCCGCTATGGGCTTGACAACTGGGCAGAATTGCGCCAACATACACCCATGGATACGATTCGAATGCAACTGAAAACGCTGAACCGGCAGCAGAGTCTATACGCTAAGACTAAGACGATGATGAAAAACAACCTCATCGCCCTTCTTGACCAGACCTATCCCGGTGTCAACGCCCTATTTGACAGCCCTGTCCGTGAGGACGGCAGCCAGAAGTGGGTGGACTTTGCCACGACCTTTTGGCATGTGGACTGTGTGCGAAACATGAGCCTCACTGCCTTTGCCGAGCGTTACCGTAAGTGGTGTAAACGGCATGGCTACAACTTCAGCCAGAGCAAAGCCGTTGAGGTCCACACCGGAGCACAGGACCTGATTGCCATGCTCCCCAAGGACGCTCTGACCAAAACCATGGTCCGGCAGGCCATTGATGCGCTGAACGCCGTCTCTGCCTCTCTGGAACGGCTCAAGGCTGAAATGCAGGCCCTGGCAGCGCAGCTCCCGGAATATCCTGTCGTCATGGCCATGCACGGCGTTGGGGATTCTCTCGGCCCTCAGCTTATGGCGGAGCTTGGGGATGTGGCCCGGTTTACCCACCGAAACGCCATTACCGCTTTTGCGGGCGTTGACCCTGGCGCTGACCAGTCCGGCACTCACGAGGCTAAGAGCACAAGGGTTTCCAAAAGCGGGCCGCCGGAGCTGCGCCGCGCCTTATTCCTGGTTATGGACTGCCTACTGAAAACACAGCCCCAGGATGACCCGGTATACCGTTTCATGGACAAGAAACGAGCCGAGGGCAAACCCTATCTGGTTTACATGACAGCCGGCGCCAACAAGTTCCTGCGCATCTATTATGGCAGAGTAAAAGAATATCTGGCATCTCTGGAGGAAAATTAAGGAAGTATCCTTCCTTGTAGCAGAACCATATTGCCCATACGCTAAAAAAGCATCTTATGACAGAAAGAGAGCGATTAAGATGTTTTTAGACAATTTATCCACCTCCGTCCTCAAATTATGTGATACTCAAAAGCTCAGCTATGAAGCTGCCTCGGAACGATGTGACCTCAGTTCCAGGTACTTTGGCGACATTGCCAGAGGCAAGACTGCGCCCACGATCCTGACGCTGGAAAAGCTCTGCGTTGGTTTTGATCTGACGCCAAATGACCTGTTGATCCCCTCAGAGTTCTGGAGAGAGATGGCCTTCCGCGAACCGATGCCAGTTACACACATCCGCTGCTTTCGATACCTCTCTGGCGTGACGGGTTTTCCTGTTTGCCCGCAATGTAGAAGGACTATGGAACGGGAATACCAGTCCTATTGTGACCGCTGTGGGCAGTGCCTTGACTGGAACAACTTCTCTAAAGCAACGATTATTCTGCCTCAGAAGTAATGTGCACTGTTACATACCTGACCATCCGGCCAGCGTCCTTTACCTGCTGGCCGCTTTTGGCATGGCCTTTTCTCTCCTCAATTTTGCTTTATTTCCCTATTGACTTTTTATTTGCAGACTTCGTTTATAAACTCCTCACTGCGGGCGGTGAACAGAATCGTTCCGCCCCGGTCCAGGATGTGGCTGACGCTGTCACTGTCCATTGGAAAAAAGTCGCTGTTGATGAGCCCGTTCCAGCCCCGGCGGATGCCCACGCACTCAATGCCTTGCCAAGCGCGGTGCGGACCACCGCCCGCACCGCCGCATTCATGCCGGGGGCGTCTCCTCCGCTGGTCAGGATGCCGATCCGCTTTACCATATTTGCCATGGTGCTTTCCTCCTTACGCTCTCCTTCTTCCTCAAGGTCTTTTCATTATGTCATGTCACGCCCCCGGTGTCAAGCGTCCGTCCCTCCCTTACCAGCAACGAGAGCCCATATACATTAAATCCTAAAATTACATTTTGGGAAAAAGCAATTAAATTTTCAGCATACTTTTCCGTATATTATAACTGCTCTAGATGCCTTTCCTTTCCGTCTTTCTCGGATTTTGCCTAATCATATTTTCCTATGCTAGTTTAAGAGTGCTGTGAAGGGACCAACGAGATATAACAATACGTACTAAAAAAAATCTCTTTACACCCCCTCACCCACCACTCCGCTCGCTATTTCTGATGCCTTGCAAAAATGAAGAAACTCTTCTATTTGTAAAAAGCTATACTTTCAAGAAAATATTTAATCCTATCACACTGGAAATCAGTTGTCAGAATCCAAAACAGTCGTTATAATATGATTACCGAGTATATAGGAGGTAATTATCCATGAGCAAACCGATTTTGGAGGCCAATGCTGTCGTTCCACTATACAGGCAGTTGATGGAAAAGCTGCAGAAAGAAATTACCTCCGAATATTGAAGCCCGGAGATAGACTGCTCCCCGAAGTCGAAATGGCGAAATATTACCAGGTCAGCGTCATCACCGCACGAAAAGCGATGGATGAATTGGCAGCTCAGGGACTTATTGAAAAGAAACAGGGAAGGGCACCTTTGTGACTTCCCTAAATATGGCCGGGATTATACACATATTCAAGGCTTCTCTGACTCTTGTCTTTCACGCGGGCTTAAACCAGGCGCCAGGCTGTTGCAGAAGGAAATCGTTGCTCCAAAGTCCAGTATTCTGGAGAGTCTTGGCCTGGATGAGAATTCCCAGACTGTAAAAAAATTGTCCGGCTTAGATATGTAAATGACGAGCCTATGGTAATTGAGACCAGCTATTTTCCACTGGACTATGCTTTCCTGCTGCAAGAGAATCTGGACGGGTCGCTTTTCCAGGTCCTGCGCGAGAAAAAAGACTTGGTCATAGACGGCTCAAAAAAATCGTTGAGATCTGCCGGGCTACCACCGAGGAGGCTCGTTGGCTGAAATTGCGGAAAAATGCACCTTTGCTCCTGGTCCGCAGTGTGGCATTCGGCAACGCCGGCCAGCCTGTATATGTATGCATGCAGGTTATCAACGGTGAACGTTTCCAATTGATTTTGTGATATCTATCTTTTTCGGCCTGCCCATCGGTAAAATGCTCTGGGTCTCCCCCGTTTTCCATAGGTATTTTTGACCTCAACCATCTGCTCACGAATCAAATATCGCAAATATCGATGTATCGTTTTGGGATTGAGATTTGTCTGCCGTTGAATGACTCCTACGTCCAAATAGTCTTCCGAACAGGAAAGGCAGGATACAATGATCTCCAATGTAGATTGGTTGATGCCCTTATCCGCCTCAGAGTAAAACTGCTCTTTCTCGTGGTAGCGCAGATGGGTATTGATGCGGGAGACCAAATCCACAGGTTTAATGGGTTTGACTGCATAGTCATCTGCGCCGGCTTCTAGAAAACGCTCCATGACTGCTGTCTGCTCTTCAATGGTAAGCACAACAATCGGCACATTGATCCCCATTTCTCTCATACGGCGGACAATCTGGATTCCGTCCGGCTGAGGCAGGTGATAGTCCACAAGGATCAGATCCAGCCTTCCATTTCCATACTGCGTCAGAATGTGCTCGGCCTCTCTGAAGTTTCTTGCCAGCAGGGGCGTCCATCCTTGATGAAGAATGATCTCCTGAATTGTATAGAGGATGTCTTCGTCATCATCAATTGATAAAATGTTCTTTCCCATTGTGCTCTCCTTTATTTTGAGGCAGGATGATCGTGATCCTTGTATATTCTCCGGGACTGCTCTTTACCTCTATTGTTCCGTGATGAAGGTCAACCACCTGCTGCACAAAGCTGAGCCCCAGTCCTGTGGAGCCGCTTTTCAGAATAGCCATGCGTCCACATACGCTGAAGGATCTCTGGGTTTATGCCAATACCGTTGTCCACTACTTCCCAATGGGTTGTCCCACTGCAGCAGGATACAATCAGCTGGATCTCCCTTTCTCCGGGTCAATCGCTTTACATGCGTTTTCCAGCAGATTTACCAATGCTCGAGCCATACGGATGGAATTCACATATACCCGAACCTCAGGACACTCATTGTGGACAGAAATTCGAGAAACCAAGGGGTTTGACGCCATGCAGGAGAGCGTCAGGCGCAGAAGCCGCTCTGTCGGGACCAGGGACATTCGGTCCTCATAGAGAATTTCAGAAACCATCTGTCCCATCCGGTCACACGCATTCACAATCCTCCTCTGATATTTGGCCAGTTTTGGATCCTCTACCAGCTCCTCCGAAAGTCCAGCCAGCCCCTGAATGGTGGTAAGCGGGGTCTTGAGGTCATGGACCAAATTCTGTATCTCCCGAAACGACCTCATTTCAATATTTTTCATTCTAGCCTGGTAGAGCTGCAGCTCATCCTGTTCCGCCTTTCGGTGGGCCTGAATCAAATGCTGCTGTTCCAGATCCAGAAGCCCCATTAAAACAGTAGCGGTGGCAAAAAAGCACAGAAGCAACAGCACAAAATAAGTCAGAAGCAATTCAGCGTCCAAAATGGGCGCTATGGCCTTGATATCAGTGGAGATCTCACCATTTCCAAATCCCAATTTTGTCATGACCGGCAAAACATCCAGCCCCTGCACGGTAATGAGAAACAGGGTGATGATGATCAGCTTGTAATGCAGGCGGAAAGAAAACCGAGTCAGCAATTCAATGCAGATAAACACTAAGATAGCTGGCATGCCGATGTCCAGTCTTAGGGAATAGACCATATATACGACCTGGTAAAGTGAAATTTGGAACAGGCAGCAGAATGGAATCTTAACAAAGGGGATCTCCCGTCCATTCCACTGAATGCCAATCCCATCCATCAAAAGCGTTATGGCCAAGTAGTCAGGACCAGAACGAAGGGTATTCAGGGCAATCAGGTGAATGGCCCCTAATGCCAGAAAAACCGGAATCCAGCTCATTCATCGCCTGATAGAGCAAATCATAGATCCGGAAATTCCGCTCTGTAAAAATCAGAGGGGTCAGTAATCCAACTGCCATCAGTCCCAACGCCTGGAAGACTCTCACCGCATTCCAAGTAATAGACAATCGTTTTATCCCCATACTGGCCTCACAATCACAAAACTTCCCAACAGGGGCTCTTTTTTAGAATAGCAAAAACCAATGCAAAATGCAAAGTTTTTCACTCTTGCGGCGGAAAATCCTCTTTAAACAAGCATGCACAGCAACAAGGCACAGGCGTACAGAATTGGCTCTGTACGCCTGTGCTCTTTGTTATCCTCCGGACTCCGGGCGCAGTTTGAACTCCATCCCATATTGCTGCAGGATATTTGTAACAATCAAAACCTGTTGGCTGACCCGCACTTCCATGGGCAGCTTTTGGCTGGTTTCTATTGTAAACGCATCAATCCCCAGCTCCCTGGATGCCGTACAGTTCAGACTTCCAACAGGTGCGTTTCCTTCCAGAGCAAAATCAGGATAATCGCCATTCTGGCTGTTTACCATCTCCAGTATATCCAGAGCATTGATAAATCCGCTCTGTGTCTGTCCCACCACGATAGAATTTCCGATGCTGCCGTTTACGCCGTAGAAATTGACTCCCTCATGCATATCAACCACGCAGACTGGCTGATATTTTTGGATCAGCTCCATAATCTGTGCAGACAAGACCTGAATGGGATTTCCATCCTCTGCGCCAGGATAGGAACGATTCATATCCACGCCATCCGATGCGGTCCTTTGGTTCAACTCAATGGCCTGCTGATTGGCATGCGGTACAAGAATGATGCGTCCCGTCTTTGGTTCAAGCCGTTCCAGCAGCTGCTCCGCACCCTTGAATCCGGCGGGTTCATTCCCGTGCGTGCCGGCCAGCAGGAAAATTGTCGGCCCCTCCTTCCCAGAGTCCATGATGTGACACTCAGTTTGACTTGCAAGCCCCTCAGCCAGGAAAAAGGTCGTATGTGACACCGGAGCAGGCCTCAAAAACAAAAAGTACACAACTACTCCCATGCACAGAAGGAGTACTGCCGCAATCGACCACTTTATTTCTTTTTTTTTCATTTCTGTCGATCCTGCCTTGATCACGTGGTAGGCTCATTGAGGTAGGGACCCATTCCATTTTTCACAAGTTCATCATAGCTGGGCATCCCGGTGACAATGATCGGCTCCTCATACATTTCGCTGTAATTGGCCAGGATACGCTCTATTCCAAACACATGGCGGGCACAGCGCACCTCAATGGGCCATCCATTTTCGTCATAGGGCACATAGAGCTGCCCAATCTCACCGGCCTTCACATAAGTCTCCGACTTGCCTGTCAGGACGAGCGCCTCATCGGTGCGGTCACGCAGGCGGCCCCTGGGCGGGATTGGGGGCTTCCATTAAAAGCGCCAGCGTATCCGTGTGATCGCCAAGCTCACGGTGGGTCAAGCCGCGCAGATCTGTCGGAGAGGGCTCCAGGGATATCTGCACTCCCTCCATCTGCATGTCCACGACCACATTCGATGCCAGATTCATGGCCCGTTCATGGGCAATCAAAGCATTTGAGAAGGACGTGGTGGAGCGTATCCGGGAGTCCCGTCTGGCAGGCAACACCCACTTTTATGATCGTGGTGGCCGAGGGTGCGGGCAGCGCCGTAGAGATCGGCAAGCGCATTCAGGAGACGGTGGGCATCGATCCCCGGGTCACCGTGCTGGGACACATCCAGCGGGGCGGCTCTCCTACGGCGCGGGACCGGGAGACGGCCAGCCGGATGGGCTATGCTGCGGTCAAGGCCTTGGCAGAAGGCCGGATGAACTGCATCGTGGGCACCAACGAGGGACATCTGGTGGAGATCCCCATTGAGAAGGCGCTGAACATGACCAAGCACCTCCAGATGGAGCGCTACGAAGTGCTGGAAGCCATGCACAATCAGGTCCCGCTGAAGTGCGGGCCGATCCAGTGACAAGAGGAGAAAGCAGGCGGCAGATCTTTGATCTGCCGCCTGCTTTTGCATGAGATCAGGAAAAACGGAAAAAAATAATTCACAGTCTCATGGTGTGTCCTTGGGGAAGTCTCTCTTTACGGTTTCTGTCCCTGCGGGATGGGAACACACCATAGGGGTGAGGTAAAAATAATGCCATGGACGGGTTGACAATCCAAACTGTAAATATTATATTACAGTATAAGGCAAAAACTGACACGACTACAAAGGAGGAAACGATCATGTTGGAGCTGAATTTAAACAATTTTCAGGCTGAGGCGCTGGAGGCTGACCAGCCGGTGCTGGTGGATTTTTGGGCCCCCTGGTGCGGCTACTGCCGCCGGCTGGGCCCCGCAGTGGAGCAGCTGGAGCAGGAACTGGCGGGGCGGGTGACAGTGGCCAAGCTGAACGTGGACGACGCTCAGGTGCTGGCGCAGAAATATGAAGTGGAGACCATCCCCACCCTGATCCTGTTCCGGGGAGGGCAGGCCAGCGAGCAGCTCATCAACCCGGCCTCCAAAGCGGCGATCCTGGAGTGGCTGAAGGGGCAGGGCGCGATAGAGGGCTGAGGAGCCCTGCCTGCACAGAAATGAGAGGAGGGTCACAAGGTGGAACAGAAGCTCTATGATGTAGCGATTATCGGCGGAGGGCCGGGGGGATATACCGCTGGGCTGTACTGCGCCCGCAGCGGATTTTCAGTGGTGGTGCTGGAGAAGCTGTCCCCTGGGGGACAGATGGCAACCACCGGACAGGTGGACAACTACCCAGGGTTCGAAGGGGGGAGTGGATGGCTTCGAGCTGGGGGAGAAGATGCAGCGGGGGGCGGAGCGCTTGGGGTGGAGACCCGCTTCGCCGAGGTGACCGGTGTGGAGCTGGCTGCGGTTCCCAAGGTCATCCAGACCAGTGAGGGGGAGGTGCGGGCCAGGGCTGTGGTGCTGGCCACCGGGGCCTCTCCACGGGAGATGGGACTGCCCGGGGAGCAGGAGCTGCGGGGCCGGGGGGTGGCGTACTGCGCCACCTGCGACGGCATGATGTACCGAAATAAAACAGTGGCGGTACTGGGTGGAGGGAACAGCGCTGTGGCGGACGCACTCTACCTGTCCAAGCTGTGCAGAGAGGTCTATCTGATTCATCGCCGGGATACCCTGCGGGCCTCGAAGGTGTACATGGACGCGTTGAAGGACAGCGGTATCCAGATCCTGTGGAACAGCCGGGCAGTGGGGCTCCTGCGGGATAAGCGGGTGAGCGGCCTGGTACTGGAGGATGTGAGGACCGGGGCACGGCGGGAGCTGGCCTGTGAGGGCATCTTTGTGGCCATTGGCCGGGTCCCGGATACAGAGCTCTTCCGGGGGCAGGTGGAACTGGACGAGCAGGGGTATATCAAGGCTGACGAGACGACCCGCACCGGGCTGCCGGGGGTCTTCGCCGTGGGGGATGCGGACCAAGCCCCTGCGGCAGATCGTGACCGCCACGGCGGACGGGGCGACGGCCTCCCATTTTATCGAACAATACCTCATGGAAGAAAACAGATAAAAAGCAGGCAGGAGCCCCCACGGTTTTCCGGGGGGCTCCTGCCCCTTATCCTTTCCCCAATAGGAGGGGGTGTCACATAGAGGACAGCAGCCCCTCCAGCTCCTCCTTTGAGAAGTGGTAGACCTTGTCGCAGAACTGACAGGACAAGTCGGCCTGTCCCTGCTCCGCGATGAGGGAGGAGAGCTCCTCACGTCCCATGCTGATCAGCGCTCGGGACACCCGCCCCGGCTGCAGCTGCACCGGTACTCCACCGGGTGGGTCTCCAGGACCTCCAGCTGAAAGTCAGAGAGCACCTCTTCCAGCAGGCCCTGGGCGTCCAGCCCGCGGGAGAGGGCGTGGCTCACAGAGCCCACCCGGCGAACGCCGGCCTCGATCTTGTCGATCAGGCCCTCCTCTGCGCCGGGCAGCAGCTGGATCAGATAGCCGCCGGCGGCCAGCACGCTCTGGTCCCGGTCCACCAGAACTCCCAGGGCGCAGGCGGTGGGGATCTGCTCGCTTTCCACAAAGTACATGGCCAGGTCGTCGGCGATCTCCCCCGGAGAACAGGCCGATAGAGCCGATATAGGGTTCCTTCAGTCCCAGGTCCTTGATGACGGTGAGACTGCCGTCGGTGCCCACGGCGGCCCCCACATCCAGCTTGCCCTGGTGCTTTTCCATCAGCTCCACGTGGGGATTCTGCACATAGCCCCGCACGTTGCCCTCGCAGTCGGAGACGGCCAGCACGGTGCCCAGGGGCCCGCCGCCCTTGATCTGGAGGGTGAGGGCGCCGTTGTCCTCTTTCAGCATATCCCCCATCATGGAGGCGGCCAGCAGGGTGCGGCCCAGGGCGGCGGTGGCCACGGGGGAGCAGGGTGTGGATGGTGCGGGCACGCTCCACCAGGTCCCGGCCGGTGATGGCGACAGCTTTGACCGAGCCGTCGGCGGTGATGGCGCGGATGATATGGTCGGACATGATCAGACTTCCTTTCGTGCGGTGAAGAAGATGCGGTCCTCCCCAGGCTTGGGGGGACGGTGCTTCAGATTTCCATATTGCTTGATCTGGGTGAACCCGGCGTCGCGGAGATAGCTGGTCAGCTCCTCCGGCGTGTAGGCCCGCTCCTCGTGGAGCTCCTCTCCCCGCTCCCACAGGCCGCTCTCCTCCTCCAGGCGGAAGATATCCATGAAGTAGGAGCAGACCCGGCGGCGGCGGGAATACTCCGCCCGCCACACGCAATAGGTGTCCTCCGTCTCGTCCAGAAAGACCTGCCCGTCCAGCCCACGCAGCTTGGACGGCGTGTTCACGTCGAAGAGAAACAGCCCGCCGGGCAGGAGGAAGGTGTGGACCCGCTGAAAGGCCTGCTTCAGCTTTTTGGGGTTGGTGACATAGTTGATGCTGTCCAGACAGCACACGCAGGCGTCGATGGTGCCATACAGGTCCAGCTGATCCATGCTCTGGCACAGAAAAATGGGGGCGATCCCCTCCGCATCCCGGTTCTTTTCTGCGGCCTGGGCCAGCATGTCGGGGGAGAGGTCCACCCCGATCATCTCATATCCCCGCAGGGACAGCTCGCGGGTGAGGGAGCCGGTGCCGCAGGCCAGATCCAGCACAGTGGAGCCGGGCAGGCCCGCCCGTTCAAAGTGGCGCTGGATGTATTCGGCCCAGGCGGCGTAGTCCACATCGGTGGTGAACTCATCGTAGCAGCCGGCCAGAAATCCATAGCTGTTCATTCCTGACGCTCCTTCAGACGGGGATGACGGCCTGATAGCCATCGGCGCCGTAGTGAAGACAGCGGTTGACCCGGCTGATGGTGGCGCTGGACGCGCCGGTGCGCTCCAGAATGTCACTGTATATCAGCCCCTGGTCCAGCAGCATGGCTACCTCCATCCGCTGCTCCATGGCTTTCAGCTCGGACACGGTGCACAGGTCCTGAAAAAGCGGCGGCACTCATCCACGTCCTGTAAAGACACGATGGCTCGGTACAGAGTGTCGCTGGATTCCTTCTCTAAAAAAATTTAGACATATTGGGTGCTCCTTCTCCAGAGAAAATCTTGCCTCCCGGCGGCCCAACAAGGTCCCGCCGCGCTCTTTTTATATTTTAACAGGCTAATCTATGAAAGTAAACGGGGAGTGAAGAAAAAATCAAAAAAACCGGCCGCTCAAATGCGGCCTGCGGAGGTTTTGACATGAGCGAACGGGAATATAAAGCGCTGCGCAGTGTACCGGCTTCCACCTGGATGGAGGGCTTTTGTGTGACCAAGCAGATGGAAAAAGCCTGCATGTGCCTCATGAGCGGCGAAGTGTCGGTGACCGCCCAAAGTCAAACCGTCAGCCGAGCGCATAGGTTCCCTCTGTCAGTGGCAAGCTGTCAGCACGGCAAGCGGGACAGTATCGGAACGCCCACAGAAGTATTTGCCGCTGTGGGCGTTGCTTTACCCGTAAAATAGCCATATAGAACCATCAAGCGAGGAGTACCATGAGCGAACACAGACCAGCATTGGAACACATCCAGGCGTATGCGGACCATCTTCGGCTGGAAGAAAAAAGCGCCGCCACCGTAGAGAAATATCTGCGGGACGTCCGGGCCTTCGCCCGCTGGCTGGAGGGGCGGGAGATCACCAAGGAGCGGACGGCGGCGTGGAAGACCCATTTGGTGGAGCGGGGCTACGCCCCCGCCAGCGTCAATGCCATGCTCTCCGCCCTGAACAGTCTGCTGGACTTTCTGGGCTTCGGGGACTGCCGGGTGAAGTTTCTCAAGGTCCAGCGGCGAATGTTCCGGGATGACAGCCGGGACCTGACCCGGTCCGACTACAACGCCCTCACCGCTGCGGCAAAGGCGCAGAACAAAACGCGGCTGGCTCTGTTGATGGAGGCCATCTGCGCCACCGGCATCCGGGTCAGCGAGGTGCAGTATATTACCGTGGAGGCGGCCAGAGCGGGCCGGGCGGAGGTCGCCCTGAAAGGCAAGATCCGCACCATCCTCATCCCCAGCAAGCTGTGCCGCAAGCTGCTGAAATACGCCAAACAGCAAAAAACCGCTTCCGGCGAGATCTTCCTCACCAGAAACGGGACGCCCCTCAGCCGCCGTCAGATCTGGGCAGAGATGAAGGGGCTGTGCAGGGCTGCAGGGGTCACGGCCAGCAAGGTCTTCCCACACAACTTCCGCCATCTGTTCGCCACGGCCTTTTACCGGGCCAGCCGGGATATCGTGAAGCTGGCGGATGTGCTGGGCCATTCCAGCCTCGAGACCACACGCATCTACCTCCTGACCTCCGGGGCGGAACACCAGCGGCAGCTGGACCGACTGGGACTTGTATCGTAAAGTCGAAATTCTCATTCTGTCTCATTTGCTGTAAATATAAAACTGCCAGAATTACATATTCCATGTAAATATTACCACTTTCTTTTCAAAAGAGCAAGAGCGGGACCTGCTTTTGAGCACAAAAATATGAGCCGCAAAATGGAATATTTTTTGCGGCTTTTCCTTGCTACGGCTTTTTACCTGTTTTTAGAACAGCAAAAAGACGCCTTTCATTCGCTTTATCTCTCTTTGTATGGCCTATACAGCAAATGATGGGACAGAATGAGAATTCTGAAAAAGATTGGAGGCGATAAATATTGCGAATGACTCTCTCTACGACTACTGCGCGGGCGGATGAGCTGGTCCTGCTGACCCAGTGGGCACCGGTCAAAAACAGGACGCTGACGCCAAGAGAGGGGTCCTATGGCAGGAGACAGAAGAACTGGCGTACTTACTGGCCCCGAGAGGTGGCCGCCCAGTGGTGCGTCCCCCGACCTAACCCCGGAGCACGTGACAGCGGGAAGCCGCCGGATGGCTTGGCGGGAGTGTCCCAACGGTCATATATGGAAGGACGCCATTTATTCCAGGGCGGGGCCGCAGAAGTGCGGCTGTTCCCGTCTGCGCCGGGAAAGTCAGCCCAAAACGGCTGGAACGCTGTCGGCGGGCGCTGGAAGAATGGGAATAAAAGGGGGCCGGTCAGCCCTAATTCCCGGTCTGGAAAATCGTAACAGGAGGAACGAGAAATGAAAAAAACGGATATTGTCAAGTTTCTTATCGCTGGTACTGGTATTATCGCTGATGCCTGTGAGCGCGCTGGCGGCGGAGGGACCGCAGAATGTGGCTCCTGCCGTGGTCACAGAGGAGCCTGGAGAGGTCCACGGTGAGCCTCCGGTGGAGGAGGCGGCCGGGCCGGAAGAGCCGGCCTGCATCTGCGAGTCCCTTTGTACCGGGGAGACCGTGAACACGGACTGCCCCATCTGCACGGCGGACTATACCGCCTGCACCTATGAGGCTCCTGCTGATGAGCAGCAGGAGCCGGCAGGTGAACAGGGAGAACCTGTCGGCCCCACGGCGGAGGAACAGCTTACGGCGCTGATCGCGGCTCTGCCTGACCCAGCTGATATTGATCCGGAGGACGAGGAGCAGGTGGAGAGGATCAGCGACCAAATCTCCGAGATCTACGCCTATGCCGAGGAACACGGCCTTGATGCGGAAAACGATGAAACCATCAATGCCGTGATTATGGCTCTCTACCCTGTGGAATTGCTGGAATATACAGCTGAAGAGGGTACACAAGAAAATCCGTGGGATATTTCCGCTGAGGGCGAGGGAAACAATATCACTGCCTATCTGGAGAAAAACAACGGTGATGAGTCTACTCCCACCTATACGCTTGTCATCTCCGGAAGCGGTGCGATGGCGGATTTTCCTGACGCGGGTCAGGCTCCTTGGTATCTGTATTTTTCCTGATAAAGGCGCTCAAACGGCGATTACTGAAATCACAATCGGAAAAGATGTGACCACCATTGGTGCCAATGCCTTTGTCTGGTGCAAAGCTGTCAAAAATGTGAACTTTGAAGCAGGAAGCGCATTGAAGGAAATCCACCTGAATGGCTTCCATTCACTGGTTCAATTAACATCCATTGAACTCCCTGCCTCGTTGGTGGAGATCGGGGGAGCCGCGTTTTATGGATGTACCGCACTTCAAACGGTTTCCTTTCAGGATCCGGAGAAGTTGACTATCTTGAAGACAGTGCATTTGGCTCTTGTAAAGCACTGGAACACTTCAACTCGAACGTAGATGGAAAATGTGACATTCCTCAGAATGTTGTATCGATTGGTGGGATGGCTTTCCAATACTGCACCAGTCTAACAGATGTAACGATCCCGGCAGGGGTGGAAACCTTGAGTGCAACATTTTATAGCTGTTCCAAGCTGACGTCTGTAACCTTTGCGCCTGGCTCCGTGGTAAAAGCACTTATCAGGCTCCAGTTCCAGCGATGTAGGTGTATTTACCGCAACAGCCTTAACCTCCATTGATCTGCCGGACAGCGTAGAAACGATAGGAAGAAGTTGCTTCCACAGATCAAAACTAACTGCGATTTCGATTCCTGCGCGGGTGCAAAGCATAGGAATCAATGCGTTTGCCGGGTGTCCTCTGACTTCGGTTACATTCGCAGAGAACTTTGAATTAAAAGAAATCGGCACAGGTGCATTTGCCGGTGCAACGGTTAACGAGTTCATTATTCCTGAAGGTGTAGAGTCGATAGGTGATAGCATTCTCCATAACGGAAAAGTCACCAGCCTAATTCGGGTTCCCAGCACACTGACAGCAGGGTTTTCACTTGGCTGGGTATCTACAAGTGATAACTGCATATTAGATACAAGTCGAACAGTCCATCAGATCAAACCTTATGGAACCACTCGATATAAGCTTATTTATATTCCCGCTGAGAATCAGAAGTCCAATTACACCAGTCAAAATACCTTTGCTGTTACTAACGGTGGCATAGCCATTGGTAACAGCGAAGGTAACACGCTGATGGATGTGGAACGCAATGGCTATATCTTCGACGGCTGGTATCAAGATGCCAACTTCCAGACACCGGCGAACAAGAATGAGGCTGGTGACTATATCTATCAAAATAGCAAGACCTACTACGCCAAGTGGGTCTACAATATCACTTTGATGCCAACGGCGGCGAGGGCACCATGGAAGCTCAGGCGGTCACCGAAGGCGATCAGACCACGAAATTGATGAACAGTACTTTTACCAGAGCCGACTACACCTGTGCCGGATGGAATACAAAACCGGATGGTACGGGGACAGCCTATGCGGCAGATGCGGTGGCCTCCACCGTCCCCAACGGAACCACCCTGTACGCCCAGTGGACCAAAAAATTGGTGAGTCCACTCCATACACCGTGAACGCTATCCAGGGTCATGTCTACACTGGCAAGGAGATCAAGCCCACTGTTATCATTAAGAGTGGTGAAACGGTTTTGAACAGTGGATATACCGTTTCTTACTCCAATAACATCGATGTCGGTGAGGCAAAGGTCACCGTTACGATCGGAAACGATTCCGCCGAGGTCACATTCCAGATCACCAGGGACAACGCCCCCACTGTTGCAATGTCCGACGTATCTGTGACCTATGGCACTGCATATGCGATAACTGCTGCGGCCAAGACCAGCGCGGGCAATGCGATTACAGATGGTACCATCACCATCCGGTATTATACCAATGAAGATTGTTCCAAGGATGAGTCTGAAACCGCTCCCACTGCCGCGGGCATCTACTATGCCAAGGCGACTCTGGCCGAAACGGACAACTATGGCAGTGCAAGCGCATCTGCAAAGATCACCATCCGCAACGCCGACTTCTCTGTCACCGCTCAGGGCTACGACGGCACTTATGACGGCCAGCCGCACTCCATCACTGTAACGGCAGAGGGCGCGGCTGTGACTTACTCCACCACGGAGAACGGCACGTACAGCTAGACGAATCCCACCTTTACCGACGCAGGAGAATATACCGTCTATTACAGGGCTGCCAAGGCCAACCACAACGATGTGACCGGCAATGTGACTGTGAAGATCGCCAAGGCTGTCCCCGCCATCACCATTTTTCTTCCGACAAAGCCGAGCTTCGCGGCGGCGGTACTGTGGAACTGACAGTCAAGGCCGCCCCCGCGGACAGCACTGTGGCCGTCACCCAGACTGATGACCAAGGCAGCGAGGCCAAGATTTTGACTCTGACGGATGGGACCGTATCTGTCAAGCTGGACAACAGGGATGCCAGGTACACCTTTACCGCATCCTGTGCTGAAACGAACAATTACACCGCAGGGAGCAGCGAATGCACCGTGACCGTCTCCCGCCGCTCCTCCGGCGGTGGCGGCGGCTCCAGCAGCACTACCGCGGAGACCACCACCAACAGGGACGGCTCCAAAACCACCACTGTCACAGACAAGAAAACCGGCACCGTCACTGAGACCACCAAGTTCCAGGACGGCTCCATCCTAGTGGTGGAGACCCAGAAGGACGGCACTGTGACCACCACCGAGACAACCAAAAACGGTGTCAAGATCAAGACCGTGGATGAGCCGGGCGAGGATGTGACTGCTGAGATCACCGTCCCAAAGTCCGTGGGCGAGGCCGTTGTGATCATCCCTGCCGACGTGGACTGCGGCACTGTGGCCGTGGACACGGACACCGGCGAGGTGGTGAAGCTGTCCGTCCCCACTAAGGAGGGGATGACCGTCAAGCTGGCCGGCTCCGCTGAACTGGTGCTGGTGGACCGCAGCAGGAATTTTGATGACACTCGGAACCACTGGGCGAAGGACGCCATCAACTTCGTCACAGCCCATGAGCTGTTCTCTGGTACCAGTGACACCGCCTTCACCCCTGACAGCCCCATGACCCGTGCCATGCTGATGACTGTTCTGGCCCGCTTTGACGGACAGGACACCACCGGCGGGGCTGTGTGGTATGAAAAGGCCATGGAATGGGCCAGGGAGAACGGCATCTCTGACGGCTCTGATCCCGACGGTTCCATCACCCGGGAGCAGCTTGCCACCATGCTGTGGCGCTATGCGGGCAGTCCCGCTGGGGGCGGCTCCCTGTCCTCCTTCGGGGACAGCGCCAGCGTCAGCGCCTACGCCCTGGAGGCTGTGCGCTGGGCCGTGGGCGAGGGCCTGATCTCCGGTACAGATGCCGGCCTGCTGGCCTCAGGGCAGCGCAACCCGGGCGCAGGTGGCCACCATCCTCATGCGCTTTGTGGAGAGCCTGACCAAGTAAAGTAAATCGCCCCTGCATGAATAGGAGGGCGGGACGGCACAGCCGCCCCGCCCTCCTTCTGTTTCGATGCTGGATCAAGGACAGCCGCAGGGCAAGTCGTCACGACGTTTCCCTGCGGCTTTTATTCTCTCCTGTATTTCTCCCACAGGCGTGGTGCCCTTTTCTGGTCAAGAAGTTTTTTGAATGTCAGAGAAGGCCGGCAGAGAGAGTCCGTTCCACCCGGCAGCATGAGCACAGTGCCATGGCGGAAGCGACTCAGAAGATGCTGGCAGTTGGAGAGCGGAATCCCGCGTTAAGTGATGTCATCACGGAAATGCAGCCGGGATCTGGCTATGATAGAGCCATAAAAGAAACAAGAAGGAGGATCTGAATATGTCCGCTATCAATATCGATCAGAACAACATCCAGAGTGAAGTGATGAATTCCGACAAGCCCGTTCTGCTGGACTTCTGGGCTCCCTGGTGCGGTCCCTGCCGCATGGTCGTCCCCATCGTGGAGGAGATCGCCCGGGAGCGCAACGATATCAAGGTCGGCAAGGTGAACGTGGACGAGCAGCCGGAGCTGGCGAGCCGGTTTGGCGTGGTGAGCATTCCTACCTTGGTCGTCATGAAGAACGGAAAGATCGTCGATCAGGCTATAGGTGCAAGACCCAAGAATGCAATTCTTGGGATGCTGTAGGGAGGGATGACGATAGGGTTCTTCGATCTCTTCCAGCAAGCCGATATCGATCAGGGCGTAAAGGAATATTTGGCCACGCCCGGTGCTGTCCTGCTGGATGTCCGTACCTCTGCAGAATACAGAGACGGCCATATCCCCGGCAGCAAAAAAATGTTCCGCTTCAGGCTCTTGACAAGGTGGCCTCTGTCGCAGAAAATAAAAAATATGGCACTGTATGTCTACTGCCACTCTGGCGCCCGGAGCCGTCAGGCTGCCGGCTTGCTGCGGCGTATGGGATATCGCAATGTAAACAACATCGGCGGCATTGCAGCTTATGCGGGAAAGGTGGAACGATAATATGAAAGTTGTCATTGTAGGCGGTGTGGCAGGGGGAGCCACAGCCGCGGCAAGGCTCCGCAGACTGGATGAGCAGGCTGAGATCGTGGTGTTCGAGCGTTCAGGCTTTGTTTCCTACGCTAACTGCGGTCTGCCTTACTACATCGGAGATGTGATCACTGCCCCTGAAGAACTGACCCTTCAGACACCGGAGAGCTTTCTTCGCCCGGTTCCGTGTGAACATGAAGGTACGCCATGAGGTCACGGCTATCCACCCGGACAGGAAAACGGTATCGGTAAAAAATCTGGAGACCGGAGAAGAATTCGAAGAGAGCTATGACAAGCTGATCCTGTCCCCTGGTGCGAAGCCCGCTCAACCCCGCCTCCCCGGCGTTGGATTGGAGAATCTGTTCACTCTGCGCACCGTGGAGGATACCTTCCGGATCAAAGATCACATCAATAAGCATAACCCCAAGTCTGTCGTTCTGGCGGGCGGCGGTTTTATTGGTCTGGAACTGGCGCACAATCTGCGGGAGCTCAGCATGGATGTCACTATCGTCCAGCGCCCCAAGCAGCTGATGAATCCCTTCGATGCGGATATGGCATCCTTTATCCACGCAGAGGCACGCAAGCACGGTGTGAAGCTGGCCCTGGGATATACCGTGGAAGGCTTTGAGGAAAAGGACGGCGGTGTGGATGTGCTGCTGAAGGACAGCGCTCCCCTTCATGCGGATATGGTGGTGCTGGCCATCGGCATCACGCCGGACACCGCTCTCGCGAAAGAAGCTGGTCTGGAACTGGGGATCAAAGGGCAGTATCGTGGTCAACGACCGGATGGAGACATCTGTGCCGGACATCTATGCCGTGGGCGATGCGGTACAGGTGAAGCACTATGTCACCGGCGAGGATGCCCTGATCTCCTGGCCGGTCCCGCCAACAAGCAGGGGCGCATCATTGCGGACAATATCTGCGGCGGCGACAGCCATTTGGGGTCTCAGGGAAGCAGCGTGATCAAGGTATTTGATATAACTGCCGCCACTACCGGCATCAACGAGACCAATGCAAAAAGGCGGGGCTGGATGTGGACAAAGTGATCCTGTCCCCCATGAGCCATGCGGGTTATTACCCCGGCGGAAAGCTGATGACCATGAAGGTGGTCTTTGAGAAGGGGACCTGCCGCCTGCTGGGCGCTCAGATCGTAGGTTACGAGGGTGTGGACAAGCGGATCGATGTGCTGGCTGCCGCCATCCATGCAGGCATGAGAGCAACTCAGCTCAAAAACCTGGATCTGGCCTATGCACCTCCTTACTCCTCCGCCAAGGACCCTGTGAACATAGCGGGATTCATGATAGACAATATAGCAAACGGTACCATGAAGCAGTGGTATCTGGAGGACGTTGACCATCTTCCAAGGGATGGAAGTGCAATCCTGCTGGATGTCAGGACCCCGGACGAATACGCTGGGGGCCATATGGAAGGATTCGGTAATATTCCGCTGGATGACTTGCGGGACCGGCTGGATGAGATAGAGCCGGGTAAGCCTGTATATGTGACCTGCCAGAGCGGCTTGCGCAGCTATATTGCCTGCCGCATTCTGGAAGCCAACGGCCACGAAGCCTATAACTTCGCCGGAGGGTTCCGCTTCTATGATGCGGTAACAAACGACCGGGCATTGGTTGAAAGAGCCATGAGCTGTGGAATGGACAAATAACTGCAAACTGCCAAAGCCGCGCTTTCCATCAGGAGAGCGTGGCTTTTTCTATATTCAAAAGGTGATATCATCACGGAAGAAAGTGGATCTCTCCGGTATAATGATGCCGATCAATGACGGAGGGTGCTTATGTCTGCTATCAGAAAGAAACGAAAAGCCTTTGTTGTGCAGGAGGACTGTGTTGCCTGTGGCTGTTGCGTGAAAGTCTGTCCTTTGGGAGCGATTCAGATTATGAAGGGCATAATGGCGCAGGTGAATATGGACAACTGCGTGGGATGCGGGAAATGCGCGAAAGAGTGTCCCGCCAGCGTCGTCGAGATCCGGGAGGTGGAAAGATGAAAAGACATTGGTATGATCATCTCTGGGTCGTTTCTCTGACCTATCTGATCTTGGGCTTTTTCAATATCCTGTTTGCATGGTTGGGGCTCTTCTGCTTCTTTATCCCGCTGATCATCTCCGCTGTGAAAGGAACAAAAGGCTACTGCAACCGCTACTGCGGCAGAGGGCAGCTGTTTGGCCTGCTGGGGGCCGCTTCGGTCTCTCCCGCAGAAAGGACATTCCAAAGTGGATGAAAAGCAAAGGATTCCGATATGGATTTCTGGTATTCTTTTTGCCATGTTCTTTGTGATGCTCTGGAACACCTATCTGGTGTTTGCGGAAGCACAGGACTTAAAGCAGGTGGTGACCCTGCTGTGGACGTTCCGGCTGCCCTGGAACTGGGCCTATCACGGCACCCTGTTCCACCCCGGCGTGGCGCAGTTCGCCTTTGGATTCTACAGCGTGATGCTGACCTCCACCGTGCTCGGCCTGATCACCATGGTGCTGTTCAAACCCCGCAGCTGGGTGTGTACTGCCCTATGGGGACAATGACCCAGCTGGTCTGCAAGGCGCGGAACAGCAAAGTGTGATGTCATCACGGAACGGCCGGTATTCTTTAGGTAAAATATGAGCATACCCTCTGTACACTGAGGGGAAAATCAAAAACAGAAAGGGGCACTTCCCATGAGGCTGAAAGACAAAGTAGCGATTATCACCGGAGGCAGCCGCGGCATAGGCTATGCTACGGCGGATAAGTTCCTGGGAGAAGGTGCTAGGTCATCCTGACCGCAAGTTCACAAGCCTCTGCCGAAAAGGCGGTTGAACGGCTGAAAGAAAATATCCTGATGCGATCATCGCCGGCATCAGCCCTGATCTGGCCAGTCTGGAGTCTGTGCGGGAAGCGTTCAGGTCTGCCACTGAGAAGTATGGATGTGTGGATATCCTGGTCAACAACGCAGGCGTTTCCGAAAGCACCCATTTATGGAATACACAGAGGAGACCTAAGGTCATGGATCTGAACGTAAAGGGCGTATTCAATACCACCCGCGCCGCAGCAGAGTGTATGGTGGCACGGGGGACGGGCGTGATCCTTTCCACCTCCTCAATGGTCAGCATCTCCGGTCAGCCCAGCGGTTTTGCCTATCCCGCATCCAAATTTGCGGTGAATGGACTCGACCGTATCGCTGGCCCCGCGAATTGGGGACAAGGGCATCCGCGTGAACGCGGTTGCTCCTGGGATTACGGAGACTGATATGATGAAAGCGGTGCCCAAGGAGGTCATCGAGCCTATGATCGCCAGGATCCGCTGCGCCGCCTGGGTCAGCCGGAGGATATTGCCAATGCATTTGTGTTCCTGGCCTCCGGATGAGGCGTCCTACATCACCGGCGGTGTGCTGGGCGTGGACGGCATGGCAAGGACCTGACGAGTCGTAAGGCTGTGGTAAGTGGCAGCCTCAGAAGCAGATTGCAATATGGATCAGTAAATCAAACTCATATATGATCCTGCAAAGGGATACAGACAGAAAAAGGGGCTGCTATGCAAAGAGAACAGTTTGATATTACCGGTATGCACTGGTCCACCAGAGTGGAGCGGTGTGCGGCAGAACTGCCCGGTATTGCGGAAGAGTCCGTCAGTCTGGAGGACAAAACAGCATCTGTCAGGCTGGATCGACCTGCAACAGACGACGCCTTCAAAGCCGCTGTGGAAAAAAAGCTGGGCGTTAGCTGCTGAAAATCAGATAAAAAGCTGAAAATGTCCGCCTTGTGTTCAACTCGGCGGACATTTTATTATTGACCGTTCAATTCTTCCAGCTTTTTGGCATTGGTGATCTCGATGCTGCTGCGGGACAGCTTGACCATCCCCTCATTCTGAAAATATCGAAGCATTCTGGTGATCACTTCCCGATGGGAACCCAGGTGATTGGCAATGGTCTCATGGGTGATTTTCAGATGACTGGTCCCTTCGATAGACACTTCCTCCAACAAGAATGCGGCTACACGCTTGTCGAGACTCTTCCACATGACCTGCTCCATGAGCCACATGACATCGGAGAAGCGAGAGGCCATCAGTTCGTTGGTATAGTTGGAAACAGGCGCAGATC
>VOFC01000713.1_pt1 | contig 30001 bp, 34 predicted proteins | sample 5384161 | NCBI WGS metagenome assembly VOFC01 (sample SAMN12384722, study PRJNA508395) | human gut metagenome | isolation source: healthy gut B | host: Homo sapiens
CCTTATTTGTTTTTTTCCAGTCTTGGACTGTGAACTGTAAGTGCTGTAAAGATTAGATACGATTGAATCCGTGTTGACTGCCATGTCGTTCCCTCCCATATCACGATACGGTTATTGCAAATCCGTTTGCTTTTACTTGTTATCTATTATATCGGGCAAATTTCTGAAAAATTGATATAGAAAAAGCAAACCTATCTGTTTGGTTTGCTTTTCTTTTGACGCGTTGTAAAAATTATTTTATTCCATAGTATATGGATTGGCAAACATCGCAACACCTTTTGTCAAAGACAAGATATCTTTGTCACCATATACCTTTACCGTTCCATCGTATTTTTCATTTTCTCTAATTTTTTCAATAAACTCTGTGCCGACACCAATTACCATACCATCTTCATCCAAAAGACAAACTGACAAAGTCGAACCCGTACATGGTGTTCCATCCGAAGCATAAAAAGAATAATCAACGGACAAATATCCCTCTTCCGGATTTCCAGACACTGAATAATCAGTCTCCCACGGAACGTAAGTTCCGGATGCCTCCATTGTCTGTCCTTCTGTCCATTGCACACGTCCATCTGGCATGGTCTGTCCACAGTCTATAACCTCAACTGTTCTGTGTTACCAGAACCAAGATTAGGTTCATATATATAGGTTTCACCAATTTGATTTCCGTCTTCGTCCAATGCAACCGCACTTCCATTAAACCATATGTCATCACTATACAAGTTCGTAATTGCCACAAGAAGTCCATATTGGTCATGAGCTGTGAATTTTGTATGGCATGTTACTGTACCTGGTTTTGTAAGAACCTGACCTCTTTCGATGTCTTCTCTTTTGATACCACGCAGCAGAGCACCGATGTTATCACCAGCCTGAGCTTCGTCCAGGAGTTTACGGAACATTTCGATACCAGTTACAGTTGTTTTCTGAACTTCTTCTTTGATACCGATGATTTCTACTTCTTCGTTCAGATGCAGAACACCACGCTCTACTCTACCAGTAGCAACGGTACCACGACCAGTAATGGTGAATACGTCCTCTACAGGCATCAGGAAAGGCTTATCTGTAGCACGCTGAGGATCTGGGATCCAGCTGTCAACAGCATCCATCAGTTCCATGATCTTATCGCCCCATGGTCCCATTGGATCTTCCAGAGCCTTCAGAGCGGAACCCTTGATGATAGGAGTATCATCGCCTGGGAAGTCGTACTCGTTCAGCAGTTCACGGATCTCCATGTCTACTAACTCAAGTAACTCCGGATCGTCAACCATATCGCACTTGTTCAGGAAAACAACAATATAAGGAACGCCTACCTGACGGGACAGCAGGATGTGCTCTTTGGTCTGAGCCATAACACCATCAGTTGCAGCTACAACCAGGATAGCGCCGTCCATCTGAGCTGCACCAGTGATCATGTTCTTAACGTAGTCAGCATGTCCCGGGCAGTCAACGTGTGCGTAATGTCTCTTCTCTGTTTCATACTCAACGTGAGCTGTAGAGATTGTGATACCACGTTCTCTTTCTTCCGGAGCTTTATCGATGTTTTCGAAATCTACTGCTGCGTTACCTGCAACTCTAGCTGCCAGTGTTTTTGTGATAGCTGCTGTCAGAGTTGTTTTACCATGGTCAACGTGTCCAATGGTACCAATATTACAATGTGGTTTGGTTCTGTCAAACTTAGCTTTTGCCATTTTGAATGTCCTCCTTGAAATAATGCCGTATTGGCTTACCTTTATTTTCTTTATTTACATAGGCTATTTACGATTATATTTCAAATCCAGGATATTTTCAAGCCTAATTTACCTGTTTTTATGACTTTTATGGCAGTTTGACCAGATTCTTCTCCGGGATTTTTCCAAAAGAAGAATCTTTGCCAAACCTTTGTCCTATTTTATCTTATTTTGCTTTTGCACTCAGTACTTTTTTTCCTGTACAGACTTCGGTACCTGCTCATACTTTTCGAAGAACATGGAGTAGTTTCCACGACCCTGAGTTCTGGAACGAAGGTCGGTAGCATATCCGAACATCTCAGCCAGCGGAACATAACCTTTGATCATCTTACCACCGCCGATGTCCTCCATACCCTCTACGCGACCACGACGAGAGTTCAGATCACCGATTACATCGCCCATGTATTCCTCGGGCATGGTAACCTCAACCTTCATGATCGGCTCAAGCAGTACCGGATTACCTTTCTTCATAGCATCCTTGAATGCCATGGAACCAGCGATATGGAATGCCATTTCACTGGAATCGACTTCGTGGTAAGATCCGTCGTATACATTTGCATGTACACCCAGTACCGGGAATCCGCCCAGGATACCAGCCTTTGCAGCTTCTTCGATACCTTCTCCGACTGCTGGGATGTATTCCTTCGGAATCGCACCACCGACAACGGTAGACTCGAACTTAAATGTTTCTTCGCCGTTCGGATCCATTGGCTCGAATTTAACTTTACAGTGTCCGTACTGTCCACGACCACCGGACTGTTTTGCATACTTGCTGTCTACATCTACAGGTTTTGTAAATGTCTCTTTGTAAGCAACCTGAGGAGCACCTACGTTTGCTTCTACTTTAAACTCACGAAGCAGACGGTCTACGATGATTTCCAGATGCAGCTCACCCATACCAGCGATAATGGTCTGACCAGTCTCCTGATCGGTATGCGCACGGAAGGTCGGGTCCTCCTCTGCCAGCTTTGCAAGAGCCTCCCCATCTTGCCCTGACCAGCCTTGGTCTTCGGCTCGATAGCCAACTCGATAACTGGCTCTGGGAATTCCATAGACTCCAGAATAACCGGATGCTGTTCGTCACAGATAGTATCACCTGTTGTTGTAAATTTGAAACCTACTGCTGCTGCAATATCACCAGAGTAAACCTTGTCAAGCTCTGCTCTCTTGTTAGCGTGCATCTGAAGGATACGTCCAACACGCTCTTTTTTTCTTCTTTGTTGCGTTCAGTACATAAGAACCGGAGTTCATAGTACCGGAATATACACGGAAGAATGCAAACTTTCCTACAAACGGGTCCGCCATGATCTTAAATGCAAGTGCAGAGAACGGCTCTTCATCGGAAGAGTGTCTTACAACCTCATTGCCATCTTCGTCAACACCTGTAATAGCCGGGATATCGGTTGGTGCAGGCATGAAATCAATGATAGCATCCAGAAGCTTCTGAACACCTTTGTTTCTGTAAGCAGTACCGCAGCATACAGGAATTGCCTGACATTCGCAGGTTCCTTTACGCAGTGCAGCTTTCAGTGCGTCGATGGATGGTTCTTCACCTTCCAGATATTCCATCATGAGGTCGTCGTCCAACTCACAGATCTTCTCGATCAGTTCTGTATGATACAGTTCTGCGTCGTCTTTCATATCTTCCGGGATATCTGTGATTGAGATATCTTCACCCTTTTCATCGTTATAGATGTAAGCTTTCATCTCAAACAGATCGATGATTCCCTTAAATTCATCTTCTTTTCCGATTGGGAGCTGCAGGCAGATTGCGTTTTTACCAAGTCTTGTACGAATCTGATCAACAGCGTTGTAGAAATCTGCACCTAAGATATCCATCTTGTTGATGAATGCCATACGCGGTACATTGTAAGTGTCAGCCTGACGCCATACGTTTTCAGACTGAGGTTCTACACCACCCTTTGCACAGAACACGCCGACAGCGCCGTCCAGTACACGAAGGGAACGTTCAACCTCTACTGTAAAGTCAACGTGACCCGGGGTATCAATGATATTGATACGATATTCCTGTGCACCTTTTTTCGGTTTGCACTGTTCCTGCGGAGTCCAATGACAGGTAGTTGCGGCTGAAGTAATTGTGATACCTCTTTCCTGTTCCTGCTCCATCCAGTCCATGGTAGCAGTACCTTCGTGAGTATCACCGATCTTGTAGTTAACACCAGTGTAATAAAGGATACGCTCTGTTGATGTTGTCTTACCAGCATCGATATGAGCCATAATTCCTATATTTCTGGTTCTCTCTAACGGATATTCTCTTCCAGCCAAGGAATTTCCTCCTTAGAATCTGTAGTGAGCAAATGCTTTGTTAGCCTCTGCCATCTTATGCATATCTTCTTTCTTCTTAACAGATGCGCCAGTGTTGTTAGCAGCATCCAGAAGCTCGTTTGCAAGTCTCTCCTCCATAGTCTTCTCGCCTCTCTTACGGGAGTACAGAGTGATCCAGCGAAGTGCTAATGCCTGACGACGATCAGCTCTTACCTCGATAGGTACCTGGTATGTTGCTCCACCAATACGTCTAGCTTTTACTTCCAGAACTGGCATGATGTTGTTCATAGCCTCTTCAAATACTTCGATAGCCGGCTTGTCAGTTTTCGCAGCAACTCTTTCGAATGCTCCGTAAACAATTTTCTGAGCCACACCCTTCTTACCATCCAGCATGATGTTATTGATAAGCTTGGTGACTACCTTATTATTGTACAGCGGATCCGCTAATACATCTCTTTTCTGAGTATGTCCTTTACGTGGCACGGTACTTCCCTCCTTAATCATTGAAATTAATTCATCGGTACTCACATGTGTCGTTCTACTGTGTATCGTGCTCGCAACTTCTATATTAACCCGCAACCACTGGTAAATAAGAATACGGCACAACAGTTAGTTCTGTTTGTGATACGACTTTATTGTTCTATTACTGTTTCGCTTAAAAGTCTGTAACTTTTATTATTTCTTAGCGTCTTTTGGTCTCTTTGCTCCGTATTTGGAACGAGCCTGTCTTCTCTTAGCAACGCCTGCTGTATCCAGTGTACCACGAACGATGTGATATCTGGTACCCGGAAGGTCCTTAACTCTACCACCACGGATCAGAACAACGGAGTGCTCCTGAAGGTTGTGTCCCTCACCCGGGATATAGCTAGTTACTTCAATACCGTTGGAAAGACGTACTCTGGCAATCTTTCTCAGAGCTGAGTTAGGTTTTTTAGGTGTAGCAGTTTTAACTGCTGTGCAGACACCTCTCTTCTGTGGTGCAGAAACGTTTGTGCTCTTCTTTTTCAGAGAGTTGAAGCCCTTCTGCAGAGCAGGTGCTGTAGATTTCTTTTTCTGAAGTCTGACGACCTTTTCTTACTAACTGGTTAAATGTTGGCATTCTTTTCACCTCCTGTGATATTCCGCATTTGCGGTAGTGGTTGCTTAAAATCATTTTCAGGTGTGTGGATACATAGATATAGTGTATCGGCACGCACATTCACATTATATCGGCAGAAACAGCGTCTGTCAAGGCTTTTTATGCAGTATTTACAGGAATTTTATGCACTTTTTTTTTATGCATATTTTTCAAAGAGAATATCCTGATGTTTTGTATCTTTCTCAGAGTAGTTGCAGATAAGATCTGGCATCGACTCTTCATCATCCACGATCAAAATTTTTTCACCCATATATATCATCTCCATTTTCCATTACAAACGTTGCATTCCACAACTTCTGTTTGTTTTCACTGCTTCTATATATACGCCTAAAATCCATGAAAACCTGGCTGGCTTTGCTGGACTTTTTCTTTTTAAAAGTGATATTATATCGCGTAAGCAATTAGCTTACCGGCATGCTCTTTATGCTGGCATTTTCGCTATTTATAATTATGGAGGTGAATCGCTATGTTGAGGACAATATTGAAACCACTTTCTTTCGTACCTGCCCTCATTATGATGTATATTATCTTCTCCTTCTCCGCTCAGGACGGAGATATGTCCGGTCAGCTCAGCTACCAGGCAAGTGTGAAGATCATCGAAACAGCTGACTATGTTTTTAACGCCAATCTCAGTTACGATCAAATCGATGAGTGGGCAAATAAAATCGATTTTATCACCCGCAAACTGGCACATATGACCGAATATTTCGCTCTTGCCATTGCAGTATCCTTTCCATTATATGTATATGGACTGCACGGCATCCTTCTGATGTTTCTGGCGGGGCTGATCTGCGTCGGGTTCGCCTGCGGAGATGAATTCCACCAATCGTTTATCGCCGGACGAAGTCCTTCGGCAAGAGATGTCTGTATCGACAGTGTCGGCGTGTTTTTTGGGATCATCGTCGTCCGCATCATCGGCTGGACCGGACGGAAGACGGTCTTTAAAGAAAAAGTCAAAGTAAAACAGAAAAAGCCAAAGAAAAAGCTCTTTGGCGGTAAGTCAAAAACAACTTACTATGATAAATACGGCAATTACCAGCCACCACAGCCGGATGACCGCTATTACCAGAATCCAGGATCTGGATATGGTTATGACAACCGTGGGCAGGATTATGGTTATGATAGTCGCTATGACAGCCGCAGCGGGCGTAATTATTACGAACAGCCGGGCGGCAATCCGAATTATGGTTACGATAACCGCGGCGGCCGCGATTATTATGGTCAGCCGGAAGGTAACCCAAATTACGGCTATGACAACCGCGGCGGTAATCCGAATTATGGTTATGACGGTCGCAGCAGCAATCCGAATTATGGCTATGATAACCGCAGCGTCAATCCGAATTATGGTTATGATAACCGCAGCGGCAATCCGAATTATGGTTATGATAATCATGGACATCGTGATTATTATGAACAGAGCGGCAAAAATCCGGAAACCGGTTACGGATACGACAACTGCGAGCAGAATTACTGCGAATCACAGACTCCTGACCGCAGTAACCGCGATTACTATGAGCAGCCCGTCAGGGAGTCGCAGTCACAGCAGAGTACCAGAACCTGGTCAAGGGAAGAAGTAGAAGCTGGACTTCATCCGGAGCATACATCACGTACTTCCGACAAAAAGGCTACTAATCCAAACGATCCTTTCTGGTCTCCGGAACAGGAAATCGACTTCAATGCCAAACCGGAATATGCCGAGCGAAATTATCAGGAAACAAATGATCCATATGATCATGACTGGGGATTTGACCGTTCCGAAAATGTTTCCCAACAGCCATCTTATTCACCAGAAAAAGAACAGGCTCCATATGAGAATCCGGAAAGTACCGTTCCAGACGAACCTGCGGAAGATCCAAGACAGACTCCTCCGGTACAGCACCGAAGAAAAAAAGAAACATGAAAAAGACTGGTTCTTTGATCTGTAAAGGTTTGTTGCTCACCACTTGCAGAAGTGGGAGTCTTCTCGACTGAGATAAAATCGGAAATTGAGTTTCGATTAAAACTAAACGAAAAAAATGCATGTACTTTCGTCATCCGACAAAAATACTTGCATTTTTTGTTTTATCATTTTTCGTTTTTGCTTATTATTCTGTTCCCTGTTACTCTGTTTTTTCGCTGCTTTCTTCCTGCTTCTGTCTCTCTTCTTCCTTCTCCTGCTGTTCTTTCACAAATTGCTGTAATTCCTGTTTGTGCTCTTCGCTGAGACCATGATCGCCCTCAAGAGAACGTAAAAACACCAGCAGAGAACCATCATAGGCAAGATTCAGGTATTCCTGAACACCTTTTGCTATAAATTCTTTTCTTGACATGTTCACAGAATAATAGCGACGTTTACCTCTTTTGGTAGAAGACAGGATTTTCTTATTCTTCAGACGTATCACAAAACTATAGGCCGTCTGCTGTTTCCATACATATCCTTTTGTCTCCATGTACTCCATGATTTCATTCAGATGAATCTCCTCCTGATCTGCATGTGCCCACATGTAGTCCATAATGTGCTGTTCCGCTTCTGATAAACTGTAAAAAGCCATACTTTTTTTCCTCCTAATCGTTTGTAATATAATACAATGCTATATTACATATCTTATCAAAAAATCGCCAGATGGTCAAATCAAAAATTCGAGAAATTTTGTTCCGTTTTGTGATCATTTACAGAAAATAATGCATGAAACAGAAGAGGCCTACAGTCGAGAATCATCTCACCTCTGATATAGTATGATTGCAAACACCGCTGTCAATGCCTCTGCCACCGGAAATGCCAGCCATACGCCGTTTGCTCCCAGTATTTTTCCAAACAGAAATGCTGCCGGAATAATGACAATGACATATCGCAGCAACGCAATACAAAAAAGATGGTGTACCCTTTCCGAGTCCTTCCAGTGCTCCGGAGCAGGTCACAGACACGCCGGACACGATAAAGCCAAAGCTGATGATATGAAGTGCAGTGATTCCGATCCGGATGGTCTCTTCATTCACGGTGAACAGCCCGATCAATTTTTCCGGGATGAGCCAGGATATCAGCATTCCGGCTGCCATCACACCAAGCACCAGTCCCAGTGCCGTCCGGAATATTTTTTCTACCCGTTTTTTCTCTCCCGCTCCATAATTGTAGCCGATCAGCGGACGGATGCCCTGGATGATCCCGTTTGCACTCAGATAAATAAAGGTCTGAAGTTTATAATATACGCCAAGCACCAGCACATATTTCTCCGAGAATCCTGACAGGATACCATTTAAAGATGAAATCAGCAGAGACGGAAGTGCCATATTTAAAGTCGCCGGAATGCCGACAGTATAAATACGGGAAATTACCTGTTTCTCCGGTTTTAAATATTTTAACTGGATCTTGACCGGGATCGGGTCTGCAAAATAAAAGATGAGATAGATCAGCAGTGTCGCCGTCTGTCCGATTCCGGTCGCATAGGCGGCACCGGCAATCCCCATAGCCGGAAATGGTCCGATTCCAAAGATCATCAGCGGATCGAGCAGAATGTTGATCAGACACCCACAGATCATGCTGAACATGGAAACTTTCATTTTACCCACCGACTGAAAGATTTTTTCAAAGGTTATCCCCAGTGTGATCACAACGGAGAAGAGCAGCACACGATTTCCGTATGTGATTGCCATCAGGTTGACTTCCAAATCAGCGGAAAATCCTTTCAGAAACTTCCACAGACCTGCTGTACACAGGACTGTCAGCAATATTCCATGCAAAACACTTAAGGCAATGCCCTGCGTTGCTATCTGATTTGCTGTGGTCTGTTTTTTTGCTCCCAGATAATAAGCGATCCCGGCATTGATCCCGATTCCAATACCAACACCGATGGCTGTAATCAGATTCTGTATCGGATATACAAGTGCCAGTGCCGTCATCGCTTCTTCACTTAATTTTGCAACAAAATAGCTGTCTACGATGTTATACAGTGCATTCACTGCCATGGAGATGACCATCGGCAGCGACATGGATAACACCAGCGGCAGTATTTTTTCGCTCTTTCATAAAACTTTGATCCATATATTTCCTCCATCTAATAATACAACGTGCTTTACAGATTTATCAGCTGATTAGCAATCGCCAAATACCAGCATGCTGTATTTTTTCTCAACATGGCAACAAAAAAACGCCACATAACTACCTTTCGATAGCTATGTGGCGAAAAAAGAACTTTCTAAAAAAATCCACACCCTGTACGGGTTTTGTTATTCTCTTTATTCTTCGGTAGAATCCGAATCTTCCGCTGTCAAATCGACTTCATCGAAATCGTCTGCAACATTCTCATCTGCATTCTCTGCTGCGGCAGTTTCTGCATCTGCTGTTGTTTCCTTCGAAGTGATCTCTGTCTGCTCTTCCGACATTTCTGTTTCATCCAGCATCAGATCGTCATCTTCCATTTCATATTCATCCTCACCGGTATCCAGTTTTACGTCACGATAACGTTTCATACCGGTACCTGCCGGGATCAGCTTACCGATGATTACGTTTTCTTTCAGACCGATCAGCGGGTCAACCTTGCCCTTGATAGCAGCTTCTGTCAGAACCTTTGTTGTCTCCTGGAAGGAAGCGGCTGACAGGAAGGAGTTTGTAGCGAGGGCTGCCTTTGTGATACCAAGCATTACCTGTTTTCCATCTGCAGGCTGTTTGCCCTGAGCGATCATCTCTTCATTCATATCTTCGAAATCAAGGATGTCTACCATGGTTCCCGGCAGAAGTTCCGTGTCTCCGTTATCCTCGATACGGATCTTCTTCAGCATCTGACGTACCAGGACCTCGATATGCTTATCGGCGATATCAACACCCTGTAAACGATATACACGCTGAACCTCACGGATCATGTAATCCTGAACAGCGTTCACGCCCTTGATTCGCAGAATGTCATGCGGGTTAACACTACCTTCTGTCAGTTCATCACCAGCATCCAGATAAACTCCGTCCTGTACTTTGATACGTGATCCGTAAGGGATCAGATAAGTCTTGGACTCACCTGTCTCACTGTTTGTCACAATAATCTCACGTTTTTTCTTGGTATCTTTGAGAGTTGCCACACCGGAAATCTCAGTGATGATGGCAAGACCCTTTAGGTTTACGGGCCTCGAACAGTTCCTCGACACGAGGAAGACCCTGTGTGATATCGCCGCCGGCAACGCCGCCGCTATGGAAAGTACGCATGGTCAGCTGGGTACCTGGCTCACCGATGGACTGAGCTGCTATGATACCAACAGCCTCACCGACCTGAACCGGCTCACCTGTAGCCAGGTTTGCACCGTAACATTTTGCACAAACACCAACATGTGATTTACAGGTCAGGATAGTACGGATCTTGATCTGTTCAAATGGTTTGCCGTTTGCGTCCACACCTTCACTCATGATACGTGCTGCACGTTTCGGTGTGATCATGTGGTTTGCTTTTAACAAGGATTTCTCCGTCTTTATTCTTAACTGTCTCACAGGAGAAACGTCCTGTGATACGCTCCTGAAGGCTCTCGATCTCTTCCTTGCCGTCTGTAAATGCTTTTACATACATACCCGGAATTTCTTTGCCTTCGCAGCAGTCCATCTCACGGATGATCAGTTCCTGTGAAACGTCAACCAGTCGTCTTGTCAGGTATCCGGAGTCGGCTGTACGAAGAGCGGTATCGGACATACCTTTTCTCGCACCATGAGCGGAGATGAAGTACTCAAGTACGTCAAGACCTTCACGGAAGTTGGACTTGATAGGAAGTTCGATGGTGTGACCGGTTGTATCTGCCATCAATCCACGCATACCAGCAAGCTGCTTGATCTGCTTATCGGATCCTCGCGCACCAGAGTCAGCCATCATGAAGATGTTGTTGTATTTATCCAGGCCGTCCAGCAGCTTTCTGGTCAGGATATCATCGGTCTCTTTCCAGGTCTCGACAACTTCCTTATAACGCTCTTCCTCTGTGATATTACCACGTTTGTAGTTCTTTGTAATAAGGTCTACTGTATCCTGAGCCTGTTTGATCATTTCCGGTTTTTCAGGCGGAACGGTCATATCGGAAATGGATACGGTCATAGCTGCTCTTGTGGAGTATTTATATCCTGTTGCTTTGATATCATCCAGCACTTCTGCTGTCTTTGTAGCACCGTGAGTATTGATAACTTTTTCAAGAATCTGCTTCAACTGTTTCTTTCCTACATGGAAATCTACTTCCAGCTTCATTTCATTTTCCGGAATGCTTCTGTTTACGAAGCCCAGATCCTGAGGCAGGATCTCGTTGAACAGGAAACGTCCCAGTGTGGACTCTACCGTACCGGTCTTTGTTGTACCGTCCGGCATGGTCTTTGTCATACGCACTTTGATTCTGGTCTGCAGAGTCAGTGCTTTGTTTTCATAAGCAAGGATTGCTTCGTTTACGCTCTTAAAGAACTTGCCTTCTCCGATCGAACCCGGTCTTTCCTGTGTCAGGTAGTAGATACCAAGGACCATATCCTGTGAAGGAACGGCTACAGGACCGCCGTCGGACGGTTTCAGCAGGTTGTTCGGGGAGAGCAGCAGGAAACGGCACTCTGCCTGTGCTTCCGCTGACAGCGGCAGATGGACTGCCATCTGGTCGCCATCGAAGTCTGCGTTGAATGCAGTACATACCAGCGGATGCAGCTTGATCGCTCTTACCTTCTACCAGTACCGGTTCAAATGCCTGAATACCCAGACGGTGCAGCGTAGGAGCACGGTTCAGCAGAACCGGATGCTCTTTGATTACTTCTTCCAGAACGTCCCATACTTCCGGCTGAAGTCTCTCTACCATTTTCTTTGCGTTTTTTAATATTATGTGATGTTCCGTTGGCAACCAGCTCCTTCATAACGAAAGGCTTGAACAGCTCGATCGCCATTTCCTTTGGCAGACCGCACTGATACATCTTCAGCTCAGGACCTACGACGATAACGGAACGTCCGGAATAGTCAACTCGCTTACCGAGTAAGTTCTGACGGAAACGTCCGGACTTACCTTTTAACATGTCGGAAAGGGATTTCAGGGCACGGTTACCAGGTCCGGTAACAGGTCTTCCTCTTCTTCCGTTGTCGATCAGCGCATCAACTGCTTCCTGCAGCATACGCTTCTCGTTACGAATGATGATTTCCGGAGCACCGAATTCCAGAAGTCTCTTCAGACGGTTGTTTCTGTTGATGATTCTTCTGTACAGGTCGTTCAGGTCAGAAGTTGCAAATCTTCCTCCGTCCAGCTGAACCATAGGACGCAGATCCGGCGGAATGACAGGGATAACTGTCATGATCATCCACTCAGGACGGTTTCCTGACTCACGGAAAGATTCTACAACTTCCAGACGTTTGATGATTCTGGCACGTTTCTGTCCGGTAGCTTCTTTTAAGCCTCTTTTCAGCTCTACGGAATCCTTTTCCAGATCGATCGCTTCCAGAAGCTCTTTGACTGCCTCAGCACCCATGCCTGCACGGAATGTCATACCGTTTTTTCTCTGGCTTCCTGGAACTCTCTCTCAGTCAGTACCTGTTTGTACTGCAGTTCGCTGGTTCCTTTATCCAGAACAATGTAGTTGGCAAAATACAGTACTTTTCCAGTACTCTCGGTGACAGATCCAGCATCAGTCCCATTCTGGAAGGGATTCCTTTGAAGTACCAGATATGGGATACCGGAGCAGCAAGCTCAATATGTCCCATACGCTCACGGCGTACACTTGATTTTGTTACTTCAACTCCGCATCGATCGCAGACAACGCCTTTATAACGAATCTTTTTATATTTACCACAGTGGCATTCCCAGTCCTTGCTCGGTCCGAAAATTCTTTCGCAGAACAGACCATCTTTTTCCGGTTTCAGCGTACGGTAGTTGATGGTTTCCGGTTTCAGGACTTCACCATGTGACCATTCTCTGATCTTATCAGGAGATGCTAAACCGATTTTAATGGCATCAAACGTAATTGGCTGATACGTTTCATTATTTGTTGTTTCTGGCATGTATGGTTTCTCCTTTCACTTCCGGCTTACTCTTCCTCGAAAACTTCATCCGGGCTGAAGATTGCTTCATCCGGTGCGGACTCTTCCTGTACATCAACCAGCTCGTCGCCTTCAAACTCCTGTTTGGTATAGCCGTACTCGCCGAAAGAGGACTCCTCTTTTCTGTTGTAATCTTTGTTGTCGCCCTCGATGACAGAACGTAAGTCTGTGTCTCCATAGTCAACAGTTTCCATAAGTTCTACTTCTGTCTGGTCCTCCTTGAGCACTTTGACATCCAGACCAAGAGACTGAAGCTCTTTGATCAGAACCTTGAAGGACTCCGGAATACCAGGTTCAGGGATGTTTTCACCCTTGATGATCGCTTCATAAGTCTTAACACGTCCGACAACATCATCCGATTTGACTGTCAGGATCTCCTGCAGTGTATAAGAAGCACCATATGCTTCCAGCGCCCATACTTCCATCTCACCGAAACGCTGGCCACCGAACTGGGCTTTACCGCCCAGAGGCTGCTGCGTAACAAGGGAGTATGGTCCGGTGGAACGCGCATGGATCTTATCGTCAACCAGATGATGCAGCTTCAGGTAGTGCATGTGTCCGATGGTTACCGGGCTGTCAAAATACTCTCCGGTACGACCGTCTCTAAGACGTACTTTACCGTCTCTGGAAATCGGAACGCCTTTCCACAGTGCTCTGTGGTCTCTGTTCTCATACAGATAATCCATAACTTCCGGAAGAAGCTCTTCGCCATGTTTCTTTTCGAATTCTTCCCACTCCAGATTGACATAATCGTTTGCCAGATCCAGTGTGTCCATAATGTCTACCTCGTTTGCACCGTCAAATACTGGTGTTGAGATATTGAATCCAAGTGCTTTTGCAGCCAGGCTCAGATGGATCTCCAGGACCTGACCGATGTTCATACGAGACGGCACACCCAGCGGATTCAGTACGATGTCAAGCGGACGTCCGTTCGGAAGGAACGGCATATCTTCTACAGGAAGTACACGGGAAACAACACCCTTGTTACCATGACGTCCGGCCATCTTATCACCTACAGAGATCTTTCTCTTCTGTGCAATGTAAATTCTTACGGAGATTTACACCCGGTGCCAGCTCGTCACCGTTCTCTCTTGTGAATACCTTGGCATCTACAATAATACCATATTCTCCGTGAGGAACTTTAAGGGAAGTATCACGAACTTCTCTTGCTTTCTCACCAAAGATTGCACGCAGAAGACGTTCTTCTGCTGTCAGTTCAGTCTCTCCCTTAGGAGTAACTTTACCAACAAGGATATCACCGGCGCGTACTTCCGCACCGATACGGATAATACCACGCTCATCCAGATCCTTCAGAGCGTCATCTCCTACACCAGGAACATCACGTGTGATTTCTTCCGGTCCCAGTTTGGTATCACGGGCTTCTGCTTCGTATTCCTCGATATGGACAGATGTGTATACATCGTTCATAACCAGTCTTTCACTCAGAAGTACCGCATCCTCGTAGTTGTAACCTTCCCAAGTCATGAATCCGATCAGAGGGTTCTTACCAAGAGCGATTTCGCCGTTGGATGTGGAAGGACCGTCTGCGATAACTGTCCTGTCCGGCAGCAACTCTGTCGCCCTTGAAAACGATTGGTCTCTGGTTGTAGCAGTTGCTCTGGTTGCTTCTTGAGAATTTTGTCAGACGATACTCATCTCTTGTACCATCATCGTTGCGAACCACGATACGTTTGGATTCAGAAGACTCGATCGTACCATTTTTGCATCTTTGCAACCACACATACACCGGAGTCAACCGCTGTCTTTTTTCTTCCATACCGGTTCCTACTACAGGAGCTTCGGTTGTCAGAAGAGGTACAGCCTGACGCTGCATGTTAGATCCCATCAGAGCTCGGTTTGCGTCGTCGTTCTGCAGGAACGGAATCAATGCAGTAGCAACGGAGAATACCATCTTAGGAGATACGTCCATGTAATCAAACATGTGTCTTTCGTATGCCTGTGTCTCTTCACGGTAACGACCGGAAACGTTCTTGCTGATGAAGTGTCCTTCTTCGTCCAGAGCCTCATTCGCCTGTGCTACATGGTAATTATCCTCTTCGTCCGCAGTCATATATACTACTTCATCTGTGACACGCGGGTTCTTAGGATCTGTTTTATCGATTTTACGATATGGTGCTTCGATGAAACCATATTCGTTGATCTTTGCATAAGATGCCAGTGAGTTGATCAGACCGATGTTCGGGCCTTCAGGCGTCTCGATAGGACACATTCTTCCGTAGTGGGAATAGTGTACATCTCGAACCTCGAATCCGGCTCTGTCTCGTGACAGACCGCCAGGACCCAGGGCGGATAAACGTCTCTTGTGTGTCAGCTCACCCAGTGGGTTGTTCTGATCCATGAACTGGGACAGCTGGGAAGATCCGAAGAATTCTTTCACGGCTGCTGTCACCGGTTTGATGTTGATCAGAGACTGGGGAGAGATTCCCTCCAGATCCTGGGTGGTCATACGTTCCCGGACAACTCTCTCCAGACGGGAAAGGCCGATCCGGTACTGGTTCTGCAGCAGCTCACCGACCGCACGGATACGTCTGTTACCCAGATGATCGATGTCGTCCTCGTTACCGATGCCATACTCCAGATGCATGTTATAGTTGATGGATGCAAGAATATCTTCTTCTTGGTGATATGCTTCGGAATCAGCTCATGGATATTTTTGTGGATCGCATCCTTAATATCTTCTTCGCTGGCGTTTTCTTCCAGTATTTTTCCAAGAGCCGGGTAGTATACTAATTCTGTAACACCTGCAGATTCCGGATCAAAGTCAACCCATTCGCCAAGGTCTACCATCATATTGAGAGAACCTTTACGTTACGCTGCTCTGTCTGGATCCATACAAACGGAACGCCTGCATTCTGGATCTTGTTTGCAAGTGCTTTATCTACTTCTGTACCAGCCTCAGCCAGGATCTCACCGGTAGACTCGTCTACAACATCCTCAGCCAGAACCTGTCCGCAGATGCGGTTGCGAAGCAGCAGTTTTTGTTGAACTTATAACGTCCGACTTTTGGCAAGATCATATCTTCTCGGATCGAAGAACATACTGGTGATCAGACACTCTGCGTTCTCTACAGCAAGCGGCTCACCCGGTCTGATCTTCTTGTACAGCTCAAGGAGTCCCTCCTGATAGCTCTCAGAAGTGTCTTTTGTCAGGCTGGCAAGGATTTTCGGTTCTTCACCGAACAGATCGATGATCTCCGCATTGGTTCCGTAGCCAAGTGCACGGATCAATACCGTGATCGGCACTTTTCTGGTTCTATCTACACGGACATAAAATACGTCATTGGAGTCTGTCTCGTATTCCAGCCATGCACCACGGTTCGGAATAACGGTAGAAGAATACAGTTTTTTACCCACTTTATCATGAGCGATACCATAATAGATACCAGGGGAACGAACCAACTGGCTGACGATGACTCGCTCTGCGCCGTTGATCACGAAAGTACCGGTCTCTGTCATCAAAGGAAGGTCGCCCATGAAAATCTCATGCTCATTGATTTCATCGTTCTCTTTATTATGAAGTCTTACTTTTTACTTTCAAAGGTGCTGCATACGTTGCATCACGTTCTTTGCATGCTTCGATTGAATATTTTACGTCATCTTCGCACAGCGTGAAATCCACAAATTCCAGGCTCAGCTTGCCGCTGTAGTCTGTAATTGGCGAGATATCATCAAAAACCTCTTTGAGTCCAGATTCCAGGAACCATTTATAAGAGTCCACCTGTATTTCGATCAGGTTAGGCATCTCAAGAACCTCTTTCTGTCTGGAATAACTCATACGGAAGCTTTTGCCGCTTTTAATTGGACGTATTCTGTTTTTCTCCATTGACGTTTCACCCCTGTTCTTTCTATCTAAAAAATTCAAGTCACTTTTGGCACTTTTTTGGGCATAGTTATACCAAAAAGCATACACTTTCACAATAGTGCACTTTCCATACTACCACGTCTGTTTGTCAATGTCAAGTATCTTTTTATTGACGCAAAAACCGGCCAGGATTACTCCTGACCGGTGCAAGTTCTGTTTTACAAAAAAAGCAGTTACAATTATTTAAGAGTAACTTTTGCTCCTTCTGCTTCCAGTTTTGTTTTGATGTCTTCAGCTTCTGCTTTAGATGCAGCTTCTTTCAGAACCTTAGGAGCTCCGTCAACTACTGCTTTCGCTTCTTTCAGTCCCAGACCAGTTACTTCACGAACAACTTTGATAACTTTAACTTTGTTAGCACCAACTTCTGTCAGTTCTACGTCAAACTCATCTTTTTCTTCAGCTGCTGCTTCACCAGCACCTGCTGCTGCAACTACAACACCTGCTGCTGCAGATACACCAAATTCTTCCTCACATGCTTTTACTAAATCATTTAACTCTAATACAGATAACTCCTTGATAGCTTCGATAAATTCAGCTGTTGTCAATTTTGCCATTTTATTTTCCTCCATTATTTTTATTTTTTCAGGCGGCATTTTCTATGCGGCCTCTGTGATGATTCTTATTCTTATGCTTCTTCCTGTTTCTCTGCAATCTGGCTGATAACGCGTGCAAAGTTTGCGATCGGAGACTGGATACTTCCAAGCAGTTTGCCGAGAAGTTCTTCTCTTGAAGGGATGCTTGACAGTGCTGTGATACCTGCCTCATCGTAGTAAGCGTCTTCCACAACACCTGCAACGAGTTTCAGTGCTTTCACATCTTTTGCATATTTAGCCAGGATTCTTGCAGGAGCAGTTGCATCATCTTTGCTGATAGCGATTGCGTTCGGTCCTTCCAGATGTTTGCAAAGTTCTTCACAAGGTGTGCCTTTGAATGCAAACTTCATCATTGTGTTTTTGTACACTTTGTAAGAAACACCGGCTTCTCTCAGCTCTTTACGCATTGCAGTATCCTGCTCTACGGTGATTCCGCTGTAAGTAACCAGTACGATGGAAGCCGCATCTTTGATCGCCTCACTGATCTCTGCCACGATCGGCTGTTTCTGTTCTACTTTTGCCATTAACTTTTACCTCCTTATAGATTCTGCCCGGTGTGCCATAAAAGCCCACCACTGAATATTCTGGGAGGAATTCATAACAATGAAAAACCTCTCTGTCAAACTAACAGAGAGGTTCTGTAATCATTCTTTTAAGAATTCTTCACTCCTCGGCAGGCGTTTTAACCTTATGCCTAACGGCACCTGCTGTCTCTGGCAGTTTTCTGTAAAACTATAGCACATCTGCCACTGTTATGTCAAGGAGTTTTTACATTTTTCTGATTAAGAATTTTTGTATTTTTTTCTGACCACTTTTGACCAGTTGCTCTGCATTTTCTTACCGCCCGCTTTTTTTATAAGTCCGGATCTTGTAATAGTAAGTTTTTCCTTTGCGTGCCTTCTTGTCAAGATAACTCTGGGTCTTTCCCTTTTTTCACAACATGGATCTTTTTATATCCGCTCTTTTTTTCTTTGTGGAGCGATAAATATAATATCCATTTGCACCGGATACTTTTTTCCATGTGATCCGGATCCCTTTTTTCGTTGCTTTTGCTTTTACATTTCTGACAGCTTTCGGTCTGGTCACAGTCGGTTTTGCCGGTGCTGCCGGCGTTTGAGTTTCCGTCTGTTTTTTATCATCCGACGGTTTGTTTACTGTTTCACTTTCCGATTCTTTTTCTGATTCTTTTTCCGATTCCGTTGTTGTCTCTTTCTGCGTTTCACTCTCTGTTTCGCTTTCTTTCTGTGCATCTGCCGGGATTTTGAATGCAGTAACAGAATGCGGAGCCAGGCTGTATTTTGCTGTTTTCTCTGTTACGGAAATCTTTGTTTTCTGTACATCTACTTTATTTGGATTTGCCTGTGTGTTTTCATCCAGCACATCATCCGATGTCAGATACCATATCTGAAGATCTTTTCCTGTCAGGTCTTTTTCCGTCTATGATCAGATTTACATCTGTTCTTTCATCTCTGCTGTTATTCACAACCGTAAGATAAACATTCCCCTGTTCATCTTTTGAGGAAATTGCTTTTACAAGCGGAACATTGTACCCCTGATAGGTATAACAGGTCACATTTCCTTCAATTTTCTGGCCAATCTGCGTTGTTCCTGTCATATTATTGAAAATGGAAAACATTTTTTGCAGAAGGGGTCGACACAAAATCGGTCGTTCCATCGTTTTGTTTGATTGCCTGGATCACACACTGAGAGCCCGATCCAAGGTTATCTGCTCCATATGGATAATCAACCAGACAATGTTTGTTGATATAAGGTGTTCCAAAGCCAATGTAATCAATCATTTCATTTGCAATGTAAACAGCATGTCCGATTCCACGGACAAACTGGGTATTATGGTTATATACGCCAAACTCAGACAGAACCGGCACTTTCCCCATTCCAGGTGCATACTGATTCATCGCATCCACCAGTGCTTTTACACGGGGCATATTGTACTGCAATGACCGTCCGAGCACTTTTTCATAGAACTCCGGATCATTGTCTGCAATGACTCCACCGCTTGTATCACTGTACGGATGGATAACAACACCATCGTAATAATTATTATAGCCTTTCTGTGCCATTTTCTGCACAAAAGAAACCTGATTGCCGCTTCCGCAGTATACCTGGATCTCCATCCCCAGTTCATCGGCAATCTTGTTCATCGCCTGATAATACGACACAAATCCATCACGGTCACTCTGGTAAGATGCGGTGATTGCTTTTCCTGACTGTGGAATATTTCCATTTATTCCATCACCAAATGTAATTTTACCTGTTTTGCTGTCTACAGTGCAGACATTCTGTGCCCCCTTTCCTTCCAGGGAATCCACGATCTGCCACTGTGTTCCGCCTACATAGACAGCCACAGAATTTTCTACTGCCGGTGTATAACGTACATAGCGAACCTGATTTGCTGTTCCATCACTGTTTGTGGCCCGATCTCTCCAGTCCTCTTCCTTAACCGTCCTGGTATTCTGACCGAAAGTCATTCTGCCGCCGTCAATATAAGCATCCATCCAGTCAGTGTTTCCTCTGCCATCCATCCAGTAGGTCTGTCTGTAATAACCGATTTCATTTCCGATTTCAAAACGTGTTACACCATAAGGTTTCGGATGCCCATTGGCTGCACGCACTTCTGCCCAGTCTACGCCACCGTTTGGGTTCGTCACATCACCGTCTGCCGGTGCATTTAAGTATTCGATCAAATCTGCCGCATCTGCTGCACTTCCCTGACCCATACCATAAACCCAGACCGCCTCTGCTTTGATATCATCGTAAATCCAGCTCATTGCCTCATCCAGCCCGAAATTCGGTGTGATCGGATCAGATGTTTCCGGAAGTCCATGTACTGTTTTCTTTCGCTGCTCTGCAGGTCCGATGCTGCGTTTCCAGTCAAACAGATTGGATACCGTTCCACCTGGATAACGTACAGAACCAAAATGTGCTTCTTTTACATATTCATTAAATTTAGCTTCCACTTTCTTTTCTGATGCGTTCCATGAGCTGTAAGCATTATTATGATAACGATGATTGATGCCAAACATTGCTTTTGAGATTTCACGCACTTCTTTGGAAGTATCCACCGTAATGTCTATGTTCGTGACAGCATTTTCAGAATAAACCTTGTAAATACTCTGGATCTGTGCCGGTGTCATCACTTTTTTATAATAACGCACTTCATCCATATATCCTTTGAAACCTGTTTTTTCAGTAGCATTCTTATGATTTCCGATCAGGAGATCCGTGAGTGCATCTACATAACTACCGTCCAACGTGTTTTCGTTTACCAGTTTTCCATTGATATAAAACTGTGCTTTTTTTTTCGCCGTATGGCTGCTTGTAAATGCCACATGCACCCATTTGCCTCCGGCTACCGGGCTCTTGCTCAGCACATCGCTGGCTGTCACATAAGTCCCAAGTTTCATATTAGAATCCAGATAGAGAATGCTCCGTCCCGCCCCTGTCTGCTGGAACAGATATTTTTTGTCCGTGCTGCCGCCAAACATATCGTCATCGCATTTGATCCATGCCATCAGCGTGACATCATCCCAAACTGCATTGACTGCATCTGGCAGTTTCAGCGAAGATGCAGATGTTCCATCAAAATATGCCGCACTTCCCGAAATACCTTCGCTCTCTTTTCTGGTAACTCCGCTGCCCTGCACTTCCACTTTCTGGGCAGACTGTGATGCACTGTTCGTGGTCAGGGCATCCTCAAAATTCAGATAAACAGACAGACCTTCTCTCAGGTCATCCGCTTCTTCCGCCGCAAACACTTCGCTATAATTATAACCACCCGTGCCCGGCACTGCTGCTGCAGTAACACATAACGCCGTCAGAATGCATGCTGTTCGTTTCGCCATGCTGCTCCATGTTCTTTTCTTTTTCATAGTAACCTCCTGTTTTTTAATTTTAAGAATCCCCGTCTTCCTGCTGCAAGCTGCACGCCATACATCGCATGGTCTGTTTTTTCCCATATGCTTCCGCAGTCTGACAGAGGCTGTATGCAGATTTACTGAATCAAATCTGCTTTTTTGTAAGATCAGATGAAAAATCCCTCTCATTCTTTCGCATCTGTTTACATATAATATCATATTACCATAAAGAATCAGAAAAAAACAGGTGTATTTTAGTTATTTTATATAATGATGTAAAAAAAAAGACCGCCATACCGATTTCTCGATACAGCGGCCTCTGCTCGCCTTACAAACTTGAATTAAACCAGTTTTACCGGATTCAGTTTTACGCCCGGTCCCATAGTAGGAGCGATTGTAACACTTCTCAGGTACTGACCTTTCAGTGTGCTTGGTTTTGCTTTATTAATTGCATCAATAAGCGTCTGGAAGTTTTCGCGCAGTGCATCCTCTTCAAAGGAAGCTTTTCCAAGTGGCACATGGATAATGTTATTCTTGTCCAATCTGTATTCAATCTTACCAGCTTTGATATCGTTGATAGCTTTTGTTACGTCCATAGTAACGGTACCAGCTTTTGGGTTTGGCATCAGTCCTTTAGGACCAAGTACACGACCCAGACGACCTACAACACCCATCATATCAGGGGTTGCTACTACAACGTCGAAGTCCAGCCATCCTTCGTTCTGGATCTTCGGGATCAGTTCTTCGCCTCCTACGAAATCAGCTCCGGCTGCCAATGCTTCATCAGCTTTTTGCATTCTTAGCGAATACAAGAACGCGAACATTCTTACCTGTTCCATGAGGAAGAACTACTGCACCACGGATCTGCTGATCTGCGTGACGTCCATCACAACCTGTTCTGATATGAGCTTCGATTGTTTCGTCAAATTTTGCAACAGCAACTTTCTTTACTAAAGAAATTGCTTCTGGAATATCATAGAGAGTTGCACGATCAACTGCTTTCGCAGCCTCTACGTATTTCTTTCCTCGTTTCATATTAAATAACCTCCTAGTGGTAATTGCGGGAATCTCCCTCCCACGTTTTTTCGTTTTCGTTTACGGAACTGCAAGCTTATTGTGAAGCCTGTATGAAATGAATTAGTCTTCTACAGTGATACCCATAGAACGAGCTGTACCAGCGATCATGCTCATAGCTGCTTCTACAGATGCTGCGTTCAGATCCGGCATTTTCATTTCAGCGATCTCTCTTACTTTATCTTTAGAGATTGTAGCAACTTTGGTCTTGTTCGGAACACCGGAACCAGATTTGATGTTGCATGCTTTTTTCAGCAGTACTGCTGCCGGCGGAGTCTTTGTTACGAAGCTGAAGCTTCTGTCTGCATATACAGTGATAACAACAGGAATGATTACATCACCCTTATCTGCTGTTCTTGCGTTGAACTGCTTGGTGAACTCAACGATGTTCACACCATGCTGACCAAGAGCAGGTCCTACTGGGGGAGCCGGTGTTGCCTTTCCAGCCGGGATCTGTAATTTAATATAACCCTGTTTTTTTTTTGCCATCTTAGGCACCTCCTATGTGGTATTGTCGGGGGGTTTCCCTCCCACTTGCTTCGGTTTCCGATTGTTCCGAAGCGGTTCTCTGTTACTTACAACATTGCGGCATCGGCCACAGCCGGTGACGCATACCAAAAATATTACATTTTTTGATTTCTGTGAAACCGATCTCTACCGGAGTCTCACGTCCGAACAGTTCGACATTGATTGTCACGATCTGTTTACTTGGATTAATGGACTGAATAACGCCTACGGTATCTTTCCATACACCTGCGGTGATGGTAACCGTATCGCCTTCTTCGAAATCAATCTCAAGTTCTGCAGGTTTGATTCCGAGCGGTGCCATTTCCTCCTCTGTAAGCGGAACTGGCTTGGATCCAGGTCCAACAAAGCCGGTAACACCTCTGGTATTTCTTACGACATACCAGGTATCATCATTCATGATCATGTTGATCAGAACATAACCCGGAAACAGCTTTTTCAGAACCTGCTTCTTGGCACCGTTCTTCACTTCCACTACATCCTGCAATGGAACCCGAACTTCCAGGATCTGATCTTCCAGGTGTCTGTTTTCGATTGTTTTCTCAATGTTGGCTTTTACTTTGTTCTCATACCCTGAGTAGGTATGAACTACATACCAGCTTGCCTCTGACATATTATCACCCTGTCCTTATTTTACTAAGAAATCAACACCGTACTGTACGATCATATCAATGATGGTGATCAGAACGCCCAGTACTACCGAAACGCTAAGGACTGCTGCCGTCTGCTTGCCGATGGATTTCTGATCCGGCCAGATAATTTTGCGGAACTCAGCTTTCAGACCGTCGAACCAGCTTTTTTAGGAGCTTTTTCTTTCTTTTTTCCTTTTCGCTCATATAATCACTTATCCTTTCGCACCCGGCTTATTTGGTTTCCTTGTGATTCGTGTGTTTCTTACAGAACTTACAATATTTCTTTGTTTCCATTCTGTCCGGATGAGCCTTCTTCTCTTTAGTCAGGTTGTAATTACGCTGTTTGCACTCTGTGCATGCCAGTGTAATTCTTGTGCGCACGACTTCCACCTCGCTCTCTTTGTTTTTTGCTCACAGCCTTTATGGGCTGATGAATTTTAGGCATAAAAAAAAGACCTACTTCCATTCGCCAGACCAGTCTATCATGACATTGAAAAGAAGTCAAGTCTTTCTTGTGTTTCTGACACTTTTTTCTTGTGTTTCTGACACTTTTTTTGCCAAATACCTGACATACGGCAAGTATCAGAAAAGAACGGGAAATACTTCCGCATTCCCACAGCCTGACTTCCATTTTTCAAGCACAGCCTGATAAACTTCTGCCTCTGCCGCATGCATCCGGCAGAGATATTCCGACATCCTTTTTTTCTTCTCCACATTCGGCAGCGATCATCGCAATGCAGGGATGACAGATTTTTTTTGTTTGCACAATGTATACACGCCGGAGAACAGCATACTTTTTCTGTCTGTGCAACCAGTTCTTTCCAGGCTTCTGCAAAAGAACGCTCTTTTTAAAGATGTTTTTGCCGAAGCGTACATGCCGCAGTTGACCAGATTACCCTGCCAGTCCACCCAGAAAGAACAGTGTCCGGCCCGGCAGTGCATGGTCATCACATTTTCATCCGTCATCTTTTTGTCTTCACATCTTTTTTCTTCGTCAGAATTTTCCCGAAACCGTTCCTCGCCTTTTTGGAATCTGCCAAACCGCTCAGCCTGCCGCCAAAACCAATCCCCTTCTCCGGTCAGAAAATCGGTCTTTACTCTGGCAAGTGCGGCCTCTTCCGGGGAGAGGCGTTCATTTTGTCCGACCATTACTGCGTTTCGGCGGATCGGCGGAAACATATAGGTTGCCGCCTGGATCGGTATCTGACACTCTTTTTGCATAAGAAATCATACTCTCCAGATCCTGTACATTCTGCGGTGTAATGCTGGCGTTCAACTTGATCGGCACCCCATACTGTTTCAGCCATCGGACAGCATTTTTCACTTTCAGAAAGGATTCGCCGTTTCCGCAGAGCTTCTGATAAGTCTCTTCACTCGCCCCGTAAAGTGTGATGTTGATCCTGGTCGGTGTGTGCCTGCCAAGCCACCTGGCCATATTCTGATCGATCCGGGATGCATTGGAATTGATGCTGACCTGCATTCCAAGATCCTGCATTCCGGCAAAGACTTCCTGAAAATCTTCGTACAGAAACGGCTCCCCCGCCCGTCAGAAGCGGAAACAGCAAACCACATTTTGCGGCATCTTCTGCAATCTCAAGCCACCTCTTTCCATCCATCAGTCCGCCTGCTTTCTCCACTTCTGCCCTGCTTTTACGGACATAACACATTTTACAGGCAAAATTACAGATCGGGAGCAGTTCAAATGCCCCAGTCAGTGGGATTCTCTCCGCTCCCGCTTTTTGCCCATAAACGCCTGCTGATCGTTCCTGCATATTTTCTCTTCTCCTTCCTGTTTAAGCATACGTTATGTATTTCTTGTGACACTCTTCCGTATACCTTACTTCTGTACTCGCTTCACATTTTGCATGTCTGAATAAATTTCATTTTATCTTTTCCTACAGATATCGTCCATCTTCAGGATTTTTTTCCAGGCACGCAACTGCCTGCTCATCCATCGTTGCAGTCAGCTGGTAGACTGGCATTTCTTTCAGCAACAAAACAGATTCTCTGCCGCCTGGTTTCTGGCATTTTCACTCCACCAGTCGATCACAAGCTGCGGCATCAGCTGTGCCATCGCTTTCCCTGCCCGCAGTCTTTCGATGCTGCTCTTTCCATTCTGCGACTGTTTTACCAGAACGATGCATCCCGCCACATGCACTTCCCCGCTTCGCACCGGCTGTGATCCATCCATCGGATAGCCGTAGCTGTGCCAGTTTCCGTCCTGTTTTCGCAGAAGTGTCCGGTCATTGCAGATGATCCTGGCATTTCTGAACCTCTCCCAGAGTTTTGCCTGCGTGGTCTTTCCCGCCCCGGATGGTCCGGCAAATAAAATCCCGGTTTCCTGATATGTAATCTGTGCCGCGTGAAAAAACAGTACAAGAAACTGTTGAAGGATGGCCCGCATCGGAAAATAACGCAGGATTTCACCAAGACTTTTCGGTGCAACCGGAAGCAGCCGTTCCTGTATCCTGCACGAAACATGTGAAAAAGTATCGTCGTATTCCACGCAGGAAATTGCTCCCTTTTCTCCCTCCCACACAATACAGTAATTTTTCTCTTCCCTGCGATAGTAAGTCTGGATCAGATCTTCTCCAAGCTTTACCGCAGAACGAAGCGGCGGCTTTACCCACTTCCAGGAAACCGCCGCCAGAATATCTGTCTCTTTCCATTTTTCATCCTGCCCGGATATACCGGATCTTTCCCGGATTATAAATGGAAGGAACACATCTTCGATCTGAATTTCTTTTTCACAGTCCAGACAGATTTTCACGCCGCCAAGGCATAACATGATGTGCATCCCCGGTACCTCGCTTTTTCTGTTTCTCTTTGTGTTCAGGATGTCCAGTAACCGCCGCCTGCTGTCGTGTAACAGTCGCACGTATCTTCCGAATAAAACTGTACATTGTGCACACTTCTTGCAGCACTGTATGTCTCAAACGGATCGATGTAATCGCTGCACTGGCTGTATCCGTTCATTTGCGGACCGTTGTGGACGACCGTTTCACAGTTGCTGGCGATCGAAGCATCCAGCTGATAGCGTTCCACTTCTGCTTTTGGAGTTTCATACGTTTTCTTCATATCCATTCCCCTTCCCGTATGTCTGTTTCTTTATGATCGTAAACTCGGCATTTCCGGTTACTTTGATATTGGTTGCGGAAACCAGTCCCTCTTCGGCTTTGATCTCAAATGTAGCTATCGTGCTTCCGTCTTTTTTCACTGATATCCGCACATTTTGAAATTTCATAATAACAGTCTGCTGCATTTTTAAGTTCCAGGATCTGTCCGTTGACTGAGACTTTTGCATTTCGAACGGAGCTTTTACTCCAAGATAAAGTTTGTTCGTATTTGGATCCCAGTCTTTTAAAGAGAAGGTTACGCTCTGATCTTCATCAAGATAAACCTCTTCTTTCGGCCCATTGCTCTTATATTCGGAAGCTTTTTTAATCTTACCGTTTGAATCGGTAAATACCACAAATGTTTTTCCATCCCACTGGATCTCGCCCTTCTCATCAACCTCCGTATAATCGGAGAGAAGTTTCTGACGCAGTGTAACTGCCGTCATATTTGCTTCACCATCCTGGTTGTAGGCCTGTGCTGCAATATCTGCATGTTCATCCGTCTCATCAAGCGGCTGCATCACACGGATCCCATCCAGCCAGAAATCTGAGCCAAAACGATTTCCCGCCTTTGCAACAGACACTTCTACATTATATGTGCAATATTCGGAAGTATTCCAGGTAAATACCGGAATATTGTATAAAGTGATCTTGTTTTCACTCTGATAAATGGTGTTGCGGTATCCATGATAGATTTCTCTGCCTTTTGCATCTCTGATCACGATCCGCAGATAGCCGCTGTTATTGGATGTCCTTGCAAAGAAAGAAGTTCCCTTTCCGGTAAAGGTGTAAGTAAATTTTGCTGCACCTTTTTCTGTGCTTACATAACAGCTGGAACCGTTGCTGTCTTCGCTGTCACTTAAATAAGCAACATCTGAACCATACGGACTGTCACCGGCATCCCCGACTACGCCCGGTTCCTGGTAATCCTCCTGAGGTGTTCCCTCCTGTTTCCAGCTTCCGTTTGGATATTCTGCCATTCCGAAATCTTCTTCATAATACATGTCGGTCGCCGGAATGATATAAACCTTTGCCTGTGCCTCCTGATCATCTACACCGTTTGTACTCTTTACTTTTGCAGTATAATTTAAAACTTCTACGCCGGTCAGCTGTTTTGTCAGCGTGTAATGGATTTTTCCGTCTTTTACTTCGGCCGTTCCATATTTCAGAGAATTGCTGTCGATTTCAACCAGTTCTTTGCTGCCTCCGATTGCCAGATCATTTACCAGAGGATCAATTTTAACCGGAAGTCCGTAGTCCAGAACAATATAATCGTCATTTGCCTCAAAAGATGCTGTTTCTTTGTGCAGCATTTCATTTTCACAGGTGAACGATACCTGATCTGCTTTGTCTGCTTCACCTTTTGCAGTCACGCTCATACTCGTTCCGGCACTGTCCGAATCCACGACATGGAAACCACCGGCTGCTTCCGCCTGATAACTCCATTTCGGAGCGATCCAGCTCGCTCCGTTGTCCGCCTCGGTAATATAATAGCTTTTGCCGTCATCTTCATCCATCGTTCCGATGAATTTCGCAGTCTGACCATTTTTCAGTGCAAACCTTCCGTCCGTTCCGGTCATTCTCGTATCTACATACTGATTGTTGATGTCATAGAGATTGTAAGTTGCATCTGACACTGCTTCGCCGTCACGGTAGAGCGTAAAATAAAAATCTCGCTGGCTGATCTGTGCTAAAATACTGTCATCCAGTTTTATTCCTTTACTGTCTGTTGTTTTGACTGTTTTATGCACCGAAACGGTATCTTTCATTGGCAGATTGAATTTAATTTTACAGTTGGAAGCTCCTTCTCCACGTTCCAGATAATAGACGGTCAGCGTATGCTGATCGGTCGCTGCAAATGTTTTTAACGTGGTATCAAAAACCCGCACCTTCAGAATCCCGGAACACTTTTTTTGAGATCTTTCCGGCTGTTGATCTTCCTCCTTTAATAAACATTCCGCTTGTCTGACCGGAACTGGTCGCGGAAATTTCTGTTTTGTTCTGTGCAAAATTAATCGTTCCGTTGACCGAATCGTGGATGCCGCCGATATCCAGAACAAGTTTTCCGTCAATAAATACCCACACATCATCATCACCGGCAAACTCAAACTTGATATCTTCGTCTGAAGTGCTGGAAATTTTGCCATCTGCCGTCATGGAAAACGGAATCGTTGCGATCATTCCAAAATGATAATCCGGCGTCCTCACACTCGTTCCGCTGTTGAACGGATAAAAGCCCTTTCTGTTATCTGTCTTATTCGTCTGTGCCGTGTCATTCCAAGTCAGATTCGTTTCACTTGCTGCTGTTCCAGAAAAATACGCTGAATCCTGACTTGCATCAAATGTATAATATCCATTTTCATATACAAACGGCAGTGTAACAAATGCTGCAGGTCCTACTGCTTTTGTAAGTCCCCAGGAAAATGAATGAGTGGATGGAGAGAACCGGTATCTTCAGCAGGATTGCATTTGGATTTTTGTAACAAATGCTGCCGGCCCTACTGCTTTTGTGAAATTCCATGGTAGCTTGGGTTTCGGTTCTGTCAGTTAAAGATGCAAATTTTCCACTTGCCTCCCAGTCAAATTTTCCGCTGTCTACGATAACTCCACCAATTGTTGTTCCGTGTCCACCAATGAATTTTGTTGCAGAATGTACCACGATGTCTGCGCCATATTCAATCGGACGAACCAGATAAGGTGTTGCAAAAGTGTTATCTACGACTAATGGAATCTTGTGTGCATGTGCTACTTTTGCGATGGCTTCAATATCAGCTACGTCTGAGTTAGGATTTCCTAATGTCTCAATATATAATGCTTTTGTATTGTCTTTGATTGCTGCTTCAAATGCTTCCGGCTCCGGCTCAACGAAGGTTGTTGTAATGCCGTACTGTGGAAGTGTATGCTCCAACAGGTTATAAGAACCACCATAGATATTCTTTGCAGCTACAATATGGTCACCATTCTGTGCAAGATTTTCAATCGTATAAGTAATTGCTGCTGCTCCGGATGCTACTGCCAACGCTGCAACTCCACCCTCTAATGCTGCAATTCTCTTCTCAAATACATCTTCTGTCGGATTCGTAAGTCTTCCATAAATATTTCCTGCATCTGCAAGACCAAATCTTGCTTCCGCATGGTCGCTGTTGCGGAATA
>VOFC01000910.1_pt1 | contig 30001 bp, 50 predicted proteins | sample 5384161 | NCBI WGS metagenome assembly VOFC01 (sample SAMN12384722, study PRJNA508395) | human gut metagenome | isolation source: healthy gut B | host: Homo sapiens
TTCGTCCGCTGGGCGATTCGCTCCGCCTCCAGCAGTTTGCCCTCCTTTGTGAACTTGTCGACCTGCTCCTTCAAATCGCGCTCGATGACGGCGATTTTCTCCGGCAGATTCGTCTGGTCAGTCGCGTAGTGCGTCGCGGGATAGACGCTTGCGTGCTCCAGCGACGCCAGCGTGTGCCCGGACACGACCTCGAACTCGCTGATGGACTCGATTTCGTCGCCGAAGAACTCAATCCGCAGGCCATGCTCCTTGCCGCCCGCGGGGATGATTTCCAGCACGTCGCCGCGCACGCGGAACGTCCCGCGCTCAAACTCCACGTCGTTGCGGTCATACTGGATGGCAATCAGCTGGCGGATGAGGTCGTTGCGCCCAATCGCCATGCCCGGCCGAAGGGACACCATCTGCCCCTCGTACTCGCTGGGGTCGCCCATGGAGTAGATGTGTGAGGTAACGGCTGTCCCGCAGGGAGACCATGTCGTCATCGGTGAGGATGACGTGGTCGTAGAGGGTGATGCCGAGGGGCTTGAGGGAATCTTGAATGTATCGGGTGAGGAAGAGGTCCTCCTGGGAAGGGGTGGCCAGGCCCGCTGGGGTGGTTGTGGGCCAGGACCACCACGGTGGCGTTCAAGGCCAGGGCCTCGGTGGTGATCTTCCGCAGGCTGATCTCGTTGGCGTTGGGGTGCCCTCGCTGAGGGGCGCACACCCAGGAGCTTGCCCTTGCTGTCGAAGCAGGCCAGGAAGGACTTCTCGTTCCGGGCCCCAAAGAAGTAGGGGTGAACAGGGCGTGCAGGGTGGCGCTGTCCGAGAGGATCACCTCCGCGCTGGTGCGGGAGGACAGGTACCGGGCAGCGATGGCGGGGATCAGCTTGAGGAGGACCACCGTGTTTTCCCCCACGCCGGGGACCTTGCGCAGATCATCGGGGAGGCGTCCAGCACCCCCGCCAGGGAACCGAAGGTGTCCAGCGGCTGGTGGGCCAGGGGTTCACATCCCCCTGGCGGCGGGAGTAGAAGAGGAGGAGCTCCAGCACCCGGGGTTCTGAGACGTGGGCCAGGCCGCCCTGCAAGAACTCCTGTTTCATGCGGTCCCGGTGGCCTTCGTGGATGCCCATGGCGCCTCCTTTCTGCCGGCGGCCGAGGAACCTTCTGGCGGCCGGTCCATGGGTTTGGTACCTTTTATCATACCGCGTTTTGGGCCGTTCGACAAGGGAAACCTCCGGCCCAAGGGGGAAAATCGGAAGAAAGCCGCTGACAAGGGGGAAAGTTATGGTATGATAGCCAGAAAGTGACTTGGGCCGGCCTCTGGGGCCGGCCGACCCAGAGAAGGAGGCGCATCCCATGCGCATGAGAAGAAAAGAAGAATTTGATCCCCGGATGGAGGCCTGCGCCGACTGGTTGATTCGGGAGCCCCAGACCCTCCGGGGGGCATTGGCGGTCCCTGCCGCCGGGTGCCCAGGCCCTCCGGGTGGAGCTGGGCTGCGGCAAGGGCCGCTTCACCTGCGAGACCGCGCTGGCGGAGCCAGAGGTCCTCTTTGTGGCGGTGGAGCGGGTGCCCGACGCCATGGTGATGGCCATGGAGCGGGCCCGGTACCTGGGGCTGCGGAACGTGTTTTTCGTGGACGCCGACGCGGCGGGCCTCCCCGACTTTTTTCGCCCCGGGGAAGTGGACCGGCTCTATATCAACTTCTGCGATCCCTGGCCCCCAAGCGCCACGCCAAGCGGCGGCTGACCCACCGGAACTTCCTGCTCAAGTACCGCCAGGTGCTCCCAGACGGGGGAGATCCACTTTAAGACCGACAACGCCGGCCTGTTTGCCTTTTCTGTGGAGGAGTTTCCTGCCGGGGGCTTCCAGCCCACCCAGGTCACCGACGACCTCCACCGGGACGGCATCCAGGGGGTGATGACCGACTATGAGGCCAAGTTCCACGCCATGGGCACCCCCATCCACCGGTGCGTGGCAGTGAAGGGGGGAGCTGCCGCCCCAGCCGGCGGAATCCCCCGCCCGGCGGAAGGGGACAAGGCCGAATAACGGCAGATCCATAGGGACAAACAGGCCTTGGGCTGCGGGGAGACCGCAAAGCCCAAGGCCTGTGTTTTTCAAGTGCAGAGGGGAGGCTGCCTCACATCCGCCGGCCGCCGAACATGCGGCGGATCTGATGCTGGAAGGTGTGGAACATGCTCCAGCCGGCGCGGCAGCAGGCGCGCCACGCTCCCCATAGGTTGCCGGTTTGGGAGAAGTTCCCCTGGAAGTGGGCGGCGTTGGGCCCCACGTCCGGGCCGGGGCCGGTATAGGGGCCGCCCTGGTTGGGGCCCTCGCTGTCCCCGAAGTCCTGGTGGAAGGCGTCGCCCTCTCCCGTGGCGGAGCGGCCGGAGAAATCCCCGTCGTCATCCTCGTCCTCTGGGAACTGCTCCACCAAATCCAGCATCCGGCGGTACCAGGAGGAGCCTGGCGGTGCCAGAAGAGGATGGGCCGGAAGGGGATCAGCGTCTGGGTGCCTGGGGGATACTGGGTGATGTACCGGCGGAACCGCACCCGGTCCACCACATTCAAGACCACCCAGACCAGGATGATCCACCAGATGTTCACCAGTAAGGTGAACAGGACCCCTGGAGCACATCCCCCAGGGAGACGCTCTGCTCCCGGCTGTCCCCAGAGAAGAAGGAGAAGCCGGAGGAGGTGTGGTCCAGCACCGGGAGGGCCGCGGCGCACCAGGTCTCCAACCCGTCGAAAAGGCGGAGGATGCCCTGGTCGCTTTCACCCTGGAAGAAACTGGCATTCAGGTTGTTGGACACCACAGAGGACAGGGTGGGGGTGACGCCGCTCTCCTCCACATAGGGGCGGAGGGTGCCGCCGTAGACCAGGTACCAGGCCTGGTTGCTGGTTTCGATGACCAGCAAAGATGTCCATGCTGCCCAGCTCGGTTTCCTCAAACCGGTTTTTGGCGTAGGTTTCGATGTCCTGGCCGTTGAGGTAGTTGATGGTCTGAATGGCCATCAGGCAGCCATAGTTGCTGTGGAGGGACAGGTTGCTCCGGGCCAGGGTGTCGGTGGTGTCCATGGAGAAGAGGCCGGCGTCGTCATCGATCCAACTGAGGTAATAGTTTAATCCGCTCTCGCCGGCCTGCTGGGCGGGGGCATCGGAGATGTCCTGGGGGTGTTGGGGGCGGCCCGGGTGTAGCCAATGACGCAAAGACAGGGCAATGACCAACAGGGTAAGCAGGACGGCGACGGATGTTTTTCGGAAAAATTTCATAGGAACCTCCCAAACGAATGTGCTCCAACGCTGGGATTTTCTGGAGGATAGGGGTAGGGCTCAGGTGCGCAGGGCCAGCAGCTTTTGCTTGAGCTCGCCTTCGATGCGGCCTAGCTCTGCCTCGGCCTCCCGCCGTTTTGGGCGCCCTCGGTCTGGATGCGCGGCACCTCGTCCAGGGAATCCATGAGCTGCTGCTGGTTGGTGTGGCGGAGGGTTTCCAGGTCCACGATGGAACGCTCGGCTTCCCGGGCGGTTTCGATGGTGCCCGATTTCAGCAGGTCCGCGTTCTGCCGCAGGAGGTTGTTGGTCATCTCCGTCACGGCGTTCTGGGCGGCGGTGGCCTGGCGGGCGTGCTCCAGCCCCAGGGCCAGGACCATCTGGCTCTTCCACAGGGGGATGGTGTTGACCAGGCTGGACTGGATCTTTCGATCATCAACGTGTCGTTGTTTTGGAGCATCCGGGTCTGGGGCCCATTTGCAGGGAGATCATCCGGGCCAGTTCCAGGTCGTGGAGTTTTTTTCAAAGCGGTTGCACAGGCTGACCATGTCGTTGTAGGCTTGGGCATCGGCCTGGGTGCCGCTGGCCTGGGCCTGTTGCCGCAGCTGGGCCAGGTCCTCTGCCTGGATCTGGGCCAGCCGCTTCTTCCCCGCCAGGATGTACATGGTCAGCTCCTGCTGGTACTTGGCGTTGAGTTCAAACATCTGGTCCAGGTTGGCCACATCTTTCATCAAGGTGATCTGATGGGCCTCCAGATTTTCCACAATCTTATCCACATTGGCCGAGGCCTTGGCATAGCCGGCCTTCAGGGTGGCCAGCTGGTTCTTCTTCCGCCGGAAGAAGCCGGAGAGGCCCTTCTTCTCCTCCCCCGGGTCGAAGTCCTGGAGCTGGCGGACCAGGTCGGACAGGGTGTCGCCAATCTCCCCCAGGTCCTTGGTGCGGATCTGCTGGAGGGTGTTCTCAGAGAACTCCGACACGTTTTTCTGGGCGGCGGCGCCGTACTGGAGCACCACGTTGCTGTCGGTGATGTCGATGGTTTTGGCGAAGGCCTCCACCGCCTTGCGCTGGGCGGGGGTGAGCTTGGCCTCGTCCAGGTCGGTGTCCGGCACCCCGTCCTGGGGGCGCTGGCGGGCTGCTGGGGGCGCCGGCCCCTTTGGGCGGGGCCGCTTGGGCCTGGCCGCCCAGGGGGAGTTGGGGTTGAGGGTCAATTCGGGAATGAATTCGTCTGCCATGGGGCAAGTCCTTTCTCAGTGGAGGTCCGGCTGGTCGCCTGCCAGCCCTTCTTGGGCCAGCAGGGTTTCCATGACGGTGATGTCCGAGGCGATGTCCATGGCCTCATCCCGGAAGAGGGCGTCCAGCTGCTTGTGGAAGGCCATGACAATGGTGTCCATGATGGTTTCAATCCGGTGCATGGTACTGTCGATGTTCTCCCCCGACACCCCGGCAGCGCCCATGCGGTCATAGGCGTTGAGGATCTTCAGGGTGGTGGGGAGGTAGTAGTTCATAAATTTGCGGATCTGGGGGAGTTTTTCCGGGTGGGCGATCACCTGGTCGATGATCTTGCCGGTGGCGTCCTCCAACTGGTCGATCCGCCGGGAGATCTCCTCGTCCTCGATGGCGTCGTTGAGGCGGCGCATTTCCTGGATGGCCCGGTCCTGCTCCAGGACCAAAGCGTCAATCTTGGGGTCCCCGGTGGAGGCAGGTTCCTCTGGGGCCTCCTCCTTGGCCGCCTCTGCTTCGGGGGCGGGCTCCTCTTTGGGCGGGGCCTCCGGTTCCTCCTTGGGGGGATCGGGGAGCTCATACTCCACCGTGGGGAAGATCCCCTTGGCCACAATAAAGACCACTGCCGAGAGAAGGATCACCGTCACATAGTCAGACACCCGGTACAGCGGGTGGACCAGGGTGAAGATAATCCAAACCACAGCAATGGCGTAAATGGGAATGACCGGGCGCTTTTTATGTTTGGCCATGGGAAAGCTCCGTCCTTTCCAAGGAATGAAATGGTTTTCAAGTATTTATACTATTCTACCTTCCCAGTGATGCTCTGTCAAGGACTGCTTTCCGTTGACAGGGAGGAAAAAGACAGATACAATGGAAGGGAAACACAGCAGCTGTTTCAGCTTTCTGGCTTTTTGGAACGGGGGCCGCCGGAGTGCCCGGGCAGGGCCGGCACCCGTTCCAAAAGGTTGGTATCATGATGCGGCGGGCCACCGGGCCGTCGCCGCAGAGGCAGGTCCGGGGAGCGAGGGAGGCCCCACGGCGGTCCCAGGGCCCTAGGCGGGGAATCCCCCGCCGCCGCTTGCCGTATCCTATGCGGCGGAGAAACCATGTGTGCCCCCAGCGGGCCGCCCTCCGCGGATGACAAGAAAGGAATGACACGCTATGATTCGGATTGCCCCCTCCATCCTCTCCGCCGACTTTGCCCACCTGGGCCGGGACGTGGAGAAGGTGAAAACCGCCGACTGGGTCCATGTGGATGTGATGGACGGGCTGTTCGTCCCCAATATCACCATCGGGGTGCCGGTGGTCAAGTCCCTGCGGAAGGCCACCGACATGTTTTTGGATGTCCATCTGATGATCGAAAAGCCCGTGCGGTACATCGACGCCTTCGCCGACGCCGGGGCGGACCTCCTCTCGGTCCACCTGGAGGCGGACATGCCCCTGGCATCCAGGCGGCCCTGGCCGCCATGGAGAAGCGGGGGTGAAGAAGGGCATCGCCCTGCGGCCCATCACCGGGGCCGAGGCCGTGCCGCCCTATGTGAAGGACGTGGACCTCATCCTGGTGATGACGGTGGAGCCCGGCTTCGGCGGCCAGAAGTTCATGGCTGACCAGCTGCCCAAGATCGCCGCCATCCGCCGGTACATCGACCAGTACAACCCGGACTGCCGCCTGGAGGTGGACGGAGGGGTTGACCCCGTCACCGCCCGCCAAGTGGTGCAGGCAACGGGGCGGATACCCTCCTGGTGGCCGGCAGCCCATCTACGGCGCAGCCGATGTGGAGGGTGCCATCGGGCCCTCCGGGGAATGATCCCATAAACCACACGTTAATGCCGGTCTGGCCTGGGCGGCGAAGCCGCCTGGGCCAGGCCGGTTCCCTGTCCCGCCCTGCCGGGGCGGGCAAGTTTGAGAAAAAGGAAGGGTTGACCCATGCAATACTTTCCCCCGCCTTAGAAAAAAAAAATGGTGGAGCAGTTTGCCCGCCTGCCGGGCATCGGGCATAAGACCGCCCAGCGGCTGGCTTTCTTCGTCCTCTCCCTGCCGGAGGGGGGGAGGTGGGAGACCTTTGCCCAGTCCATCCTGGAGGCCAAACGGACCATCGCCCCTGTGTCCCGTCTGCCAGAACCTCACCCAGGGGGAGGGGCCCTGCCCCATCTGCGCCAGTGAGAAGCGGGACGGCGCCAGGTGTGCGTGGTGGCCGACCCCAAGGACGTCATCGCCATGGAGCGGGCCCGGGAGTACCGGGGGAAGTACCACGTCCTCCACGGGGTCCTCTCCCCCATGAACGGGTGGGGCCGGACGACCTGCACATCAAGTCCCTCCTGGACCGGGTGGCCCAGGGGGGAGGTGCAGGAGGTCATTATGGCCACCAACCCGGACACTGAGGGAGAGGCCACCGCCATGTATCTCTCCCGGCTGCTCAAGCCCTTTCAGGTGAAGGTTACGCGCCCTGGCCTACGGCATCCCGGTGGGCAGCCATCTGGAGTACGCCGACGACGCCACCCTCCTGCGCGCCCTGGAGGGCCCGGCGGGAGATGTGAGGGCCGGCCACGCTTTCCCAGAAAAAACCGGACCCAGTCCCTTCTCAAAAGGGGGCTGGGTCCGGTTTCGATGTCAGCGGGCGTTCTGCCGCAGAACGGCCTCCATGGCCTTGCCTTTGGCCAGCTCGTCTACCAGTTTGTCCAGGTAGCGCATCTCCCGCATGAGGGGGTCCTCCACAGCTTCTACCCGCACGCCGCAGACCACGCCTTTGATCTTCTCCCGGTTGGGGTTGGGGTGGGGGCCTGGCGGAAGAAGTCCCCATAGGTCAGGTCCGTGTCCATGGCCTGGAGTAAAAACTCCGGGGAGTACCCGGTGAGCCAGGCGGTCACCTGGTGGACCTCCTCCTCGGTCCGCCCTTTCTTGACGGCCTTGTCCAACAGCAGACGGTAGATTTTCCCAAAACGCATGCGAAAAACGGTCTCATTGCTTTGCCATAACGTGGGCTCCTTTCTAGGAAGGTAGAGGGGGAACCGGCGGGAAGGGCGGCGAAGGCCTGCAAATAGGTGTGCAGGGCCTCCGGAGTGTCCGCCAGCGCCACCGCGCCGGCGGCCTGCATGGCCGCAGCCTCCCATACCCCCCAGGTGACCCCGATGGTGGGGGATGCCATGGTCCTTGGCCCCCAACACGTCGTAGTCCGTGTCCCCCACCATGACGGCCCGGCCGGGGTCCCCGATCTGGGCCAGCAGGTGGGCGATGACGTCGGCCTTGGTCTCCCGGCCCACGGCGGGGTCGGCCCCGCAGATCAGGGGTGAAGTGGTGGGCCAGCTGAAAGTGCTCCAGCACCTCGATGGCGGTGACCTGGGGCTTGGAAGTGGCCACATACAGGAGAAACCCTCTGCCTGCGGCCGGGCCAGCAGGTCCGCGATGCCGGGGTAGGGGGTGTTTTCAAACTTGCCGATGGGGATGTACCGGGCCCGGAAGATCCGGATGGCCTCCTCGATCCCCGCCTCCGGCACCCCGAACCGGGCGAAGGTCTGCCGCAGGGGCGGGCCCACGAAGACCCGCAGCTGGTCCCGGTTTGCCACCGGAATGCCGAAGTGTTCCAGGGCGGGGAGGGCGGAGTTCATGATCCCCGGGCCGGAGTCGGTGAGGGTGCCGTCTAAGTCAAAGAAAATGGCGTTGCGCATGGCGGTTGTCCTTTCGTGCCGAATTGCTGCCCGTATTATACGACACAATGCCAGGGATGGCAACCCGGCCGCTGGGGAAGAAAAATGCCCCCGCCGGTTCATCCGACAGGGGCGCAGAGGAAATTTAGGGCTTCTGGGACAGGTACATAGGGGAAGCGCCAGGGAGGAAAAACGTGGTGGCGGCGAAGATCACGGCTTTCCCAGACAGCTTCACCCGGCCCCCCTCCAGGGTGCCGTAGAGGGTGCTGCCCGGGGAGGCCTGCCAGGCCACCAGGGTGTCCTTTCCCAGGACTCGGGCCCAGTAGGGGAAGATGTGGCAGTGGCCGGAGCCGCACACCGGGTCCTCCGGCACCCCGCACTTGGGGGCAAAGGAGCGGGAGACGCAGTCACCGCCCGCCCCCGGGCGGTGGCGTGTTGGAGAAGGCCCTCCAGCCCTCTGAGGGCCGCCTGGTCCGGGGTGAGGCCCCGCACGGTCTCCTCCCGGTCAAAGACGCACAGCAGGTCCCGGCCCAGGTAGGCGGCGGTGGGCCTGGCCCCGAAGGCGGCGGCCATGGCCTCGGTCACCGGAACGGGGGAGAGGGTGTAGGCGGGGAAGTCCATCTCGTACCGGTCCCCCGCTTCTGGACGGGGAGGGGCCGCCGCAGGTGTGGAAGGTGACCTGCTGCCGGCCGGGCTCCAACTGGGTGAGCACCACGTGGGCGGTCGCCAGCGTGGCGTGGCCGCAGAGGTCTATCTCCCCGCCCGGCGTGAACCACCGCAGGGCATAGCCGTCGCCGGTTTTCGTCAGGAAAGCGGTCTCGGAGAGGTTGTTCTCCTGGGCCACCCTTTGCATCAGGGCCTCCGGCAGGGGCTGGAGGCAGACGGCGGCGGGATTCCCGGCGAAGAGCTGGTCGGTGAAGGCGTCCACAATGAACTGAGAGGGAGAGTGGTCATGGCGTGCCCTCCTCTTGCCCGGCCTTCTGGAACACATGGACCCGGAAGGAGACGGTGGTGTCCAAGCTGGGCAAGGCGGCCAGCCGGGCCGCCCCCTCCTTGGGGGTTTTCCAGAAGTAGGGGGGTCATTTGGAACAGGTCCTGGATGGTCTGGGGGTCAGGCAGGTGGGCGGTGAAGTCCACTTCCCGGATGGCCCGGTAGGCAAAGCCGGGGTAGGGAGTCTGCTTCTCCTCATTGGGGTAGGGCCGGTCGTAGAGGACCTGCTTGAGCTCCCACAGGTGCCGGGCCCCGGGCACCACGTAGAGGAACCAGCCCCCGGTTTCAGCACCCGCCAAAACTCCGTGAGGGCCAGGGGGAGAAGCAGTCCACCAAGAGGTCCGCCACCCCATCGGCCACCGGCAGGTGGTACACCGAGGCCACGGCGAACTCCCGTCGGGGACCCGCTTGGCCGCCCGGCGCAGGGCGTGTTTGGACAGATCCACCCCCGCCAGCCGGGGCATTTTTTCCCCCGCCTGGGCCAGGGTTTGGAAGAGGCCGGCGCTGTAGTACCCCTCCCCGCGGCCGGCGTCCAGGAGGACGGGGCGGTCCGGGGTGTGGGCCAGGGCCAGCTGGGCCAGGGTCTCCCGCAGAGGGGCATAGTGGTCCCCGGAGAGGAAGCGGTTCGGGCGGCGGCCATGCCCTTGTCGTCCCCGGGTCCTTGGCGTGTTTTTGGTTGGCGGGGAGCAGGTGAACGTACCCCGCCGCCCCCCGGTCAAAGCTGTGGCCTTGGGGGCAGTGGTAGCGGCGGTCCTCCCGGTCCAGGGGCTGGGCGCACAGAGGGCGGCGAAAGAGACTTTCCATGGGAGCAGACGTCCTTTCCAGGGGGAATTACAGGGCCACCACGGCCTTCACCAGTTCCGGGGGCTTTTCCGCCATGAGGCGGAAGGCGGTTTCCACCTGCTCTAGGCCCTGGAACCGGTGGGTGATCAGGGGACGGGGTCCACCCGGCCGTACTGGAGGAGGGCCAGGAGCTTTTTCCATCCGCCCCCGGCCCCGGGGCACTCGCCTCCCCGGATGGTCTTGTTGCCCATGCCGAAGCCGTAGCGGACGTTGTTCACGGCAGGTCCCCGTAGGTGGTGAAGTAGTTCACGTTCCCCACGGTGCCCCCCAGCGGACCATGGCCACCGCCTGGCCCAGGGCCTCGGTACCGCCTCCGGCGCAGATGCAAGCAGTCCGCCCCCTGCTTGTGGGTGAGGGCATACACCTGGCGGGTGACGTCCCCCTCCTTATAATTGAGCACGTCGGTGGCGCCGCAGAACTGGGCCAGTTCTACCCCCCCTGCCTTCGGCGCCGATGGCCAGGATCCGCCCAGCCCCCGGAGCCGGGCCCCGGCGATGGCCAGAGGCCCACCGGGCCCACACCCCATGACCACCACCGTGTCCCCAGGCTGGACGTCGGCCAGCTGGGCCCTGTAGAGGCCGGTGTTGAGCATGTCGGCGGCCATCACCGCCCCCCTCCCAGGAGACCCTGGGGGATCCGGGCGGCGTTGGCATCCAGGTCCCGGATGAGGGCGTACTCCGCCATGAGGCCGTCCTCAGAGTTGGAGAGCTTCTGCCCGGTGATGAGGCCGCCGCAGTGCTGGTGGGCCCCCAGCTGGGAGGGACGGTGCGCCAGTCCGGGGTCACGGGGGGACCACTACGATCTCCCCACCTGGAAGTCCTTGACCCCTTCCCCCACGGCGACGATCTCCCCAGACCCTCGTGGCCCAGGATGCGGTGGGGGCCAGGCAGTTGATGGCCACGTTGTGGACGTCCGAGGTGCAGGGGCCACCAGCAGGGGGACGGATGACCCCCGTCCACCCCGGTGGGTTTGGGGATCTCCTTCTCGATCCAACCGGCTTGGCCCTGGGACAGATAGGCAAAGGCGCGCATAGGGAACCCTCCTGATTACCATGGTTTTCCCCTAGTAGCACAGCCGGCAGGCCGGCGCAAGGGCGGTTACTGGACTTCTGCCCCGCCCCACTCCACCACGGTGAACCCAGTGCGGGGGGTGGGGGTGAGGACTTGGGGTTCGACCTCCACCGGCTCCTCCAGCCCCTTCCAGGCCATGAAGACCCGGAGAAGGGTGTCGGGGGCAGGGGAGATGGAGAGGGCGGCGTTCTCGGTGTAGACTTCGTCCTGGAAGGCGATAAGGTTGTAGGGGTTGCCCTCCATCTTGGGCAGCCAGTAGATGAGGAACTCGTTGGCCTCCTGATCGGTGAGGCCTAAGGTAGCCAGGGCCTTCTCCAGGAAGGCGGCGGTGTCCTCGCCGGGGACCACGAAGCCTTCCGAGAAGTCATACTCCACCGGGGAGATGCCCTCCCAGAAGAGGCAGTAGTAGGCCCGTCCGGTGGCGGGATCGGTGAGGGTGCCGTCGGGATGGGCGGTGACGGTCCAGCCGTCTCCATAGGCGGGGTAGGTGGTGGTGAGCTGGCCGTGATAGTCCAACTGGACGTTGATGGTGGTCTCTTCCTCGGGATAGAGGTAGAGGACGGGTTTGGCGTCATACTCGACAGCAGGGGACCCGCAGCCCGATAAAGCCAGCAGGCAGAGTACGGCGAACAAAAGGGGATGGCCTTTTTCATGGGAGGTGCCTCCTTTCTTTCCGCAAGGATGTTTACTAAGGGCGGTCACTGGACTTCTTGCCCCACCCCACTCCACCACGGTGAACCCAGTGCAGGGGGGTGGAAGTGAGAACTTGGGGCGGAATTTCACCGGCTCCTCCAACCCCTTCCAGGCCATGAAGACCCGGAGCAGGGGTGTCGGGGGTGGGGGAGATGGAGAGGGCGGCGTTTTTCGTGTAGACTTCATCCTGGAAGGCGATGAGGTTGTAGGGGTTGCCTTCCATCTTGGGCAGCCCAATAGATGAGGAACTCATTGGCCTCCTGATCGGTGAGACCTAAGGTAGCCAGGGCTTCCTCCAGGAAGGCGGCGGTTTCATTTCCAGGGACCACGAAGCCTTCCGGAGAAGTCATACTCCACCGGGGAGACCCCTTCCCAGAAGAGGCAGTAGTAGGCCCGTCCGGTGGCGGGATCGGTGAGGGTACCGTCAGGATGGGCGGTGACGGTCCAGCCGTCCCCATAGGCGGGGTAGGTGGTGGTGAGCTGGCCGGTATAGTCCAGCTGGACGGAGACGGTGGTTTCTTCTTCGGGATAGAGGTAGATGACAGGCTTGGCGGAGGTGGAGCCGGGGGAGATTCCGCATGCCCGCCAGGGCCAGCAGGCCCAAAGAGGCCAGCAAGCACACAAGAGAAGGTATCGTTTTTCATGGGGGACTCCTTTCCATAGCATTCCTTCGGGGGTGGTGTGAGGGGTGTGGGAATGGGGTTCCCACTTTATAGAGTAAGACGTTGAGAGAGAGGAAAAGTTCCCGGATACTTTTATTTTATCAACAACCCCAAAATGGCAAGAAGAAACAAAGGAAAGGGGCAAGAAAGAGATGGTATTGTGGAAACCCTCAAAATCCCAAGGGGGAGACCACCGCCAAGGTGGGGGCCTGACTTGTGTTTTCCGCAAAGTATGATATAATACCCGGAAAGTGACGCCACGGCGTCTTTTCCGGTCCCTTCCCCCTGGGGGTGGCACCCCGGGGCGAGAGGGTACCCACGAAACACGCTCCGCTGGCCGGCCCCTGCCGGCCGGAGAAAAGGAGGAAGCCATGCAGGAACTCATCGCCCGCCTGGGGGCGATTTTCTCCCAGCTGGGGGAGCAAGTCCAAGCCATATTTTGCAGAACCCAGATACCGGCGCGGCCATTGCTGCGGCCATCGACGTGATTTTGCCGGTGGCCTGCGGTATTTTGCGGTGGTGGCCATCCCCATTGCCATTTTGATCATCGTCCGCTGCCTCATGTCCCTGTTCCGGGAGAAGACGGGCAAAGAGATCTGGGGCTGGCTCACCCTGGCCGACGGGACCAAGCTGGACCTGTGCCATTGGGAGAATGCCATCGGCCGGGGGCCTGGGTCGATGTCAGCCTGGATTTTCCCACCGTCTCCCGCAGACCACGCCGCCCTGCTCGGGACGATAAGGGGGAACTGGAAACCCAACCCCTGCAAACCAAAAACGGCACCCGGCTCAACGGGAAAAAAGTCACCCACACCACCCCCCTGAAAACCGGGGACATCATCGACCTGGGGGCGTGGGCATGGAGTTCTACGCCATCAGTGAGACCGAAGAGCGGGAACAGGCCATGCGCTGGGGGTGGCGGAACGCCCTCTGAGCCCAGGCCGCACCCTGGGGTACCTGACGGTGTTTCAGATCATGATGGCCGTCCAGTGCATCCCGGGGCGGGAGGTCCAGCAGGTGGTGATGATCGCCGGGGCCTTTGCCATCCTCATGGCGGCCATGTGGGTGACCTACCTGATCTACCGCTCCATGAAGCGCACGGCCTTTTGAGGTGGAGACCATAGCTTTCTTCCTCTGCACCCTCTCCTTCGCGGTGGCGGCGACCTATGACCCTTCCAATCTGCTCACCCAGACCATCTGCGTCATTGCGGGCATTGTGGTGTTCCTGGTGCTCAGCGTGCTGCTTTGCGGGACCTGAAATCCACGGTCTCCCTGCGCTGGCCGGTGGCCATCTTTACCTGCCTGCCTTTGCTGATCTTCAACGTGCTCTTTGGTTCCCAGCTCTTCGGGGCCCGGAACTGGATCCATATCGGCCCCATCGGCTTTCAGCCCTCGGAGTTTGTGAAGATCGCCTTCATCTTCACCGGGGCGGCCACCCTGGACCGGCTCTTTGCCCGGCGAAACCTGATCTTTACCATCCTCTTCTGCGGCTTCTGTATGGGTGCGCCTGGCCCTGATGAGTGACTTTGGTACCGCCCTCATCTTCTTTGTGGCCCTTCTGGTCATCGCCTTCCTCCGGTCGGGGGACATTGGGTTTGTGGGCCTTATGGCCACCGCCGCCGGGGCAGGGGATGGATGATCCTCCAGTTCAAGCCCTACATTGCCAACCGCTTCCGGGGCCTGGCGCCATGTGTGGGAGCACGCCGCCGACTCCGGGGGCTTCCAGCAGACCCGTACCATGTCCGCCATCGCCAGCGGCGGCCTCTTCGGCAAGGGGACGGGGACGATGTGTTCCTGAAAAAACATCGGCGCGGCCAACACCGACCTGGTCTTCGGCGTCATCAGCGAGCAGTTCGGGTTGATCCTAGCCCTATGCGCGGTGTTCCTGATCCTGGTGCTGGTGGTCTACGCCTCCCGGTGCGCGGCCACGGCCCGGTCCAGCTACTATGTCATTGCCGCCAACTCCAGCGCGGCCATGCTGGTGTTCCAGACCACCCTCAACGTGCTGGGGGCGGTGGATATCCTCCCCTTACCGGGGTGACCTTCCCTTCGTCTCCATGGGCGGCTCCAGTATGCTGTCCTGCTGGGGGCTGCTGGCCTTCCTCAAGGCGGCGGACACCCGGCCCAACGCCAGCTTCACCTTGAAGCTGCCCAAGCGGATCCGAGGGTGGATCCCACCGGACTCCGACCGGATCTATGACGACCGGTACAACGGCTGGTACGATGACTACGACGAGGACGGCTATGACGACTACGACGATTACGACGACTACGCAGAGTACGACGATTACGAGGATTACGACGACTATGATGACTATGACGACCGGTACGATGACGACAGGGACGGTTACCGGAACGCCTACGGCCGGGGCGCGCCCCCAGGGCGGGAGGACTTGGCCCGGGACCCGGGCAGTTGGGACGACCTGATTGACGGGCCCCTCTGGCCGGAAGGGAGGATCCCCTCACCGGCCGGCCCCGCACCGGGGAGAGCCGCCGGACAGAAAGGGGAGACGCCCATGAAACGACTGAAACGACGGACCATCATCGCCCTGGTCCTGGCCGCTGCCTTTGCCGCAGGGATGGTATTCTTCCTGGTGCAGTGGCTGTGGAAAGGGGACGAATGGGTGGGTTTCTTCGGGTCCCAGTACTACAACTCCGGCGCCATCTATGACACCAATGGCGTCCTCCTCTACAACGGAGAGACGGGGGAGTACGCGGAAAACCGTGCCACCCGAGTGGCCACCCCCTCCACCTGGTGGGGACCAGAACTTCGGCACTTCTCTGCGCTCGGTGCTCTCCGACCGGCTCACGGGGTACAACCCCATCACCGGCACCGCCCTGGGCAGCCACGATGTGCACCTGACCTTGGATGCCTCCCTGAATGAAACGGCCTACGCCGCCCTTAACGGCCACAAAGGGGTGGTGGCGGTGTACGACTACACCACCGGGGACATCAAGTGCCTGGTCAGTTCCCCCTCCTATGACCCCAACAATCCCCCGTCGGATGTCAACGAGAATTCCGCCTATGAAGGGGTGTACTTAAACCGCTTCTTCTCCAGCACCTATCCCCCCCGGCTCGGTGTTTAAGATCATCACCACCGCCGCGGCCATTGAGGAGAAGGACGACCTGGACCAGTTCCGCTACACCTGCACCGGCAGCCTGGAGGTGGGGGGCGATGTGATCACCTGCCCCTATGCCCACGGGGCGGACATGGACATCAACCAGTGCCTGGCCTGCTCCTGCAACGGGGCTTACGCTACCCTGGCCATGGAGCTGGGGGCAGCACCCTGGCCAAGTACGTGGAGCAGGCGGGCTTGCTGGACTCCCTGAATATCAACGGCATCTCCACCGCCGCCGGCAGCTTTGTGGCGGAGGAGGACGGCAGCGCCTACCTGGGCTGGTCCGGGGTGGGCCAGGACAAGGACTTGGTGAACCCCCTGCTCCCTGCTGGCCTTTATGGGGAGCATCGCCAACGAGGGCGAGGCCGTGGTGCCCAACCTGGTGGGCAGCGAGACCATCGGCGGCACTTCCTCTCCCCGCCGCCCTGCCCGACGGGAAGGACACCTATGAGACCTACAGCGCAGAGACCTGCCAGCGCCTGAAAGAGATGATGCGCAACAACGTGGTCACCGAGTATGGCCAGAGCCAGTTTGGCGACCTGGAGGTGTGCGCCAAGTCGGGTACCGCTGAGGTGGGCGGGGGTGCGGAGCCCCACGCCTGGTTTGCCGGGTTCATCGACGATCCTGACCACCCCTTGGCCTTCGTGGTCCTGGTGGAAAAACGGCGCGCCGGGGCCCGGGTGGCCGGTTCCGTGGCTGCCCAAGTGCTGGCCCAGGCCACCGCGGAGTGATTTCCGTAAAAGTGTCTCCGAACAAGAAGAAACAGCCCCAAGGCATGGGATGGGTTTCCGTGCCTTGGGGCTGTTGGACTGTCTGGGACGTCAAAAACTGGTGCGGAAGAGGGGATGGCGTTGATCACCGGCTCCTCATAGGGGTGGACGGCTTTCACCGCGGCGATGATCTGGTCCACCTCCTCGGTCCGGCAGGTGACCTCCACTTTGAGTTCGGGCCTCCTGGCTCACCTGGCCGGGGGTGCCCAGGTAGGGGTGGGTCCCCTCCAGGGGCCGCCAGCAGCTGGTGACGGGGTGGTAGGACAGGCAGCTGTCATACCGGCCGATGTGCCCGGCGTCGGCCTGACGCAGGGCCGCCTGGACGGCCTCCAGGTGGGATGGGGGAGGAAGATCTCCAGCTTACAGTAGGGGAAGTCAAGCATAGGTGGGGCTCCTTTCGGTGTTTCCTTTAGGATACACCACGGGCGGGGATGTCCACAGCGGCCGACTCGCCTGGGGGCGGGGGCCCCGCTGAGGCGGCAGGTGGTCTCGTTGGGACCATCGCAGGGCCAGACCTGCGAGGTGGGTTCCCGCCCGGTCCCGGGCGGGGATCCAGGCTTTCTCTAGAGAAAGCCTGGACGCAAAGAGTCGCGGGGGGATGCCCCCCCCCCCTTTTTTAGGGCCCGCTCGCCGCTCGCTCGCTCGTTTTGGCGGTCGTGCCACATTGTCCCGGTGGCGGGGCGATTACGGTACCCATGTCCGTACCCTGATTTGGAGACTTTCTTTTGCAAAAATGCTTTTTCAGCATATTTTTTTCTGGAAAATACGTTCCAAATCGGTTTTAGGATACCGGAGGAAATAGCCTCTCAAACGAATCAGAAATAACAATCCCAAAAACCAGCGAGTGGCAACGAGCGGCTATAAAAAAAGTGGGGGTCCAGGGCGGAGCCCTCCTCTTTCTTTCCCCATTTCTCGGGAGAAATGGGGACCCCTGCCGGGCAGGCGGGGCAACGGGGCGCCGCGCCCCGAGGCTTCGGAAGAGCCCCTGCCCACCCAAAGGGTACGCAGTACCCGCCGCTCCCCGCCCGGTCCGGGCGGGAACCCACCTCGCAGGGGCTAACCTGCGCCGGTCCCAACAGGACCACCTGCCGATTTCGGCAGAGGAGGCCCGCCCGGCAAAGCCGGGCGCGGCCCCGGCCTCAGTAGGCCGCCACATCCGCCAAGAACTGCGTCCACGCCTCCTCGTGCTCCACGAAGTACAGGGGGCAGAGCTTCTCCGTCACGTCGTAGTGGCGGATCACCCGGTCCCGGCCGATGTCGCAGTAGTCGCACAGCCAGGCGGTCAGGCGCACCAGGGCGTCGTAGCTGGCCTGGGTGAACTGCCCCGTGGCGTCGGGGGTGGCAGACCTCGATGGAGATGGTGTCCCGGTTGCGGTCGTTGGTGGCGGAGGACTTTTCGTTCAGGGGAATGCACTGGATGATCTCCCCCTCCAGGCCGATGAGGAAGTGGGCGCTCACCTGGGCGTCCGGCTGGGCGAAGTAGTTGCGGTTGGCCTGGGCGGAGGTGCCGGGATTCCCCACATAGTGGATGGCAATGTCGGTGACCCGCCGCATGGTCTCCCCCGGCGGGCGGCGCCGTTGACGGGGATGATCTGCTGGTCCACCCAGTCGGGCAGGTCGGCGGTTTTCAGCCGGTGCATCTGGCCGAAACCCAGCTGGCTGACCCCAGGGCGCACAGGGCGACGGCAAAGACCAGCAGGAAAAAGGGCCAGCGGCGTCTCCGCCGCCGGGATCGGGCACGGGCCCGGGTTCTCTGTGGGTACATGGCAAGAATCTCCTTCCATTGGTTTCCCTTTCATGCTAGGCCGAGAAAATGAAGGAATCCTGGAGGTTTTCTTAAGGTTTCCTTAAATTTCCTGTTTTTCGAGGCGGGGGAAGGAGCGCCCGGCGGGGAAATTTTGTCGGAGGAAAGGGCCCCCGGCGCGGAAGGCGCCGGGGGCGGTGGGGGAAACAGAACGACAGGGCCGGGGAAAGATAAGAAAGAATTTGGAAATCTGAGACGATGCAATCAACCAGCCTCCCGGTCAATTACTGTGGAGTCCATATGGAAAGAGAGTTCTTTCTCGGGGAGCCAGAAAGTGCGGGTATCACCGCCAGTGAGGGAAGCAACCTGGCACCAGCCGTCTTGCCGGGCAAGAATGGTAACGGTACCGATAAGCTGTTCTGTTTCTTTCCCATTGATGCTGTCATAGGCCATTTTGTCCTCGGCGTCAGCAAGATTCCCGGTTACCAGGTCATTTTCTTTTGAGAGAGGACGTCTGTGGGAAGAGAGCCATATAAACTGCCAGGGTATCGCCGGAGAGAACATAGACCTGGGAAGTAGTTTCCTCTTCTGTCAAAACGAGAACCATGCCGCCCGCTTTTAGTGCTACATCCTGAGAGAGGTCTAACCAAGAGATTTGATTATTTTCATCGTAAGATGCGGAATAACAATGGGTCAGCGTACTGTCCTCTAAGAGAACAGCGGTCTTGCCTTCTCGTTCTACAGTTTTGTACTGGATATTCTCAGAAAAGGCGGTATCTTGGGTTGGTGTGGGCTGAGAGTCAGTCTCTGTGTCATTTGGTGTTGTACCGCAACTGCATAAAAGAAGCAGGCAGAGAAGAGGGAAAAGTTGCTTTTTTCATATACACGCTCCTTATTATGATAGAAGGTGGTTTTTATAGGCAGGGGTAAAGGCCAACCTGGAGGAAAATACATTAATTGGTAATCCCTTTGTAGCTTAGTGCGACGTATCCACCAGAAGAGAGGTTTTTAACGGAACGACTGGTATGAGCAACGCGATCATACTGATTCAGGGTGGTTGCCTCGTAAAGGGGTATAATTACCAGCGGCATCAGAGTAATCAAACAATACGATGTGGCTACCGCTCTTGTTCAGAGCATCGGCAGTACGCAATGCGTTGTAGGAGATTTTGTTACAAATTGTGCCAATAGTAGCGGTACCATACTTGGTGGGCTGCAACCAGCATCTGCTAACGTAACCGGAACAATCCAGGCCATAAGTGTTGGCAACGTGCCCGCTCTTAGGAGTGTTAATGTTACCGACTCTACCAGAATTGTTCATGGCTGTTTTGTACTGCGCAGTTGTGCTGAAGCCACCCCAACAATACGGCATGTAAGAATACGTACCTGCGCCTTTGATGTATCTCGGCTTCTTCCAGTTTGTTAATGCAGCTAGGTTTTTGTTGCTACAAGACCAAGTAAAGCTGCTATGGTAAGCTTTAGCGTCCCGCATGACGGAAGATCTGGAGATGGAAGGGAGAGCTTTTTGCTTCAATGGAACCGGTGGTATTTGTTACCGTAGAAAGAACAGGGGGATTCTGCTTCAATTTAGAGGAGAACTGAGCGGCAGGGGTCATTTTCTCGGTATTGACCTCATTAATGACAGCACGGGCGTTAGAGGAAGAAAAATTGATAAACCTTTCCATCCTGAACGGTAACCTGATTATCCATGCTAGGGACGTTGTTTTCAACCGCGTCACAAGTGACAACGTCATTATCTGTATTAACGGTACGGATGGTTTCTTCGACATCGCAAGTACCGTCAGAGTAGCAGGACATATCGAACTGCTTTTACAATGTGCAGGCCATCCTGGTTTTTGCCGAGGTACTGCGCACCAGCAATATAATTGTCAGAATGCAGAGTAATCGTATCGATGGTATTTCCCTCTGCATCCAGAATAGAGATTACGCAAGAATGGCCGGCGTTTTCACCATTTTCGGTGATGAGTTTGCTGCGATAGAATGTATTCTCGTCGACCATATAACCATTAACGGTTCGGTCGAGGACTAACTTGCCGGAAGAGGGGTCTGTGAGATAACAAAGAGTTTTACCACCATCAGAGGTAGGCTCAGACACATACACATACTTTGAGGTCACGCTAAAATCAATGGCATTATCAAAGTACATATCATTCTGGACAGAGCCAATGGCCTGTTCATGTCCGTTTGAAATTCGGGAAACGGAGAGATTGTTATCTAAAACATACACATCATTGTTGCGGACAGAAAGTGCTGTGCCGACGATGTCATAATCATCCAGAGAAATGGCGGCAGTCTGTTCGTTTCCCTGATATTTATAAACTGCATTGTTTGCTGTGTTCAAGAGATAGACACTATTGTTGGAGACTACAAAATCGCTGGGGCCCAGGGAGTTCCCTTGAATATCTTTGGTTGTGCGTAAGGCGTTTTAACTTCGGATACGGAAGAGGAAGAAAGCGTTACTACAGGTTTGTAAGGAGAGGTGGTGGATGCGCCTCGCAGTTCTGTAGCGGAAGCACTGACGCAGAGAGACAACGTAGTTGCCGCAACAAGCAGAGAAGAAACAAGGGCTCGTTTTTATTTGTTTTCATGGAGTACTCCTTTCTTGTTCGGTGTCCAACTGGTTGAGGGCTGAGCTTGTGAGATTGTGTCGGTTCATGGACAGGTTCTCGTGATGGCTTTCTGGGGCGCTTGACGCCGTTGATGGTGTAGTCCACAGTCAGCTTATAGGTTTTCCCTTGCTAACAGGGGCACTCCCTTTCACGAGGACATAGCTGGTTCCGCTCTTGGTCCAGGTTCCTAGGCAAATAGAGCCGTGCCAGAGTTTTGCGGTAGCGACAACTTTGTCTTTTGTGGTGTTTCCCGAACAAGAGCGGAGCATAAGGCAGTTGTCCCCTGGAAAGACAGTTCAGGTTTGACCGAAGGGCGCGCATCGGCCCTGTGGCCTGGGCGGCCACGCCCATCAGCATCACCAGTACCATGACCAGCGCCAAAACTTGCTTTTTTCATAAAATCACCTCCCTTCGTTTCGTTTTTCACCCATAGTAACGAACGAGGGAGGTGATTTGTGACGCGGGTTTCAAAAATTTTTTGAAAAAATTTATTTTTCTATGGGGGTAACGCTTTCGGCCAGGGGAAATCAGTGCATCCTCTCCCAAGAATGCGGTGACATCGATAAGGGCGCCTGTAGAGGATCGGTCCAAATAATGGTGCTGGAGGCGTTTTCGTCCAGAGATAGGTAGAGGTCCGCAGAGGTCCCATGGACGGTTACAGACTTTCGCCCTGTATTTTGGTCCACAATAAAAGCCTCATTACCGGTGTTTTCCGTTTCATATTGATAAGTAAAGTCGATGTATTCTCCGGAATCATTTACATAAAATTGGTGGAACATATCGGCGTTGCTCTCTTCTTCAAGCAGAGAATACTCAGCTGGTACGTCAATTTCATACCTCACGACCTTTTCCGAGAACAGGGGATCGCCGACGTGGAAATACCTACGGGCACTTTCCACCTGTTCACTCACCCACCCAAAAAACGCCTCCCTAGCCTGGGCGTTGGTGGTGAGGAACACCCCCGCCGCCCAGCAGGCACACCAGCACCAGGCAGGCCACCCGGCGCATAGCCCGGCGGGCGGGGGCCCGCTTGTGCCGCCGCAGGAGTTTGGCCATCTTGGCCTGGAAGGGGAGGGAGAAGGTGTGGGGGCAGTCCTCCGGGGCGGGGAGGCCGCCGTCCAGGATGGCCCCGGCTTCTTTTCGCTCGCCTGACGCAGGCGGTCGTCGGTGAAAAACATCATAGAATCCCCCTCCTCCTGGCAAAGTGCCCGCAGTTTTTCCTTGGCCCGCTGCTCCAGCTTTCGGGCGGCGGCCCAGGACAGGCCCATCAGCTGGCCGGCCTCCCGGGTGGAGTAGCCCAGCTCGTACTTCAGCCGGAAGAATTCCCGGTACCGCCCAGGCAGGCGGAGGATGCACTGGGCCAGGGGGAGGCGTCCTCCTGGGGCCCGGGGTCGATGCCGGAGATCTCCTCCACCAGGGGGCCTCTCCCCGGCGCTGCTTCTTCCGGTAGAGGTCGATGGCCTTGTGTTCAACTATAGTAACGAGTAAGGACCGGGTTTTGTGACGCTCCAGGGAAGAAAAAATTTGAATTTTTTCCGCGACGGTCACAAAGGCGTCGTGGACGGCGTCCTCGGCGTCGGCCTCGTTGCGAAGAATTTGGTGGGCCACGTGGTACATGAGGCCCCGGTAGGTCTCGTAGAGGGCCACGAAGGTGTCCCGGTCCTCCGGGGCGTCGATGGCGGCTAAGTAGATGATCATAGTGGATGTCCTCGCTTGGCGTGGCGCGCTGGGGGGCGCCACGGTGATTCCAAAGGCGAACCTTGCCTATTTTTGCGGAATTCCTACAGAAATTTGCGTAGATGCCCCCAAAAGAGAGGAGACACTTCCCTCCCTTTTGGGATTGCCCCCAGGAAGGCGCCGGGGTAAGATACCCACAGAAACCTTCCTTCCCTGGCCAGCAAGGCAACCATCGGGGCAGGAATCCCTTACTATGATAGCTATTTTGACACAAAAAGTCAACGAGAACCGGAGAAATTACAGCATATTGCTCACCCGGCGGTGCATGGCGTAGAGCTCCTCCATCATGTCCTGGATGATCTGGGCGGCGGGCTTCACGTCGTGGATGCGGCCCAGCACCTGGCCCATGGCGATTTGGGCGGCCTGGGGGTCGTCCTTCTCATAGGCGGCCTTGGTCACCGTGCCCCGGATCAGGGGGTAGAGCTCCTCCAAGGTGGGGTGGTGAGTTTTCTCAAAGTCGATGATGTGGAGGGCCTCCTGGGTTTTCAGGGACCGCAGGGCATTGCGGATGCTGGTCTGGGTGAGGACGGTGTCAGTCTCCTTGGCGTCCATCACCGCCTGGCGGAGGTGGGGGGCCGATGTCGGTCTCCGCCGCCATGAGGAAGCGGGTGCCCACCATCACCCCGTCCAGCCCGGCGGCCAGGGCGGCGTACATGGTGCGGCCGTCGCACACGCCCCCAGCGCCCACCACAGGGAGGGTGCACCGCTCGGTGGTCAGGGGCCACTGGACGATGGAGCCCACCCCGGCCATCCCCGGGTGGCCGCCCCCTCGTAGCCCACGATGCACACCGCGTCGCGCCCCACTTCCTGGGCGGTGTGGGCAAAGCGGGAGTCGGGGATCTTGTGCATCACCAGGCGCCCGGCCCCCTTCAGGGTGTCCATCAAGGGGGGGGGAGCCGCCGGCGGTCTCCACGATCTTCACCTTCTCCTCCACCACCGCCTGGAGGAAGCCTTTGATGGGCCCGTCGGGCTTGGTGTCCGGCGGCAGGGGAGAGGTTGACGGAGAAGGGCCGGTCGGTCAGGGACTTGAGCTCCTGGATGGCGGCCTGAAAGTCCTCCGGGGTGGCATAGGTGGTCATATTGATGGTACCCAGCCCCCCGGCGTTGGACACGGCGGCAGCCAGGCGGGGCTTGGACAGCCACTGCATGGCCCCCTGGATGATGGGGTACTGGATGCCGAAGAGTTCGGTGATACGGGTTTTCATGGAAGTGCCTCCTGTTCCTGGTGTGGAATGCCTTCATGGTAACAACCTCCCTGGGAAGAAGTCAAGCCAAAGGAACCTGCTCCGTGATACTTCCCAAGGAAAGGGGGAAGAAAGAACAGAAAATTTGGGGGAAAACGGCAGGAACAGACTTGACAAGGGGGGGAGGATGGGAGGATAATAAACCTAGTTTAGACCTGTAAAAGGAGGAACAGAATATGGAATTCAAGACCGCAACCATGGACGATTTCGATGTGGCGTTTGACTACATTGAAAAGCTTTGGGACTACAACACCTATGATAAGGAAGTCATCCGCAAGGTGTACGCCGACGTGCTGGCCGACGAGGACAGCTTCGCCTTCTTCCTCATGGACGGGGACACCTACCATGGCTTCTGCCACGGCGCTTACTTCAACACCTTCTGGCTGTCCGGCATGACCTGCTATGTCTCCAGCATCATCACCAACGCCGACGAGCAGGGGCAAGGGTTATGGCGTGAAGCTCATGGACCACGCCAAGGAGCTGGCCAAGGCCCGGGCCGCAAGGCCCTGGTGCTGGACTCCGTATGCCCCGGAAGCAGGCCCACCGGTTCTACGAGATCTACGGCTTTGAAAAGAGCTGCTACGGCTTCGATTATTATCTGGAGCCCTAAGATTGAGGGGGAACGATTAACTATTCTGAAATAAGTAAGGGAACAAGTAGAGCCTACTTGAACTTTAGTAGGCTCTGCTTGTTTTTTTTTGTATTGAAAAATAAGTGGAAATGATTATAATAATAAAAAACAAATGAGGAAGGAGATGATAGATTAGATATAAGACACATAGGGCGCGAAATGAAAGCTGAAACATTGAAAGGAGATAGGTTATGAAAGGGAAAAGATTATGTGCAGGCGCAATCGCTTTTGTCATGGTACTTTCAACGATTTCCATGGGCACATGCTTGGCCTATAGTGATGGTGCCACAGAAAGCGGGGTTTCTTACTCTGGGTCTTTTGGAAGCGATTGGCAAAAAGTATATCAAGATGCAAAGCACGACACAGTGATTACTTATGGATTTAATACGACGCTGATCGATGAAGATTACTGTTATGCAACGCAGAGCGTGAAGTTGCACAACGCAGAGATTAAGAATGGAAATGGCTATCACTATGGGCCGTTTAAGGGCGCAGGGAAGTCTTCAATTTGGAAGTTACCCATGCTGGCTCAAGAGTTCAGTATTATTGTTGCTGGTAAGTAAATATTTTTACCAAGAATATTTTACGCCGCACTTTTTAGAAAAGGTGCGACGTAATCCATGTGGAGAATAGAGATGAGAATCACCCGTTACTTTTTTTTGCCTTTTTTTTGTTTCTCATTGCATTTATCGCGACAGGAGAACGGTATGTATACCATGTTACCTATTTTGACCAATCTTTTTTGGCATTACCTTTTCTAGTGAGAGTTACAGTACCTCGGACGCTCAGTTTTTGAGAACGGAGCGTCTGGCACAGGATTTGGAGAAATATCAATTTGATATTTTTATGTGGAAAGAAAGTATCCATCGAGTCTTCGTGCAGAGATTACCGTATATGGAACGCCAGGCGCATTGCAGGCCCTAAGACAACTTGGAATTGAGGAAAAGACCTATCGAAGCCTGTTTGTTGGGGAGGTGCAAGTTATCTTTTTGCGACTTTCAGGCCCCCTGGTGCCGTGAAAGAAGACGAGGTATTTTGTTACATTGGAACGGTAGGAGAGGCAGCCGCGTTCAAGGCCCAAATTGCCGGTGAATCTAGCGAGAGTGCGTCTTATTCCGTTGACGAGATCGATTTGGTGAGCGGGAGTAATGAGGATTGCACATTACGCTATTATTCATCTGGGGCACAGTATTTGGCCTTCTGCTTGTACTGACGTTGTTCTCTGTAGTACTGGAGAAAAAAGAGATCTTTGTTCGTTTAACCTTGGGAGAAAGCCCAAGGAGATTGTTTGCTGGACGTGTGCTTTCAGATGTCGCCGTATTCTCGGCAGCTTTCTTTGGTCTAGCTTATTTGCTGCGAAGTATGGACTATCCGTTTTATAGGTTTTCCTATCTGTGTGGCGGATTTTGTGCTATCTGTCGCTACTGAACACTTTGTTGCATAGGTTGGCGTTTCGATATGGTGGAGAAAAAGTGCTGGGAAGTGGAAAAGAGGGGCGTACTGCTTTGGGCGTGGCTTACGGAGTAAAGGCTGTCAGTGTCTGTTTGACTTGCGCAGTTTTCTCAGTGAATGTTGCGGTTATTTCGGAGGCAAAGAGAATATTTTGATCAAAATGAATTTTTCTCAACACTAAATAATTATTCATACTACAAGCTCAGCTTGACAACACAGACTAGGGAAGAAATTACGGACAGGCATTTTGAGGATAAAGTCTGGTACCAGTTAGACCAGGCCTTTGGAGCTACAGCGGTTTATCTGGTGGATCAAACAGACCAAATTGAGTCGAACGCAGTCCTAATAAATCAAAATGCGGTAAAGCGATTGGAGCCCTATTTGACTTCAGATCTGGTAGAGCAGCTTAGAAGGGCGACAGAGGAAAAGCTTTACATTTTCTTCCCACCAAACTTTTCGGAAGAGAGAATACAAGAAGTGCTGACGATAGGCAAAGCATTATTCTTGCGAGGGAGAGAGGAAGAAGCTAACCTTCTATCTGTTTCATCGTATCAGAACACGGAACGGGTGTTGAGTATTAGCAGTAACCGATATCTCAATCGAAGTGGCTTTTTAGAAAATCCAGTGATTTTCTTAGATAACACGAAACATACGGAATAGGGTGGTATGCAAACCCTTTATATACTGCGCCGGACCTTCTTTATCAAATTCCAGAAGAGGATTTTCAGGTTTTCTTGCGAGAAACCGGGATGACGGACCAATTGGTGACAGTAACGCCGGCCCAGGAATTGTATGACTATTACTGTGAGAGCATGGAGCGGCGACCAAGTTATTAAGTGTGGTTTCTATGTTTCTGATTGTTCTGGAGGGAATTGTAACGGTGTTTTTGGTGCGAATTGAATATTCAGTGAACGGGTTGGAATTTGCGATAAAAAGACTTTGGGCTATGGGATCTTTTTCCAGAAGTAGGCGATTGTTTCTGCTTCCGATCCTCTTAGTGGCACTTTGCACGATAGGAACTGCCTGCATAGAATATATGCTCCATTGGGGAAATCCTGAAATTGCTGTGTGTGTGGGTGTTCTGATTGCTTTGGCTGAGATGGGTGGCGTGGTGTTTCAATGCCTTCGATTTGACCGGCTGAAAACACAAAACGTACTAAAAGGAGGAAATTTGTGATCCAGTGCGTGAATCTTACGAAACGATATGCAAAAGAGAAGTGATCAAAGATCTGTCGTTTTCAATTGCGGATGGTGAGTTCGTCTGCTTTTCTGGAAAGAGTGGATCGGGAAAGACAACGCTTCTAAATATGATTGGTTTATTGGAAGAGCCTACCTCTGGGCGCATCCTCTTTGATGGGAAAGAGATCAGAGGGGGCAGAGCGCGTATAGACTTTTACCGAAACCGCGTGGGCTTTATCTTTCAAAAATTTTGCACTAGTGGAAGGAAAACAGTGGCTCAGAATTTAAATCTTGTTAAGAAGAACTGCCGGCAAGACGGAATTACGGTAGAAGAGGCGCTGTCCCAGGTAGGTATGGAAGAGAAACTTTACAGCAAAGTTTATACGCTTTCAGGTGGGGGGAACAGCAACGGGTAGCATTGGCTAGACTCTATCTCAAGAAGTGCGATATTATTTTAGCGGATGAGCCAACAGGATCTTTAGACCAAGAAAACGCCGCTATGGTTATGGGGATTTTTACGAAAGTTGAACGCAAAAAATAAGACGGTTATTATAGTTACGCATGATGATGAAATCAAAAGGCAGTGCGATCGAATCCTTTCCTTGTCGTAAAAAAGGAGCGTTACCATGAAGAAAAAGTATATTTATATAGGAATTGGTTTGATGATAACTTTGATGGTTGGGTATTTGGTGATTTGGGGAATCAATGTCCGGTCATACGCACCGTACATTCGGGAGGAAGATGTGGTTTATTCGAGTGCCAATGGTTATCTCATGGAGACGGAGGGTAATATTCTGTACTACGTCAAGAAGCCGAGCTTTCCTAGTTTTGTTGGAAATTTGGTGGGGCAGACCCGGGATGACCAGATTAGTGTGTTTATCTGGCCGTCTCTTTTTGGTAACGGCGTTGATGAGCGAGGCGTATTTTTGAAAACGGAAGATGGTACAGAGGTCTTTCTTCTATATGTGACAGCGACCATGGAATACGATCCGCAAAAAAGTACAGGATTGGATGAGGTTCAGGAAGCGCAAGCAAAAAGAATTACTCCAAGAGAGAAGGGCGGAGGTGCCGCAAATCTATTCTGCTATGTGTCAGCGATTTGCTATTTCCGAATAGACGGATGGCACGCAATCGTTTCAGAAGAATTATTGGATATGAGTTTACAGGGACACAAGACATAAACATAAAAAGGACCTTCCCTTTGACAAAGGGGGGGAGGCTCTTTTTTTATAATAGAACCCAGAATAACACCCACATCGTGCGGACACACTGATGGGAAAGGAGAGCCTATGAGCTTTCGAAGAATCGAATATTTTCTCTCGGTGGCCAAGCACCTGAACTTCACCAAAGCCGCCCGGGAATGCTACGTGGCCCAGACCGCCATCAGCCAGCAGATCAAGCAGTTTGAGGAGGAGTTGGGCTTCAAACTCTTCAACCGAGGGGGGCTTCGGTGTCCCTCACCCCGGCGGGGGAGTACTTTGCCAAACAGTGCCAGGCGGTGCTGGCCCAGTACAACGGGGCGGTGAAGCAGGCCCGGTTCCTGGCCGAGGGGAAGAAGCGGGACCTCCGGTTGGGGATCAACGGCCCCTATACCCAGGGAGTGCATCCCAGACTATCTCCGCCGCTTCCGCCAGTTTCTACCCCGAGGCGGCCATCACCCTCCAGGAGGGGGCCGCAAAGAGATGCTGGAAGCCTTGGAGGAGGAGAAGCTGGACGTCATCGTCATCCCGGACTACGGCCTGGCCCTGGACCAGCGGTTCGACGTGCTGGAGCTGAGCAGCGAGCGGCCCAAGTTTATGACCGGCCCCCAGAGCCCGCTGGCCGGGCGGCAGTATGTGGCCCCTCGGAGCTGGCGGGCCAGACCATCTTCCGCATCGAAGGGTCGGTGGGGGGAGAGCCCCAACCAGGCCCGGGCAGACTACCTGGATCAGCTGGGCCTGGGGGCAAACCCGGTGCAAAGCAGGTGAAGACCTTCCTGGAGGCCAGCATTCTGGTTCAGGCCGGCCTGGGCATCGCCCCCCTGCCGGAGGGGATGGAGAGGAACCTCTCCCAGGACGTGAGCGTCTTTTCCATTGAGGGGACTCCTTCCGGATCCGCACCGTGGCGTTGCGGCTGCTGCCCTCGGTGAGCCTGGCAGGGGACCACTTCTTCCAGCTGATCCGGGAGGACCAAGCCGCGCAGGGCAAAGGTTGCAGACGCAATAAGTTTTTTTCTGATAGGTACATTAGTTTTCGGTGTTTCTCAAAATTGAGGAGATGTGGTATAACAATAAGCAGAAGGGCAGTATAAACTGGTACTTCCCCAACACCACAGATCTTGAGTAAGCAATGGAACACTTGCTTTAAAGAATAGAAAGGAGCACCGAGTTATGAACGTGAATCTGGACGCCAAGTATGAACTTTATATCAATGGACAGTGGGTTGCCCCTCTGGTGGGTACTTCACCACCACCAACCCGCCACGGGCGAAAAGCTGGCGGAGTGTGCCGAGGCAACCAAGGAAGATGTGGATCTGCCGTCCAGGCCGCCTGGGCTGCGTTCCCCGCTTGGCGGGACCTGGAACCCGATAAGCGTGCCGCCATCCTGCTGAAGATCGCTGACATCATCGACGAGAACAAGGAACTGCTGGCCACCATCGAGTCCATGGACAACGGCAAGCCCATCCGGGAGACCATGACCATCGACGTGCCCCTATTCCTCCGACCACTTCCGGTACTTCGCCGGCGCCATCCGCACCGAGGAGGGTTCCGCCAGCATCCTGAAGGACCATGTGGGCGAGTTTATGAACATCATCCTCCACGAGCCCATCGGCGTGGTGGGGCAGATTGTCCCCTGGAACTTCCCCTTCCTGATGGCCGCTTGGAAGCTGGCCCCCGCCCTGGCGGCCGGCGACTGCATCGTCTTTAAGCCCTCCTCCACCACCTCTCTGAGCGTGCTGACTCTGGTGAAGCTCATCGGCCACCTCGCCCCCGGCGTGCTGAACGTGGTCACCGGCGGCGGCTCCCGGGCCGGCCAGTACATGCTGGAGCACCCCGGCTTCCGCAAGCTGGCTTCACCGGCTCCACCGAGGTGGGCCTGGACGTGGCCAAGGGCGGCCGACAAGCTCATCCCTCCACTCTGGAGCTGGG
>VOFC01001218.1_pt1 | contig 30001 bp, 50 predicted proteins | sample 5384161 | NCBI WGS metagenome assembly VOFC01 (sample SAMN12384722, study PRJNA508395) | human gut metagenome | isolation source: healthy gut B | host: Homo sapiens
CCCTCCTTTGGGTACACTTTGACAAGCCCGCCCAAAAAAGAGGTATAATCGCAATGTCCAAGTGTGCGATGCCCTCTTCTGGGTGAGCCGCTTATGAAACGCTTCGGTGCTGGAACACCGGGGCGTTTTTGTTTATTGGTTGATTTTATGGACAAGAGAAGCAATAGAGGAAACCTTCGATGCTGTCAATACGCGACTACCACCATATTGCGTCGCCTTTAGCTCTCCGGCTCTTGCAATATCTGGTAATATTTTTTCAATATCTGTTAGTCTTGTCGTGTCAATATCCATACATATCGCAGTTCCATTATAATGAATATCGTAGTTAAATTGGCTCTGGCCATTGTTTAAGGTTGCGTCATCGCCGCTGCACAGCCAAAACATTCCTCCTCCACAGCAACAGATAGAGCTTGACGTAAAAAGTCCATATCCTGAGTTACTCCATGCGTCATAAGGATCCTGCTTAAGTCCATAGGTTCTTGTAACACCTGGCTGGAGCGCAAGCTTATTAGCATCCCTGTCGCATCTTGGGTTATAATGTCGGTTACGCCGCAGACTTTCCCAAATGCCCTGTCCTTTATCAATTATAGCAATTTGAGCTTTATTCGTTGTTTTCCAATATTCTCCACAAACCCAAACTTCATTGGTGTTCCCATGCTCGTAAGAATTCCTTATGATTTCTCTCAAACAGTATCGAAAAGTTTCTGTAAGAGGAGAAGCGGCATCTTGAGTTAGTGTAACCGCCAAATCTTGAGAGCACCTTTCAATCATTTCGCCAAGAATAATCGTACTATCGAGATACTTTTTTCTGCAAGTCACTTATTGAAATTTTCTTTATAGGAATATATGTTGCACCATAGGATTCTGCTGAATGATGCAAACCAATATCCCATCCGCACATTTGGAAAAAGCCAAAATTAGAAGCGAATTGACATCCTTGTGTCCGATCATAATTTATAGGAATATGCTTACATTGAGGAAAAGATTCTTGGACTGTTCTTATCGCATCAGCAACGATCAGCATTTCAAAAGGAGGGCAGTGCTGCATATTTGTAAAATCATAAATGAATTCTTTTTCACGATGTAGAGAAGCTAAACTCTTAGAAAAATTCAATGCAGGGAGAGGTGACAATCTTTCTGGAATTTGGATTACCATAGTTACTCCTTTCGACTATTCGCATTTTTTTGAGCTTCTTCCCTTAGCTTAATGGATTCACGATACTGTTCAGCGGGTGCAAGTTCTACAAACTCCACAGAACGGTCATAGTTTTTCTTTGACAACCTTTTTGATTTCATCCAGAGAAACACGGAAAAACTCTCGCCGCTGGTTTACAAAGTTGAGCTTACGGTCCGCAAAGGCATTGTGCAACGCAGCCTCCAACCGAGGAGCATCATCCGAGAAAATCATAGCATGTACGTCAAAGTTGAACGGAACCGAGGCATCACCCAGTTCATCCACGCGATCCTGTGGATCAAGACGGCGTGTCATACCGATTTTGTAAACATTCTCTCCAAATGCGCCAATATTCGAGATTACATAAACATAACCGGCACGCTGGTTTGCCTCACGATAATCGACATCCTTGAACTCTTTATCAATCTTATCCAGTTGAGCCACCAGATCGGCCTTCTTCTCTTCGATTGCTGCACGGTCAGCCTCAGAAGCAGATGCCAACTGCATGTTGATACGTTCCAGCGCATTCTGATAATGCTGCTGCTCTTTTTCCAATTTTTGCGTTCCTCTTCGATTTCCTTGGCAAGCTTTTGCCTCTTCACGCATCCTTGCCCGTGCTTCCTTCTGCTCTTCCTTTTCCTGCTGCTTTTTCTGAGCATATTCAAAGGCGAGATGAAGTTCCTCGATTTTTAAGCGGTAATACTTAGGCTGGATGCTGACTTCCATAATGGTTCCCAGCTTGGGAATCGCTTCCCGAGAGGTAGTAATGCGCTTTTCGCTGGCTTCAATATTATTGTACTTGACGTGTTCAATTACGTCATCGCATTCGGAATTGAACGCACGAAGGAGAAGCTTCTGCATATCAGCGACCATCTTCTTGCCTTTAGACGCATTTCCATTGACTGTCCAGTTCATATTGCCACTAACGGCCGTTTTTTTTTGATCATGTCCTTCTGCTTTGCGCGAATTTCCAAAAGGTGCGCCTTATACTCGTCCGCATTCATAAAAGAGTACCGAGGAGTATAAAAGGCAAAAGCTCTGCATCAGGACTTCTTCATTCGTCTCAATGAGCTGGTCTTTTGCCTGTTGAAGCTCTTCCAAAGCATCTTTCAACTCGCTGTTGCGGCTTTCAAGTTTTTCTTGGACACGAGCGAGTTCTTCACGCGAAGCTTTGATTTCACGATTGATGTCATCCAGTGTACGGCTTTCTGACGGCATGGCTTCACGAAGGTTCTGCATTTCAGCATTCAGTCGTGCAATTTCTTCTTTTTCTTTTTTCCGAATAAAGACACTTTGGCTTCCTCCTGTTTTTATTCCGTTGTCTTTTCTACTTTTGAAAGATAAAGCTCATTTTCCTTTTTTCTAATATGAAAATAATAACAGTCTCCATGTCGGTTCTTAAAGTTCCAGCACACGACATCTGCTTTTCCAATGGTGCCATCTTTCAAATAGCTAACATGTCCAAAAAGTTCTTTTCCACCATGTTCCATGATTCTCCAATGCTCCATTTGGTCTTGCAAATAAAAATGAAGAAGCAGTGGGTACTTAGGCTGTTTTCCTGTTGGTGTCGGTGGTGCTATTGCCAGCGTCGAATAGCTTCCTTCCCACGGGCGTTCCGTCTGAAAGCATATTCCTACTCTATCAATTTGAAAAAGCGGAATACTGGAATCCTCAGAATTTCCTTGAGCTAAAAGAGGATTTAGCGACATCAAATCCTCCTGCGCTATTCCCCTGTTTTGACCGTCAAGAAGAAAGCCCTTTTGATTTCCCAGTTTGTATGCGCGCAAATTTGATAGTACATATTTTGTTTTAAAATCAACTTTTGGAGCAGCTATCTTAATCGTCTCCATAGCTTTTCCGTTTTTATAATATCTGAGTAAGGGCCAAGAGAATCTATCATCTGGAAATCCTTATCTGTTAAGAAAGAGCTTGGTTCTATTTTAGATTCTGCCACTTCCACCGGTATCTTTTCGGCCACCTTCGTGGCCTTTTTTCAACCAACTAAAAAAGCCCATGATGTGCCTCCTACTTCAGATATCCCGGCAAAGCCCAACGGCCTTACCTTCAATAACAACGGCATTCATATCTTCCTGGCTGAGGATGATGCTGTTGAAAGCCGGATTCTCCGGGCGGAGTTCGATAAAATTGTCATGCCGATAAACGTGCTTCAAGGTTGCCTCTTCTCCGATGCGCACAGCAGCGATTTCTCCATTCTCCACCTCTGGCTGCTTCCGGATGGCCACCAGATCGCCATCGTGGATGCGGGGCTCCATGCTGTCGCCCTTGCAGGTCAGTGTAAAGGTGGAGCGCCACTTGGACGGTACACAGACCATGCGCTCCACGTTCTGTTCCGCCGTGATCGGCGTACCGCAAGCAATCCGGCCCACAAGAGGCACCCAGTCCATCTCTGGCATCGGCTGGAAACCGGGAGGGATGGGGTCTGCATCGGTCTTGTCAGAAGTGTGGTTTGTTTCATCAATACCAAGCAGCCATGACACTGAGGTGTCAAGCACATCCGCAAAGGCCTTTACTTTAGATTGTGGGATATCCGCTTTTCCACTTTCAATCTTACTGATAGATGATCTATCTTTATATCCCATTCGTTTTGCAAGTTCGTCTGTTGTCCAGCCGAGTTCCTGTCGACGCATCCGAATGCGATTATATATCTCAGACATCGTAGCACCGCCTTTCTTTACTGTTAGAATACCACATGTGTGAATGAAATTCAATATTTTTTGAAAATTCTGTCAAATATTGTTGACTTTCATTCCTCAAGGTGGTAATATGAGTTTGCGGAATTTAATTCCGCAGAAAGGAGGTGTTTTCCAAATGACTGACACCAAGGCCCTCAGAGAAAAATCGAAGCAAAAAGGCCTCAAACTGAAGGCTGTTGCCGAAAAACTCGGCATCACACCTTATTGTCTCCAGCGAAAAATCAACAACGAGAACGAATTCAAAGTCTCGGAAGTTGATAAGCTGTCCTCTATGCTGGAGACTTACACTGAGCGAGACCCAGGCTATTTTTTTCTCTTGATTGCGGAATTTAATTCATCAGTAAGGAAGTGAACCACATGAATGACAACAAAAAGCCCGGCGAACCTGTGGAAATCAAAGAACTCCTCACCCACCAGTTGCAGCTGGTGAGCAAGGAGTCCGAAGAAGCTCACGGGGAGACGCTGGCCTCACTGAGTTCTGCGGCTGCAGATCTGGCTCAAGCGGTGGCGGCGTGTAGCAGGCTGACGTGCGTATTTCCTCGCGGCTCAGAATCAGCACCGAAAGCACACATGCTGACTATCGATGAAATGCCGCGTCATACGTTTGGGTGTTCCGAGTTCGGAACATCTGGAGCACATACGAACAGCATTAGTACCAGCATTCCAAATCCTGGAGCCAAGTGGGTGGTATCACCAGATCAAAAAGGAACTACCCATTATCACGCAATGGATGAGAGCGGTTATACATCGGTTCTCGAAGCTGAAGCTAAATTCGCTTATGACCATGCAGTTAAGATGCGTGAACAAGGTGAATTTGAGCAATTGGCAACTGAACAAGATACTCATACTGAGGAGAACTTGTAGATTCCCCAGACCAATAAGCATATGCCAAATCAAAAAGTTCTGATATTGAAAAGTCAATTTTCCAATTTTCAAATGAATCTCGATTTAGCGCAAGTCCTCCGTGCAAAAAAGCCCCATCAAATGATGGAGTATCATCCGGAGCGATTATTTCAAATAATTGCTTTTCATCTGCTTTTAAAGATTTCCACCCACGAGCTTCTGGATTGTCCACAGCACACAGTGAAGTCATTCTCGAAGGTTTCCCTGGAAAGTATCTTTGTCTAACCAGTTCAAAAACTAGCTCGATTGATTTACTGCATGATAATTTCACATCATTCACTAGCGCTTCGATATTAAATACTTCAAGTAATTCAAAATTGTTGTATGTTCTTCCGAGAAATCGTTTATATACACTTTCTGTGTCCAAATATTGAGCACCATGATGCGAAATACCTTCAGGAAACAGCTGCCGTGCAAACCTCGACTTTCCAACTGACCCACTGAGTTCGGACAGCGGTATAAGCTCAATCCGTTGCCCATCCTTAAGCGTTCCTAATCGGTCAATATGATACAGTTTCATAATTTCACCTTCCTTCTGCCCCAGTATACCGCAGAAGGGATGCAACCACAACAAGGAGGTGAATCACCATGAAGAAGCCTTATCTCAAAATCAGTCGTCTGGCAGAAGACCAGGATCTCAACCAGGGCGCACTTGCGGCCCTGATTGGGGTAAGCTCCAACACGATGACCGCACGGCTCAAGGGGACACAACCTTGGAGGAGTGACGAGATCGTCATCATCTGCAGAGCACTACACATCCCGCAAGAAAAAATCGGGGAGTATTTCTTCCCGGCAATTGCAAAGGAGGAAAAGACCGCATGAAACCTTACACCCTTGCATCCGAGCGGGCCGCAGCGCCCACTGGATGCGCGTACATCGCACCGCTGTTTTGGAACAAGTGGTTCCGTTGGGGCGGCAGTCAGGCATCTGGCTGCTACCAGCTGGGCGGACAAATCAAGGATGAAAGCCACACCGGGCTGCAGATTTTTGCTGATGGCGAATGGCACCCGGTCATCGGATGGGCATTGGACGACTGCAGACCCGCAGTCAATTGTCTTCAGGAGGTAGGAGCATGAATATCAGCCCGAACGCTCAGTTAAAAATCCAGCTGGGGAAGGACGGGAACCCCAAGATTTATGCCTGCGGTACAGAGATGGAACAGAAAGCCCTTTGCGCCGCTCTGATTGCCGGGATTTGCATAGATCAAAGAAATCCGGAAGCGTTGCTCAGCATAGTGACTACTGCCGCAGACCTCATGGACAGAATGGAGGAATCCCCCAATGAAGATTAAATCCCGCGTCTGGTACTGGCTGGCTGCTGCCAGCGGTGCCGTAAGTCTGCTGTACGGCATGGGCATCGAGGGTGGTGCACAGCTGGGCAGCTCCATCTCTGACAGCCAGTTTGCCACGGCCCTATGCCTGGTTCTGGCAGCGGTAGCGTTCCTGCGGCTGGGCTTTGCCGCCCAGGATCGTGAACAGAACGCCCGCCGCTATGACCGCGTTGACCGCACCCACGCCCGCACCGAAGAGCCGGACTACCGGCAGAACCGGAGGGGCGCATGAAAAGCAAACGAGCCCGCCCGTGCTGGTAACACGGACGAGCCCAAAGGGTGATGGAATTGTGAAGACCCATCCCCTTGATGATATCACATCAGAAAGGATTTTACAAATGAAGGGTATTTTAGCCGAACCGGGCAAAGATCCGGTGATCGCGTTCCTGCCCGACAGCCTGTGGGCCATTGAGAACCGGCTGGGCACTCCCTGCGAGATGATCGTGCTGCCCCGCACCCCGGCGGTGCTGTTCGTGGGCCGGTACGATGGTCCCATCCAGCCCGCCAGTCTGCTCAACCGGAAGTACCGAGGCCGCCAGCTTTACGGGCCCATCCTCTGCTACGGATGGAAGGGTAACAACATCCAGCCCATGAACAAGGATGTGCAGACCGAGATGCTAGACCGCCTGAAGGGCACGGAGGTGAAAGTGTGACCACCTATATCTGCAAATGCGGACGGCGAGTGAAGAAATCCACCGATGCCAGTACCACTGGAAACCGCCTATCTGGTTACGCACCCAGCCATGAGTGCTGGGGATGCCCCTATGCCATGCCATACGGAGACTTTCAATGGGATGAAAGTGCTAGAACTGTCAGCCGGGAGACTCGGGGCTACGAGTGCCGGATGAGCAAGACTCTCACTTATGCGTCAGAGTTCGCTGGCTCTATCAAGGATAAATGCACCTGTCGAGTGCATAGTCTGGACTTCGACTTTCTGTCTCAGGTCTCCGCATGGATCAAAGACACTTATCCAGACAGAGAGATTTTCGGCTCATTTTCCAAAGATATTCGTGCATCGGACTATGGATCTGACGGGCGCTATTGCCTGACAATCACATGCACTCAGAATCTGAAAGGTGTTGCCGCAAAAAAGAGAGCTGTTTGGTCAGTTTTTCAATCCGGATGGAAGCCGCAAGGACATGACACCGCAGCAGGAAATGGAAAAGATTCTTGCCGACATCAAAAAGCAAAGGAGATTTTCTCATGTGCACCTGCCCAGAATGCGGATGCTGCTGTGACTACGGCAGAGAATGCTGTCCCGACTGCCACAGCGGCAACGCCGACCATCTCGGAGAGCGGGGCGGATGCAAGCGCATCGACCCCCGCGACATCCCTGCAGAACTGCGAATCGGCCCCTGCCGCATCGGCGGGCGGTTCTTCTGTATCAACAGCTGGTGCCATGCAGGACAAGCCCCTAACCACCGTGCCGGATGCGATGCGCCCGGCGTTTGACTATTCCGGCCTGACCGACCAGACCGTGGAAGACTTGCATTTTGCGGAGAACGAATACCGCCACGGCAAGCAGATGGCCGAGCGCGGCCTTGTCCACATGGGCAATGCCATTGCCGCTGCCCATGATGCGCTGTGCGGAGTTGTCGCACAATGCGACAACGGTGAAGATGGAGCTTGTCGCACAATGCGAAAAGCTCGAAACAACCAGCATAGCGAGGATACGTTCAAAAGCTGGTGCGTATCCATCGGCATCACCAAGGATACCGCATACCGGCTGCTGCAGGTATCGGCACTGCTGGACGGAAGCAGCCCCCGCCAGCAGAAGATTCTGAAGGAGCTTTCTCCCACTCTGCTGTATGCCGTGGCAAAGCCCAGCGCCCCGCAGGAGCTGGTGGAGAAGGTTAAGAATGGTGACATCACCACCAACAAGCAGTATCAGGAAGCCATGGCCCAGATCAAGGCCGAGAAGGACCGTGCCGCTGCTGCCGAAGCCCGGGAGGAAGAGGCGTGGAACATGGTAAGCAAAGCGCAGGATGAAGCCCAGACTGCCAAAAACGACTTGGATGCCGCCCTTGCGGATGTGCAGGGGCTGGACGAGGAAAATGCCCGGCTGAAAGCCGAGAAAGAAAAGGCAGAACGGAGCTATAACGAAATGTACGAAAGCCGCATTGCGGCCAACCTCCAGCGCCAGAAGGCCGAAGCCGAGCGCGACAGGGCCGAAGAGAGAGCCAAAAATGCCGAAGACGCTTTGAAAAAGCAACCCATCACGGCGGTCATCGACGAGGAAGAGATTGACCGCCGGGCCGCAGAAAAAGCCTGGGGCCTTGCCGATGCCCGGAACGCCGAACTGGCCAAAGACAATGCCAACCTGAAGAAACAGGTTGCGGCACTCCGTTCCCGCATCAACGATGATGCCCAGGCAGATTTTGAGCAGGCCAACTACTGCGCCAGCCTGATGCGGGCGGCGTGGGATAACAGCAAGGCCAGCTATTCCCGGCTGGTGGGCGAAGATCTGGAAAGCACCTTTCAGACCATCTGCAGTACCCTGAACAGCATCATGGAGGAGGCCTCCCTGCTCTGCCGCCAGCCGCCGGATTATGACGGAGGTGACAAGGATGAATGAGATGTACAGTCTCGATCTTGACCGTTACGGCCCGCCCATGGAGCCGCCCGATGACTACTACTTTGCCCCCGACCGGGAGCCAGAAGAGGAGGAACTGACCGATGACGAATGAATTGACCGTCCGGGTAGAGCGCCCGGTGATCCCGGCTATGAACTGGAACAAGGATGAGGTGCAGAAGAACCTTGACGAACTTCTGGCCTCCTATACAGGCCGTGTGTACACGCCTGAATCCATCAAGGATGCCAAAGCCGACCGTGCTGCCGTCAACAAGTGGGACAAGCAGCTAGCTGCTGCTTTGACCGCCGCCAAGCGGCTTTACACTGACCCGCTGGAGGACTTTCAGAAGAGCATCCGGGAGATGCAGGCCCAGTGCAAGAGGATCTCCGGTGCCATTGATCAGCAGGTAAAAGCAGTAGAACAGGTCCAGCGGGAAGAAAAAGGCATCCACCCTGCGGCTGATCTACCGGGACTGCATCGGGGAGCTGGAACCGCTGATTTCTTTTGACCGTCTGCTTGTGCCCCAGTGGCTCAACAAACCTTTGACCTCGCCCAGACCGAAAAGGAACTGCGTAAGGCTGTGGAGACCCGGCGGGAGGAACTGCGCCTCATCCGGGAGACCTGCGGCGAAGACGCTGAACCCTGTATTACCGAATACCTGCGGGCCTTGAGCGTCAACGATGCACTGCATGAACACAGCCGCCGGGAGCACGCTCGTGCGGCTCAGGCTGAGGCAGAGGCCCAGCGACAGGCCGCAGAACGTGCCAGAGCTGCCGCACCGGTCATCATCCCGCCCACCGAGGAAGAGCGTCAGCTGAAAGAAGAGGCCGCACAGGAGGCCCGGAGCAACGCCTTTGTGACAGCTTCCGGGCGGCTGGACTGCGAGGTATTGCAGCAGTTCGCCCTGCCTGGCACAGGCCTTGCACCTGCCCGCAAACGCTACCGCTTCTGGGTAGATTTCACCCCGGAAGACATCGAATGGTTCAAAGCCGAAGCTAAAAAGCGCGGCTTCGCATATGGTCCTGTAAAATTAAAATAATTGGAGGATTTTACTTATGGCTTTTTCTCGTCCCGGCGCACCTGCGCCCACCATGTCCGCAAACACCACCGGCACCCCCACCGCCGCCCGGATGACTGCAATGCAGCAGCGTGCTGCCCAGAGCAGCGCTCTGCAGGCCGCCAGCCCGGCCAAGCCCGTGGAGATCACCTCTGCCGACGGCCAGCACATGACCGTCAGCTTCTCGGATGTCCGCAACTTCATCTGTCAGAAAGCCACCGATGCCGAATGCAAGATTTTCCTCGAGACCTGCAAGCAGTACCGCCTGAATCCCTTTACCAAGGAAGCCTACCTCATCCACTACGATAACAACAGCGAGGACACCCCCAGCACCATCGTTCTGGGCAAGAACTGCTACCTGCAAATGGCAGAGCGTCACCCCAGCTATGACGGCTTCGAGGCCGGGGGTCATCATCTTCGATAAGGTGGCCGGGGAGTGCCAGAAGCGGGAGGGTTCCATCGTCTACGAGGACGAGGAACTTCTGGGCGGCTGGGCCAAAAGTCTATCGCAAGGACCGCACCCGCCCCAGTTACGAGGAAGTGAAGCTGACCGAATACGACACCGGCAAATCTCTGTGGAAGGGCAAAAAGCCACCATGATCCGCAAGGTTGCCCTTGTCCATGCCCTGCGGGAAGCATTCCCCTCCACCTTCGGCTCTCTCTATGACGAGAGCGAGGTCCATGTGGATGCCGAGTCCACCGCCGTGGAACTGGACGAAGCTGGACAGGCTTCAGCTCCCCCGCTGGACCCGCATCAAGGAAGCTGTTGAACAGGCCGATGCCCTGACCGTGGAGGATGCTGACAGCGCAGACGACCCCTTTGCCGGGGGTGATGAATCGTGCTCCTGACCCACAAGACCGGCGTTCTGCTCCACGGGACCCTTGCCAAAGACCCTGTGCTCAAGGACGTGGGCCAGAAGCGGGTCCTGAAGTTTGACGTGAAGGCGCACAGCGTCAAGACCGACACCGGCAGCTGGGAGAGCCTGTATGTTCAGGTCAATGTCTGGCACGGGCTGGACAAATGGGACGGGCTGCTGCTGAAGGGCGATGCCGTCACTGTCTTTGCCCGGGAGCTCAAGAGCTGGGAGTACAATGGCAAGACCTATTACAATGTGGATGCCGACGACATTCAGCCCGGCGGCATGGTGATTTTCCGGTGGATGCAGAATCTCATTGACCTTTGCACAGAGGCCCCGGCACCGCCCGAACCAGCGCTCACTCAGGAGCCAACGCCCTCTGATGAGCCTGCCCCGGTGCAGACCAGCCTTTCCGGCGGGCAGATGTATCCCGGCGAAGACCTGGCCGACTATGCTCCCCGCGCCTCTCAGGCGGCAGCGCCTGCCGGGCCAGCCGCAGGCACCCCGGAAGCAGATGCCCTCATCGACGATGATGCGGATGACCTGCCGTTTTAACCACACCAGAAAGGAGTTCAGACCGTGGGCATTGACCCATCCCGTGGCTTTGTTGCCTTTCCCCGCGGTCTGACTGACTGGGAATGGTATTCAGAGCCCAACACTGCCCGCCTGTTTTTCCACCTGCTACTCACCGCCAACTGGCAGGAAAAGCAGTGGCAGGGCATTACCATCAGGCCCGGGCAGCTGGTTACAAGCCAATCTCAACTGGCAAAACAGCTTGATTTGAGTGTTCGGAACATCCGGACGAGCTTAGAACATTTACAGGCGACAGGCTATCTGACAGTCAAAACAGGCTCAAAATACAGCATTGTCACGATAGAAAACTATGCTTCGCTTGTTGGCAGTGACAGGCAAAGTGACAGGCAAGCGACAGGCAACCGACAGGCTGCCGACAACAACTTAACAAGTCTAACAAACCAACAAGCTAACAAGTCGTCGTCTGCGGCTGCGCCGGAGCCGACCGGACGACCGACGACCTCACCCCTTGGTATCAGAGTTTGAACAGGATATCGGCAAGCTGAGTGCCTCCGGGAAAAGAGAGCTGACAGGATACGCTGACCGACTGGGCGAGGAACTGGCGCGGGTAATCCTGCGCAAGTGCATTGATGCCGGGGCACATAGCTGGGCCTATGTGCGGAAGGCTCTGATCGAGGCCGAAACCCAGGGCTGTAGGTCTGCCGAGGAGTACCGCATGACGAACCCCATTGGAGCAGGACGCAATAGGCGGGTGGACAGGCCGGAACCCAGCGGGAATGATTTTTAAAAACGCAGCCCGTCGCCGTCCGCTCACCAAGAAAAAAAGGAGGACTCCAATGTACCGGAACCATGAGCACTACCCCGACCCGACAGCTGGCCGGGCATTGGGCAGCCTCCGACGAAAGGAGAACCAATTGAACACCGGAAAACAGTTCGAGGCAGACTGGAAAAGCTCCATGCCGAAGGATGCTTGGTGCTATCGACTGAAAGACAGCGCGGCCACCTATTACGGCGGCAACGAAAACCTGAGCTTCTCCATTGATAACATCTGCGACTTCGACGTGTACCGCTACCCTATGCACCATTACTTCGAGCTCAAGACCATCGAAACGCCCAGCATCCCACTGGAAAAGATCCTGGGCCGATTCGACCGGGAGCGGCAGAAGTACCACAAGCTCAAACACATCACCGATATGGCCCACGCAGCATCCTTCAAGGGCCAGACCGCCCATGTGGTCATCAATTACCGGGGCAAGGTCAACCGCACCTTTGCCGTACCGGCCAGCGCTGTGCTGGAGTACATGCAGACCCAGACCCGAAAGAGCATTCCATGGCAGTGGGCCGCCCTGAACGGCATCGAGGTGGAGCAGCACCTGCTGCGCGTTCACTGGCGGTATGACGTGGAAGGGCTACTGAGGGTACTGGAAGGAGGGAGTACAGAATGACCTATATCCAGAAATGTGAGTGGCTGAAGCTGTATCAGGTATCACTTCGCCGCCAGAAAATTCTTGTCCGGCGTATCCGCGAAGCGAAAGACCAGGCCGAAAGCGTCACCCAGGCACTCAGCCCTATTGTCAGTTCTGGATGTTCTGGCGATAAGACTGGCCGCGCCATTGAAATGATGGATGCCTACCAGCACCAGCTGTGCCATGAAATTCAGCGCAGTCAGGAGTTGTGTTACACCATCCGTAAGGTCATCGCAGAACTCGAAGACCCTCTTCTGGTAGACCTTTTGGAACTGTGCTACATTGATGGCCTGCATCGTGGACAGGCTGCTGACAGACTCCGCGTCAGTGACCGACATTTTCGTCGTCTACATCGGCAGGCTGTGGAGGCCCTGAACATTCCAATGAATGCCATTCCTCCGCAATTATGGCCGCGCATGTCCGCTTAACTGTGTTATAACGATACCATCGGCAAAGCCGAAAGGCAGACCGATGCCATGGCAGCTCGCAGAACGTGCCCGTCCGACATCACGTTCTGCGAGCTGCTTCTATTATGCCGCCTGAGCGCAATGTGGTGCGCGTTCACGAGTGTAGTCGTGGAAGGTTCGATTCAAAGGGTGGTTCCAATTCGCCGCCGACCCCGTAGGCGGCACAGCCTGACGCATGGGGCTACATACTCCCCACCGGAAGCTCATGTGGTGGGTGGCGGGATCTCCTTGCCCGCCCTCTGACCTCCCCACATACGCCGGAGGCACCGGAATCCATAGGCGGGTTTCAGGTATTTTCCCGCTGGATGTGCGTCAATTGCCCTGCATGGAAACATGCAGGGATTTTTTCATGCTATTTTCTGCCGTCCTGAGGGGCGGCTTTTTGTACCCTGACGACGAGAGAGGTGGTGACGTGTCGAATGAAAAGAATCTCATTCCGTTCAATGAACGAACGGAGAGCGAACAGAGAGATCGCCCAGAAGGGCGGCATTGCATCCGGTGCGGCCCGCCGCCGCAAACGGTCCATGCGTCAGGCGGCTGACTACTACCTGAGCCTGCCGGAGACCGACCGCCGCCGGGTGAATGCCATGCTGCGGGACCAGATTGACCCGGAGGACGTGGACAACCAGATGAGCGTGGTCATGGGCATTGCAGCCGCTGCCAAGCAGGGCGATGCCAGGGCAGCCAATGTCCTGCTGAAAATGCTAGGTGAGGAGACCGTGCAGGAGGACCCGGGCGCGGATGCTCTGGCAAAGGCCAAGGAGCTGCTGGGAGGTGTGGACAGTGCCATTGACTGAGTTTCAGCAGGAGTACCTGCACAACTGTTCCCACCGGTGGAATGTTAAGACCGGGGCCACCCGAAGCGGCAAGACCTACCTGGACTGCGCCGTGACCATCCCGAAGCGGATCTGCGCGGCTCGAGGCGAGGGCCTGCTGGTGCTCATGGGCAACACCCTGGGCACACTGGAGCGCAATGTGCTGTCCCTGATGCGGGAGCTCTGGGGCCCCGACCTTGTAGGGGTGATCCGCACCTCGGCAGCAGGCAACGTGGTACAGCTGTTCGGCAAGAAGGTCTATGTCCTCGGCGCTGACAACAAGAAACACATCGCCCGCATCCAGGGGCGCTGCCTTTGAGTACGCCTACGGCGACGAGATGACGACTTGGGATGAAGACGTGTTCCAGATGCTCAAGAGCCGCCTGTCCTGCCCCCACAGCCACTTCGACGGAACCTGCAATCCGGAAAGCCCCTCCCACTGGTTCAAGAAATTCCTCGACAGCGACGCGGACATCTACTGCCAGGCGTACACCATCGACGACAATCCGACTCTTCCGGCCCAGTTCGTGGCCGATCTGAAAAAAAGAGTACACCGGCACGGTCTACTATAACCGCTTTATCTTGGGGCAGTGGATGGCCGCCAACGGCGTGATCTACCGCCTGCTGGCCGACAGCCTTGCCGCCGGAGATGGGCGTTTTTCTGGCCTGTGGACAAGCCGCTGCACCCGTGGCGGGTGCGCATCGGCGTGGACTTCGGCGGCAACGGCTCGAAGCACGCCTTCGTGGCGACCGCCATTCTGCCGGGCTGGTCCGGCGTTGTGGGGCTGGCGTCCCAGCGCATCGACCCGGTGGCGCAGGATGCCGACTTTCTGGCCGACAGGCTGCTTGAGTTCTGCATGGCTGTCTTTGCCCGCTGGGGCGAGATCCAATTTATCTTCTGCGACAGTGCGGAGCAGACCCTCATCAATCACATCCGGGCAAGGCTCCGGCGCTGCAAGCTGAGCTGGCTTGCTGACCGGGTGGAGAACAGCGCTAAGATAAAAATCACCGACCGCATCCGGCTCACCTGCATCCTGATGGGCGGCGGACGCTTCTGGCTCATGCCGGAAGCTGCCACCCTGCGGGATGCCCTCGCTACGGCCCTTTACAGCGGCAAACATCCCGGCGTAGATGAGCGCCTCGACGACGGCAGCACCGACATCGACACACTGGACGCCTATGAGTACACCATCGAGCGCGATTTCAAGAGGTTGACCAACACATGAACATCACCGCATTTCTGAACTACCTGAACAAGACGCGCGGGTGGGCCATCGATGCCGACTACTACGGCTACATCGAGACCTGGCGGCAGTGGTGGCAGGGCAGCGTGCCCAAGGTTCACACCCGTGCCGCTGAATACGCAAACGGCACCAAGAAGCGCCCCATTGCCTCCTGCGGATGCCGAAACGGGTCTGCGAGGACTGGGCAAACCTGCTTCTGAACGACCGCACCACCTTCCAGATCAAGGACGCTGCCGCCGCCCGGTATCTGCTGGGCGATGATGAGCAGCAGGTGGGCGGCCTGCTCCGGGAGCTGCACTTCTGGCGCAATGCCAACGCTCTGGTGGAACAGGCCTACTGGTCCGGCACCGGTGCCTTTGTGCTGAGTGCCGAAAACCTGACTGTCGTGAACGGAAAAGCTGTCCCCGGCCCGGATACCTGCCTGAAGCTGGACTATGACCCGGCTTCCTGCATCCTGCCCCTGCGGGTGGAACGGGGCATCGTGACCGAAGCGGCCTTTGTCTCCGAGTGCATGATGGAGGGCAAGCCTGCGGTCTATCTGCAGACCCACACCGGCAATGAGACCCGGCGCACCATCCGCAACGAATGGTTCCGGGTAACGGATGGAGTTTTGGGCGCTCCGGTGTTTGAAGCGCTGCAGGCCCCGCCGGGTACGGCAGAAAGCGTCACGGTAGAGGGCTCCCCGCCCTGGTTTGCGCTGTTCAGCCCGGGTGCTGTCAAGAACCTCGACGGCGGCAGCGGGCTGGGCATGAGCGTCTTTGCCGAAGCGTTGGCCGAAGCCCAGGGCATCGACCTTGCCTTTGACAACTACCGGGAGGATATCCGGCTGGGCCACAAGAAGATCTTCTACTCTGCGGACATCTGCCGCAAGGTGGTGGACCAAGAGGGCGTGGAGCACTCTATTCCGCCCGATGACGATGTGCAGAGCCAGTTCGTCACCCTGCCCCCAAAAGGAGGGAAGCCTCGACCAGTCCAGCGAATACCACGAATACAACCCTGACCTGCGGGTGGAACAGAACCACAAGGCTGTGCAGGATATGCTGAACCTGTTCAGTTTCAAGTGCGGCCTGGGCTGTCATCGGTACAACTTCGAGCTGGGCAATGTCACCACGGCCACCGAGTACAACGGCAGCCGTCAGGATCTGGTGGCCAGCGCCAATAAGAACCAGATTCCTATCGAGGGGGCGCTGGTGGGCATCGTGCGGGCCATCCTGTGGGCAGCAAAGAACCTGCAGGGGAGCGGCGGTGGACCCCGAAACGCCCATCTCTGTGGACTGGGACGACAGCTACATCACCGATGCCGAGACCCGGATGAGTCAGATGCGGGACGATGCCCTGAGCGGCCTTTTGCCCCGGTACAAGTATCTGTCTGCCCGGTATGGGGTCAGTGAAGAGGATGCCCGCCGGCTGGCGCAGGAAGCCAAAGACGAAAACCGCCAGCCTGAGCTGACCTTCGGCGGGGGTGCCTGATGCTGGCCCCGGACTACCTCGACCACGCCCCCGACCGGCTCATGCTGCTCTGGCAGCAGGTCGAGGACGATATCCTGCGGGACGTGGCCCGGCGCATCTCCAAAATGGACACCCTGACCCCCACGGCCAACTGGCAGCTTTGGCGGTATGAACAGACCGAAGCCCTCCGGCAGGACGTGGTAAAGAAGCTGGCCTGTTACACTGGCAAGAGCGAAGCCGAGATCCGGCGGCTCATGCAGGAAGCGGCCACCCAGGCCATGGAGGCCGAGGACGAGATCTATTATCATTACGGCAAGGAGCCCACGCCTTTTGCCGACAATGCCACCCTGCAGGCCCTGCTCAATGCGGGTTACCGGCAGACGGCGGGGACCTTCCACAACTTGACTGCCACCACGGCCAACACCGTCAGCGGCCAGTTTGAAGCCGCCCTCGACCGCGCCCATCTCAAGGTGAGCAGCGGTGCGTTCGACTACAAGAGCGCCATCAAGGGCGCGGTGGACAGTCTGGCCGACACCATGAAGTACGTCACCTACCCCACCGGCCACACCGACACGCTGGAAGTTGCCGCCCGCCGGGCGGTGCTGACTGGTGTGAATCAGACCGGCGCAAAGCTGCAAGTGGCCCGGGCCGATGAGATGGGGGTTGAGTTCTTCGAGACCACGGCCCACGGCGGGCCCGGCCTTCCCACGCTGAGTGGCAGGGCAGGCAGTTCCACCGGGGCGGCGCTGTGGACTACATGGGCAAGCATTACCCGGACTTCGAGGCCGCCACCGGCTACGGCACCGGAGCAGGGCTGTGCGGCTGGAACTGCCGTCACACCTTCTTTTCCATCTTCCCGGAGCTGGGTGCACCGCCTGCATGGACGCAGGAGAGCTTGGAAGCCCTGAACGCCCGGGACATCGAGTACAACGGCGGCAAGTACACCCGGTACGAGATCAGCCAGATGCAGCGGGCCCGGGAGCGCACCGTGCGCAAGTACAAGCGCCGGTATCTGGCTGAGGATGCCGCCGGGGCCGATACCACCGCCAGCGCGGTAAAGCCCGGCAGGCCCGTCAGGAGCTGTCTGACTTTATCAGCGCCACCGGCGGAAGGGCAGACAGTGCCCGCACCAGTGTTGCAGGCTTTGGCAGAAGCGAGGCGGGCAAGGCCAGTTATACAGCCCGAAAGCAGGAACGTTTTGATTCTGCAAATGTGGAATTGCAACAGATGCGTGAGGCTGGTACAATAAAGGCGAAAGGCAAGTTGATTGAATCGCCGCCTGCACCCAATGAAATCAACTTTGCGAGTGAACACGTTCTGCAGCGCTGGGCAGAACGTGGCATGGGGCCGATGGATGCCGAGCGCATTATCCGCTCTTCCAAAGTCGCAATGTCCCAGCGTAACGGAACACAGATCTGTTACTATTCCGAGTATGGTTTTGTTGCCATTGGGCAGAACGGCAATGTTTCCAGTATCGGGCCGCTGGATGAGGGCGGTCAAAAATTGATGGAGGTGGTTAAGAAGCATGGTATTCCGCACTAACGATACAGCAAAGCCGGAAGAATGGTTTTGCCCTATCTATAACCGCAAAATCGACTGCGGTTTGTGCTTTGAGGTCTCCAATATTGGCGATGATACTCTTTGCCTGAAGGGTGACGATAAGCCACCTTGCAATTGGGCAGAAGCCCATAAAACCTGCCTTAATTGTCCCCGTTATGCCGACTGGGACTGACCAAACCTAATACCGCAAGCGTCTTTGCCCAGCCGGGCAGGGGCGCTTTTTTCATGCCGTCTTAGCTCATTCTGGAAGAGCGCCGGTCTCCAAAACCGGAAGCGGGAGGTTCGATGCCTCCAGACGGTGCCATCGCAGAGGGCAGTGCGTACCCTGCCCACAGCCAAACACGGACGGAGAACCGTGTCACCAAACCGTGGTTTCACCAACAGAAAGGAGTTTTTCCACCATGAAGCGTGAAGACGTGAAGAACAAGATCCCCGGCATTACCGAGGAGCAGATGAACTGGATCATGGCCGAGAACGGCAACGATGTCAACCGGGAAAAGACTGCCGCCGAACAGTACAAGACCCAGCTGGAAAACACACAGGCTCAGCTCAAGACCGCCCAGGACGGCCTTGCCGCCTTTGACGGCAAGAAGAAGCCCGAGGAATACGAGGCAGACATTGCCAAACTCAAGGGCGATATGCAGGCTCAGGCTGAGGGCTTTGCCTTTGACAATGCCCTGAACACCGCCATTCTGGGAGCCAAGGGCCGCAGCGTCAAGGCGGTCCGGGCACTGCTGGATCTGGATGCCCTCAAGGGCTCCAAGGACCGTTCCACCGATATCTCCAAGGCTCTGGAAGAAGCCGCCAAGGCGAACCCCTGGGCCTTTGGCGAGGCGGAAGAGGGCGGCGCTGGTTCCGTTCACGTTTCCAGCGGCAAAGAGCACGGCACCCCGCCCGCCGGGGACGTTGACCCCGTGACCGCTGCCTTCAAGGCGATGAACCCCGATATCAACATTGAATGAGAGAAAGGATATTCTTATGGCACATGAAGCACAGGTCCGCTACTCCAATCTGGTCGACCTCAAGCTGCGCAAGACGCTGGTGAAGAAAGTCGGCGTGATCTGCAACAACCGCTACGAGGGCAGCCCCAAGGCAGGTTCCGTCAAGGTTCCCGTCCGTGACACCGAGGTTGTGGTGAACGACTACGACAAGGCCAAGGGCGCAAAGCAGACCAGCGGTGACACCACCTACCTCACCGTCAACATCGACCACGACAAGGCCGTGAATGAGATCATCGATGGTTTCGATGCAGAGAGCGTTCCCGGCAATCTGGTGGCTGACCGCCTGGACAGCGCCGGTTACTCTCTGGCGCTGCAGGTGGATTCCGACGGCTCTGCGGAGCTGACCACCGCAGGCACGTCCTTCGGCACCACCACCGCCCTGACCGAGAAGACCATCTACGGCAACATCGTGGATGCACGCACCCAGCAGTCCTCCATCGGCGTGCCCACCGCAGGCCGCTGGCTGCTGGTCTCCCCGGACACCTACGGCCTGCTCCTGAAGAGCCCCGAGTTCATCAAGGCTTCCGACCTGGGCGACGCGGTCGTCCAGACCGGCGCTGTGGGCAAGATCGCAGGCTACACCGTGTTCGAGGATTCCACCCTGGGCGAGAACGTGGAGTATGTGGCCGGTCATCCCAACTGGTTCGCCGTCATTGATGAGTGGGCCGTTCCCGTCCATCTGCAGGATCTCTCCGGCTCTGGCGATTTCATCGGCGCATCTGCCGTGCAGGGCCGCAAGGTCTACGCCTACAAGGTCACCAAGGGCCAGACCATTCTTGTTAAGAAGAAGGTCGCAGCATAAGGAGGCTCCCATGCTTTACTGCACCTACGAACAGTACCAGACAGCGGGCGGTGCGCTGGACGAGGCTGCCTTTGACACGTTGTGCGCCCGGGCTTCCCGGCTCATCGACCGGCACACCTTTGGCCGGGCAGAGCCCCACGCCAGGGCCTGTGCCGGGTGCGCCGCCCTGCTGGCCGATGCCTGCGTCCAGATCATCGATGCCATGAGCGCCGCACAGAGCGCCTGTGCCGTGCCCGGGGCTTCCAGCGTGTCCAACGATGGCTACTCTGTCACCTTCGCCAGCGGGGCGCTTTCTGAGCGGCTTGCAGCGGAAGCGCGTGGCATCCTCTCCAACGCGCTGGGTAATGACCCCCCACGGTCTGCTGTATCGGGGGTGTTTCTGATGCAGTGCAGCGTTACCGTTGTGAACCTCATCCACGACACCGCCACCGAGATTGACCGGCCTGTCTGCCATGTCATCCCCGGGTGCAGCTGGCGGGAGAAGCTGGACACCTCCGGCGGCGACCCCCAGCGGACGGTGCACATCCGGCTGCCCCCTGCGGCGGGCTACCTGCCCTATTTCCAGTGGGCAAAGCTCCCGCCCGGGGAAAAGGCGGCACACTGGACGCTCAAGCGGGGCGGCAAGCTCATCTGCGGCGCTGTCCGCAGCCTGACTGAGGCCGAGTATGCCGCCCTCGAGAAAACGCACATCTGCTGCACGGTGGCGGCGGTCTCCGACAACCGGGAACCGCTGCTGCCGCATTTTCATGTAGAGGGGAGCTGAGGAAATGAGTGCACCCGTTATTGACCTGAAGCTCAGGTTCCGGCCCGGCTTTCAAGCCGAAATGGACAAAAGGCTTCCAGAAGGTCCAGTATGCGTTCTCACAGCAAGTTGCCAAGGCTGTGGATTCTTATGTACCCTTCGATACCGGCACGCTGAAGAACAGCGTCAACCAGGCATCCGACTTCAAAGGCGGCAAGCTGGTCTATAACACCCCGTATGCCCGGCGGCAGTATTACCTGCACACGCAGGGGCAGGGTCTGCATGGGGGAGAACCACCTGCGCGGCTCCTACTGGGGCCAGCGGGCCATTGCTGACCACAAAGACGAACTGGTCCAGTTCGCCAAAAACGCTGCCCAAAAAGAGCTGGGAGGTGGAACGTAATGCCCAAAGCGTCCATTACGGCCCTGCGGGACTGGCTCAAGACCTGTCCACTCATTGCCGAGGAGCAGGATGCCACCGGTGCGGCCTTCCGCATTGCCGGGCTGGAAGAGGAAGCCACCGCTTTTTTCCATTGAGGACAGCCCCACCGACCCCATTGTGGAAAGTTACATCTCCGGGCGGGATCTGGCGAAGAACTACCTCTTCCTGTCCCGAAGGGAGTTCGGGGAGACCGATGTGCTCACCATTGAGAACAGCGGCTTCTTTGAACAGCTGGCCGACTGGGTAATGGAACAAAATGACTGCGGCATCCTGCCTGATCTGAGCAAATGCGGGCACGGCAAGGAAGCCCAGAGCATTGAAGTCACCTCCACCGGCTACATCGTCACCGACGGCTCCGGAAGCTGCAAAATGCAGATGCAGCTCCGGCTCGTCTACTATCAACCCAAACTTTGAAAGGAGACCATCCTATGACTGTTTCCGAAACCCTGACCGCGCTCAAGACCAAGAAGGGCATCGTGCCCAGCGCGGACTACACCGGCACCGAAAAGGCCGATGATTTCATCTTTGCGATCCAGACCGATGCCTCCGCCCAGACCAAGGAGAGCGACTGGATCGTGTTTGCAGAGCGTGTCAAGGAGCACTCCGGTGCCCTGAACGCTTCCACCGAGGACACGCCCTATATCCGCGCAGGCACTGTCACCGAGAAGGGCGAGACCCAGCGCACCTTCTCCCTGAATGGCAACCGCTGCGTGGGCGACCCTGCGCAGGATTTCCTGCTCTCCCACAAGGTCAAGTTCGGCTCCGGCACTGATGTGGTGTTCCCCTATATCTACTTCAGCGCAAAGACCGGCAAGGGCGAGAAGGGCGAAGCTGCCTTTATTGTCACTGCCGATGCAAGCGGCTCCGCCAGCAACTCCGCAGGTTTTGCCTGCGATGTGAAGGGTGTTGGCGTTCCGGCTGAGTTCAACTACCTGACCCTGACTCAGGCCGACACGCAGTCCACCAAGGCTGCCAAGGTCTGATAACAACACCACACAGCCCTCGTTCCCCGGTGAACGGGGCCCTTTTTGTAAACAGGAGGACTTCTATGATCATCAACGGCATTGAATTTGATTTTTCCACCCTGAACGCCAACGACGTGGATCGGATGCTGGCTGCGCAGACCCGGCAGCAGGAACGTGCTCGGACGGAGGGCAGCCGTTACACTCCCGAGAGCGATTACCCTGCCTGGCTGCGCTTCCAGTGCCGCATCTTTATGGACTACCTGGACGAAGTTCTGGGCGAGGGTGCTTCTGAGAAACTGGGGCTGGACGGCAGCAACTTCAACGCCTGCCCTGACGGTCAGCAAGGCCTTTGCCGAGGCCATGGCCGCAGAAAAGGCCAGTGTCAGCGCGCTGATCCACCCCCGCTGAGGATCGGGCGCAGGTTTCGGCAGCACGGGCCATCCCTGCCCCCCATGAACCGTGAGCAGCGCCGGGCCGCAGTCAAGGCACATCCCGCCGTGGTGGATTTCCGGGCGCAGGAAGCGGCAAAGGCCGCCCGCCGTGCCCAGCTGAAGGCAGAGCTTGAGGCACTGGACAATGCATGACCTGCTGACGGACACCCTGCCCACCGAGTGGGAGGGCCGCGCCATTAACTGGGACTTCCGGCCCATGGTCTGGCTGCTGATCCGCACCCGCCGTGTTAAGACTGACGAGGACAGCGCCCGGCTGATTGCGTCGGCCATCCCACTCTTCTTTGTGAAGCCGATTCCGGTGGCGCAATATCCGGAAGCCTTTGAATCTCTGGTGCGCTTCTGCCAGGGCGGCGGCCCCGAGGACGAGGAGCGCACCGGGACTGGCAGCAGCAGCGACCCACAGGACGAGCCTGTGCTGGACTACCGGTGCGATGCCGACTACATCGTGGGGGCCTTTCAGCAGGCCTACGGCATCGACCTGACCGCCGACAAGGTGCACTGGTGGCGCTTCAAAGCACTGCTTCATGCCCTGCCGCCGGAAACGCCACGGGGCAAGATCGTGGAGATCCGGGGCAAGGACACCTCCGGTATGGACAGGGCCGACAGGGACTACTACGAGACCCTGAAAGAGAGCTTCGCCCTGCCGGATGGGCTGAAGGGGGTGAGGCGGAATGAGACCTTGCAAGAGCACGAGGACGCTTTCCTCGACCGCTTCGGCTGATTCCCGCGCCCCGGTGCCCTGCCCCTTCTGCGGCAGAGCGCTGCCAGTGTGGGCGGCTCCCGAGGCCTACGCCCACGGTTTGTGGGTAAAATGCAAAAACCCCGCATGCAAGCGGGAGGTAGAAATCAAGTTATAGCAGCCTGTGCCCCTGTGCCCGCGCTCCGATTGAGAGGTGGACACAGTGGCATTTGATTTTAGCGTTACCGGCAACACCCAAGTTGGACACCAGCGGCTTCACGCAGGGTGTCAGCAGCATGACCGTCGCCGCCGGAACGCTGATCGCAGACCTGGTAAAGACGGCCAGCAGCCAGCTGACGAATCTTGCCCAGAGCGCGATCCGGAACGGCTCCATCTACGAGACATCGCTTGCCAACGTCGGGACCATCGCCGATCTTGGCAAGCTTTCGATCCAGAAGCTGGGCAGTCAGATCACGGACATGTCCAACACCATGGGCATTGCGGCCACGGATATTGCCGAGGCTACCTACCAGGCCATCAGCGCCGGGCAGGACACGGCCAACGCTGTGGAATTTGCAGGCCAGGCAGCGAAACTGGCAACCGCCGGTTTTACCTCCACGACCTCCGCCGTGGATATCCTGACCACTGCCCTGAACGCCTACGGCTTGAGCGCCGACCAGGCGACCCACGTTTCGGATGTACTGCTGACCACCCAGAACCTGGGCAAAACCAGCGTGGACGAGCTTTCTTCCAGCATGGGCCGTGTCATCCCGCTGGCTGCTGCTTACAACGTCAGCGTAGAAAACCTGTCCAGTGGTCTGGCCGTGATGACCGCCAACGGTATCGCCACTGCCGAGGCGACCACCTTACACAAAATCCATGCTGAACGAGCTGGGAGACACCGGCTCGACCGTAGGCAAGATTTTACAGCAGCAGACCGGCAAGAGCTTTGCCCAGCTGAGTTCTGACGGCAAGAGCCTGGGCGATGTGCTGCAAGTTCTGTATGACAGCGTGGGCGATGATGGCACCGCCTTTGCCGGTCTGTGGTCCAGCGTAGAAGCTGGCACGGGAGCCCTTTCCCTGGTGTCCGGCGGTGCGGATAAATTCAACGGCGTGCTGGCCCAGATGGTGGACAGTGCCGGAGCGACCGACACCGCCTACCAGACCATGACAGACACCTTCCAGCACAGCATGGAAAGCCTCCAGACAACGGCAGAGAACCTGAGTATTGACCTGTTCGAGGCCATGGAGCCGGGCCTGAAGGAAGCCGCCAACTGGGGCACCGACTGCCTGAATACCCTGACGAGCGCTCTGAATGAGGGCGGCCCGGCGGCCATGCTAGACGCAGCCAGCGGCATTCTGGAAAATCTGACCGCAGGTGTTGTTCAGAAGATTCCAGGGCTGGCATCGGCAGCAACTCAGGTCATCACCAAGCTGGTGCAGTATCTGGCTGACCATCAGGACGAGATCTTCGATGCAGGCATCCAGCTGCTGGAACAGCTCATCATCGGCATCACCGACAACCTGCCCCAGCTGATCACAGCAGCAGCGGAATTGATTGCAAAGTTCTCTGCCGCGCTGATCTCCCATCTGCCCGACCTTCTGAACTGCGGTGCGGCTCTTCTGACCACACTGGTGGACGGCATTCTCCGCAGCATTGAGAATCTGGGCGAAGCCGCCCTTGCCTGCATCGCCAAGCTGACCGGCGTGTGGGACGGCAGTATGGATGAGTGGGGCCACATCGGCGAGAACATCGTCACCGGCCTGCTGAACGGCATCACCGGGATGTGGGACACGCTGGTGTCCACAGTCAAGGGCAAAGTCAACGGCATGGTGAGCACCGTCAAGAATGTGCTGGGCATCCACTCGCCCTCGAAGGTGTTCACCGAGATCGGCGAGAACGTCACGCAGGGCCTTGTCAATGGCATCAACACCGGGGCTCCGGCAGCACAGGAAGCCATCCAGAACATTGCACAAACCCTCAACAACTACGGCCCGGATTTTGCCACCGTAGGGGCCACTATCACGGAGCAGTTCCGCACCAAGCTCACCGAGGGCTGGGAACAGATTCAGTCTGACATCCAGACGGATGCGCTGGGTGCCATCGAGACGCTGGCAACGGCCCTCAAGGATGGAGACCTCGAGAGCCTGGGTCTGTGGGCGGCCAGCTACTTCTGGCAGGCCTGCACCAAGGAGCAGCAGACCCAGATCAACAGCATTGCTCTGGGGGCCCTGAACCAGCTGGGCAGCGCTTTGGGCGGCGTGTTCGGGAACCTCTCTCAGCTGGCCATGGGGCTGGTGGCGCAGTTCGTGCCCGCCGCAGCCAGCGCCACCACGAGCCAGATCGCCCTGAACACCGCCATGGATGCAAACCCGATTTTGTTCGTCATCTCCCTCATCGGGATGCTGGTGGGTGCCCTGCTGAACTTCTCCGGCAAAAACAAAGAGGTCGCCAACGGCTTCCAGTCCGTCTGGGCGGGCGTTGAGGACTTTATGAGCTACATCTTCGAGGGCCTGATGCGCATCGTGGCGGCGGGCATCGAGGGCTTTATCATCCTCATCAACGGCCTGATCGGCGCGTATAACAGTGTCGCGTGGCTCTATGGCGGCACCATAGACTACATCAGCAATCCGGCCTGGGACTACGCCAACAAGATTGCTGCCGACCGCAAGGCCCGGCAGGAGGCGCGGAAAAAGCAGCAGGAAGTCATCAACAGCCCCAGCAGCTCCGGCACCTCCCAAAAAAGGTCATTGAGAGCATGACCGACACCAGCAAGACCACCAGAGCAGACGGCAGCACCGTGACCACCAAAGTGCTCACCGAGAAGCTGCAGGATGAGACCGGCAAGATCACCCAGCGGGTAACCAAGACCGTCACCGAGGCAGGCACAAAGCTGGTGGACGGCGTGGAGCGCTCCTACAAGACCGTGACCACCTATGTGGACGGCATCCAGACAAAGGTGGAGCGCAGTCTGGATGACATCAAGGCCAGCAGCTCCACCACACCGACGGCCCCGCCCCGGACAAAGACCTGACCGACGCTGTGGAGGCCAACACCGAGGCCCTGCTGGCCGCAAACAGCAAGTTGGCCGAGATGGTTCGGCAGGCTAATTCTCTGGTGCTGTCGGACAACATGGCCATCTCTCGCAGCGTAGCCGCTTCCGGCACGGCACAGGTGGCCGCAGCCGCCAACAACTACCACCGGGAGGGTGACACCAACATCACCCAAAATATCTACTCTAAGGCCCAGACGGCGGCAGACCTCCAGCGGGAAGCACGCTGGGAAGCCGACCGGGCCAAGGCCCAGAAACGATGAAAGGAGGGCTCTGAATGCCATTTCGCAAAGACCATTTGCAGCTGGTCACGGATGCCGGGGCCACTCTCGACATCGGGTGGGACTACGGCACGCCTTACTCCCTCGACCCCATCAACGGCGTGGATGTAAATCTGCAAAAGGCGCAGGGAGTGAACCAGATCGGCGAAACGGTGGAGCGCCAGAGCGTGGCCGGGGTGAGCCGTGAACTCATCATCCACTGCCACAGCCCCCACGGCGACGCAGATGCCGCCCTGCTGCTGGAAAAGCTGACTTTCTTCACTAGCGGCACAATGTATTTCGAGGATAGATTCTTCTGCCGTTTTGTGCTTTCCAAGACCCCCTACACAAAGAGCATCCACCCCTACCCGGTGCTGGATTTCATGCTCTTCTGCCCCAAGCCCTTCTGGTACAACTTGCAGGCTCAGAGCTTCTGCATCAACGGCTTTGTGCCATCGTTCAGGCTGCCGGTGAATTACTCCAAGCCCCACCGGTTCGGCGTGCGTACCTCCATCGGCTGGCTGAATGCCTATAACCCCGGGGCGCTGGCGGTGCCCTTCACGGCCACCCTCAAGAGCGACGGCACTGTGGTCAACCCCACCGTGCTGAACATCCTCACGGGCCAGAGCATCCGCATCCTGACCACCCTGACCCCCGGGCAGGTCATCGAGATCTACCGCACCACCACCGACAAGCTGGCCGTCAAGCGGACAGAGGACGGCACGGAAGAGAATATCTTTTCTTTGCTGGATGAGGACAGCGACCTGCTGGAGCTGGCCCCGGGAGACAACTTACTCAAGGCCACCGCCGACAGCGGCGAGACCAGCCTGCAGGTGACAGTGCGCTTCTATCCCATGGTGAGCGGTATTCTGCCGGAGGTGATCTCGTGACACTGGATGTTTTGGATGAACTGACCCTCGCCCGGCTGGGTCGGGTGGAGGTGTGGGTGAGCCTTTACTGGGACGAGCCCTACAACACCGAGGGAGCGTTCACGCTGGAAGTCAGACCCACCGAGGAGAACCTGTCCCTGCTCCGGGAGGGCCGCTGGCTGCGCCGCAGCGACAGCGATGTGCCCATGCGCATCTGCCACCGGAGCAACGAGAACACCGACAGCAATCTGGTGGTCACCGGCTTCCCGGGGACGTGGATCTTCACAAAGCGAGCCGGTACCGCCATCGTGAAGAACGAGAACGCCGAAGCCGCCATGCGCAGACTGGTCAGCGCAATGCAGCCATGGCCAAAGCTGGAGCTGGGTGCTGCTGTGGGCTTCGACACCACCTACACTGCCCAGACCTCCGGCGGCAGCATCATGGACTACCTGATGACCATCGGCGCGGCTTGTGATCTGGGCTTCCGGGTGCGGCTGGCAGGCAAGAACGCAGACAAAAAGCTGCTGTTCGAGGTCTACCGGCCCACCGCTGATCCAAACAACCGTTTTTCCACCAAGTGGGGCAACCTGCAGCAGGCCGCGTGGGCCTTTGGCGACAGCGACTACGCCAACGTTGCCGTGGTGCAGGGTGCTGGCGAGGGCGAGGCCCGCGCCACCGTCACCGTGGGCCTGACGGATGCCACCGGGGCCGACCGACGGAGCTTTACGTCGATGCCCGGGACGTACAGCCGGACGAGGAAAAAGGGCGAGACCACCAAAAGCCAAGCCTACCTCGAGCGGCTCATGGCCCGAGGCACCAACAAGCTGCTGGAACAGCTCCGTACCGGCTCCATTGAGTTGACCATTGATGCCGAGGGGCTCTCCCTGGTGACGTGGCCTTTTGCACCATCCCGGAGCTGGGCTACAAGGCCACCGTCCGGGTGGCCGATGTCATCACCCAAAGCCAGAGCGACAGCACCACCCGCACCGTGCGGCTGGGTACGCCGGTCTGGCGCAAGTTGTAAGGAGATGATCTTTTGATGAGCAAAATCGTTTTATACCCTGCAAACGGGTTCGACTTCGATGCCGCAGACGTGGCGGCCTATCTTGCGGGCCTCACCAGCGGCGTGTTCAGCGGAGCTGAGGACTTCCCGGTGACAGCCGCAGGCGGGCTGAAGGTCACCGTGGGGGCGGGCCGTGGCTGGGTGCACCCCAGCCGCTTCACCGGCTACTCCATCACCAAGCGGGAGGCCGACACCCTGGCCATGCCGCTGGCCGACCCGTCTCTCCCCGCATCGACCGCATCGTCATGCGCTATGATGCCGGTGCCAGAGCCGCCAGCCTGCAGGTGCTGCAGGGCACGGCATCCAGCACACCCACGGCCCCCGCCATCTCCCGCACCGAGCTGATCTACGACCTCTGCCTTGCCGAGATCACCCGCCCGGCAGGCTCCACCAGCATCACCACGGGCCAGATCGCTGACACCCGGCTGGACGAGGCGCTCTGCGGCATCGTGCGGGACAGTGTGACCGGCATCCCCACCGACGAGCTGCTGGCCGCTGCCAAGGAGCGCATCAACGCACTGGAGGAGACGGCCAGCGCCGCCGCCAAAGAGGCCGCCGCCAGTAAGACCGCAGCGGCACAGTCGGAGGCCAACGCCGAGGCGTACAAAGAGGCCGCTGCCACGTCGGAGCTCAATGCCGCTGGCAGCGCCTCCGCCTCTGCCGGTTCCGCTGCCGCAGCCGCTCGGAGCCAGAGCGCCGCGGCGGGAAGTGCCACGGAAGCATCCGGTTCGGCCAGCGCGGCGGAAAAGTCCAAAACGGCAGCGGCCTTGTCTCCGGCGTGATGATCCGCGCCATGGGCAACAGCAAAGAGGGCAAACCTAGCAAACCCCTAATCGACTCCTTCTTTGCCCGCAACTATGCCGAGTGTGCCCGGCTGGGCATCCCGGTGGGCGTGTACGGCTACTTCAAGGCCACCACCAAGGCACAAGCCGACAAGGAGCTGGCCCTGTTCAAGCAGGCGCTGACCGGCAAGACGCTCCAGCTGCCGGTGGCCGTGGACATCGAGGACACGCTTCAGGCGGCTCTGAGCAAGTCCGCTCTGACTGACATTGTGGCCCACTGCCTGAGCGTGGTGGAAAGCTGGGGCGTGTACGCCATGCTCTACACCGGCCTGAACTTCGGGCAGACCAACCTTTACATGGGTGGCGCGGCCCTCAAGCCCCTACGACGTATGGCTGGCGGCCTACCGCACCAAGAAGCCCGCCCCGACTGGGCCTTTGGGATGTGGCAGTACACCAGCAGCGGCAAAGTCCCCGGCATCGCCAAGGGCGCAGACCTGAGCGTGGCCTACAAGGACTATGGTATATTTTATCATCTGAAGTGGCATTTGTCAACTACTTTTTCCACGGATTTTCTCTTTTTCTGTCGTTCTCTATTTTCCTGCGTTTTACCGCAATAAAAGCACTTTCTATAACAGCAAAAAAGACCCCAAAACGTTTTCCGTTTTGAGGTCTTTTTGGAGCTGGTGACAGGAGTTGAACCTGCAACCCATTGATTACAAATCAATTGCGCTGCCATTGCGCCACACCAG
>VOFC01001424.1_pt1 | contig 30001 bp, 50 predicted proteins | sample 5384161 | NCBI WGS metagenome assembly VOFC01 (sample SAMN12384722, study PRJNA508395) | human gut metagenome | isolation source: healthy gut B | host: Homo sapiens
CGGCTTCTCCTCTTTACCTTTCTTTTTTGAGACTTTCTCCATGGGAAGTTCCTCCATACTTATCAATATAGTCAGAACATTAGCCTATCATTAAATCTGCCAGGATTCAAGCCTCATACTCAAATTTCTGCCTTTTTTCGACTTTTTATTTTACATAAATTTTCATTTTTCACCCATTCTTCTTTACATCCTTTTTCTATACTGATCTCAGATAGAAAAAAAGATTTCTCATAGATAGAAAAGAGGGAACTGTATGTACAAAAAATTATGGAAAAACTGAATCAGAATCATACTGTAGCACATACAGCTGCTATTTATCTTACTGTTATGACTCTTGGATGGATGCTTGCCGGACTCCTTTGTCGGCGGACTGGCTGATCTGATCATACCTTTTAATATGGAAAGTAAAATTACACTTTTCATCTGCTTTGGCGGTTACGGTGGCCTGATTTTTGGATTATTTGGCGGAATCTTTTATCTGTACCAGTTAAATCTGAAGAAACGGAACTGACCGTGACTTTCACCACGTGTGCTCGCACACTAGTGGTAGAATGACCTTGTGACCCGCCCCAATATGAGCATAAAAGTGGGGGCGTAAGCACCACGATATGCGAATCTTGGGTAGGGATTGTGGGAGCACGTAGTGCGTAACAACCGTAGGTATCATAGTCGGGGGCTTTTGACCCCGACATCTTCTTACTTATTCCTGCCGCATATGCAGACATTCCCTTCCCGGTTCTTCTTTGGGATCCAGATACTTTTCCAGTGCCTTTAAATAGGTAGTTCCAAGTCTGCTTATGCGGTTTTTCTGATGCACGATATATCCGATCTTCATTTCATTCTCATCTGCCAGCGGTACTGCAATGATATCTTTCCCATTTAAATTTTCATCAATGACACCGCTGCATACAGTATAGCCATTCAGCCCGATCAAAAGATTGAAAAGTGTTGCCCTGTCTCTGACTCTGATATTTTTCTTTCGCTCTGAAACCGAAAAAACTTCCTCGGAAAAATAAAAGGAATTATGTTCCCCCTGTTCAAAGGACAAATATGGATAATCTTCCAGTTCTTCATTGGTAATGACTTCCCTGTCTGCCAGCGGATGCCGTCTGCTGATAAAGACATGCGGCCTCGCCACAAAGAGAAGATGAAACTCCAGTCCGTTGGATTTCAGAATCTTGCGGAGTACCGTCTCATTAAAATCATTTAAAAGAGAAGACCAATCTCACTTCTCATTCTCGCCACATCTTCAATGATCTCGTAAGTCTGTGTTTCCCTTAAGCTGAAATCATACTCATCCTGACCATACCCTTTTGATCAGATCTACAAACGCATTTACCGCAAAAGAATAATGCTGCGTCGACACGCAGAACTTTTTCTTTTCCCCGTGTCCTCCTTTATATTTGTCCTCCAGTACTGCTGCCTGTTCCAGAACCTGTCTGGCATACCCCAGAAAGATTTCCCCCTCTGCTGAGAGGCTGATGCCCTTATTCGTCCGGTTAAAAATAACCACATTCATCTCTTTTCCAGCTCATGGATGGCATTTGTCAGACTCGGCTGGGAAATATATAATTTTTTTGCTGCTTCAGTGATCTTCCCTGTTTCTGCTACCATGCAGACATATTTTAATTGTTGCAATGTCATAGTTCCACCTGCTTTTTTCTGTATACCCGTCCTTTCTTCTGGTATACCTGCCTCTTTTTCTGATGATTGTAATTTTTTGTCGTTAATGCTATACTTGCATCTGTTAAAAATTTTATCGTATGTTGGAAATGATTTCAAGGAGGATTTATGAAACGCAAAGCTTTCAAAGCCGCTTTTCCTTATACTCTCCCTATTTTAGCCGGGTTCAGTTTTCTCGGAATGGCTTATGGAATCTACATGAATGCATCCGGGTTTTCTTTTGTCTACCCTCTTTGCATGAGTTTTCTGATCTACGGTGGCTCTTTGGAGTTTGTCGCTGTCGAGATGCTTGAAAAAATATGGAAACGGAATATGTTCCTGTCCATCGCTGCCGGAACGATAAGCTATATGCTGTTACTGCATTTTTTGTGACTTTATTTTTTTATATCTTGAGGAGGTATCTATGAAAAAATTAAACTGGTTTGCAAGACCTGAAAAATTCAGGAACAGACTGATCATGGTCATACTTGGAGTTCTCATCCAGGGATTCGGACTCTCCTGGCTGATCGAGATCCATTTCGGTACAGATCCATGTTCGGCATTTACGCAGGGAGTAATCTCCCATGTCGGACTGACATTTGGAACAGCCCAGCTTCTGATCAATCTGATCCTTTTTTATCATCATTTTCCTGTCCGATACAAGCCTGATCGGTTTTGGAACGATTGCAAATATGATCTTTATCGGATATATCTCCGATACCTGCAGATGGATCTACAGCAGAATCTTTCCCGCACATTTCTTTGAATCCATGCCGGTTCGCATCTGTATCCTGCTGCCTGCACTGATTGTATTTATTTTCGGAGCCGCCATGTATATGACTGCTGCTCTTGGTACATCACCGTACGATGCAATTTCATTTATTCTTGCAAAGAAAGTACCGCACGTTCCATTTAAATACGTCCGTATCGCATGGGATACATCTTTTCTTCTTCTGGGATGGATCGCCGGTGGAAATGTCGGTCCGGTCACATTTGCGATTGCATTTTTCCTTGGTCCTGTCATTAGCTGGGAGCAGAAAAAGCTGGCTGTATTCATCTCCTAGTACATCGTTTCGTAAATAACTATACCAATCACGCAGGATGCAGATTCGAGTGTGCAGGTATAAAAAATGTAGGCGTAGCGGGCTACGCCGAGGCTTTTATGCCTGTGCAATCGAATTTGCAGACAAGTTAGTGGTATAGTTATTTCGAAAACGATGTACTAGTACTCCGATTGAAGAATCCAGCGTGTCTATTTTGCGGATGCTTTATGCACTGATCGCATTTCCGGTATACAACTGATAATACCTGCCTTTTTCTTCGATCAGCTGTTCATGCGTTCCACGCTCTATGATTCTTCCCTGTTCCAGAACCATGATACAATCTGAGTTTCTGACAGTAGAAAGACGATGTGCGATCACAAACGTTGTCCTTCCTTTCATCAGACGATCCATACTTTCCTGAATAATCCGCTCTGTTCTCGTATCGATCGAGCTTGTCGCTTCATCCAGGATCAGAACCGGTGGATCTGCCACTGCTGCCCTTGCTATCGCAAGAAGCTGACGCTGTCCCTGACTTAAATTTGCACCGTCTCCGGTCAGTACGGTATCATATCCATCCGGAAGCCTGCGGATAAACCCGTCTGCATTGGCAAGCTTTGCTGCCGCCACGATTTCTTCATCTGTTGCATCCAGCTTTCCGAACCGGATATTTTCCCGGACTGTTCCGGTAAAAAGATGCGTATCCTGAAGAACGATCCCCAGGGAACGCCGCAGATCTGCCTTTTTGATCTTATTGACATTAATATCATCATAGCGGATCTTTCCATCCTGAATATCATAAAACCGGTTGATCAGATTCGTAATGGTTGTCTTTCCGGCTCCGGTCGATCCGACGAATGCGATCTTCTGTCCCGGCTGAGCATATAACCTGACATCATGCAGAACGATCTTATCATCATTATATCCAAAGTCAACTCCGTCAAAGACAACATTTCCTTTCAGTTCAATATAATCCACTGAGCCATCTGCCTGATGCACGTGCTTCCATGCCCAGCGTCCGGTTCTTTCTTTACACTCTGTCAGCTTTCCATCCTCTTCTTTCGCACGTACCAAAGTGACATAACCTTCATCTACTTCCTGCTTTTCATCCAGCAGACGGAAAATTCTTTCTGCCCCCGCCATTGCCATGACGATCGCATTTAGCTGCATACTGACCTGATTGATCGGCATACTGAAGCTTTTATTGAAAGTCAGAAAACTTGCCAGACCACCTAATGTAAAGCCACCGACTCCGTTCAATGCAAGACCTCCACCGACGATCGCACATAAGACATAACTGATATTTCCAAGCTGGGCATTGATCGGTCCTAAAAAAATTGGAAAAAAGTATTGGCACGATCCGCACTGACAAATAAGTCATCATTCAACTTTTTAAAATCGGCTTTATTTTTCTTCCTCATGGCAAAAAACTTTAACGACTTTCTGACCATTCATCATTTCCTCGATAAATCCATTGACTTTTCCCAGATTCACCTGTTGTTCCAGGAAGTATCTTCCGCTTCGTCCTGCTGATGCCTTCGTACATAAAACCATAACTGCCACCATAACCATCGTAACCACCGTCAGTGGGATATTCAGGATCAGCATACTGATAAAGACACTGATGATCGTGATCCCGCTGTTGATGATCTGCGGAATACTCTGACTGATCATCTGCCGCAGCGTATCGATATCATTCGTATAAACTGACATGATATCTCCATGAGCATGGGTATCAAAATATTTGATCGGCAGCGTTTCCATATGTTCGAATAATTCATTTCTCAGATTCCGCAAAGTTCCCTGCGTCACATTGACCATGATCCGGTTATACAGATAGGTTGCCACCACACCCACTGCATAAAAGACCGCCACCCTGCCGATTGCCTGGGCTAAAGGTCCAAAATCCGGTGAATCCGTCAGAAGGAACGGAGTAATATAATCATCGATCAGATTTTTGGTAAACATCGTACCCTGTACATTTGCGATAACTCCTGTCAGGATCAGGACAAAAACCAAAATACACTGCCACAGGTAATCTTTGAATACATATTTCATCAGCCGTACAAAAAGTTTTCCCGGGTTTTCCACTTTTCCCTTTGCTCCACGGGGAGTTTTCCTCATTGTTCCTGCCATTTTATTCACCTGCCTTTTCATCAAAATCACCGCCGCCCTGCGTCTGAGACTCATAAACTTCCCGGTAGATCCCGTTTGTATCCAGCAATTCTTCATGCGTTCCAAATCCATTGATCCTGCCCTCATCCATCACAATGATACGGTCTGCATCCTGCACACTGGAGACACGCTGGGCGATGATCAGCTTGGTTGTATCAGGGATCTCTTCTCTGAATGCTCTGCGGATTTTCGCATCTGTAGCTGTATCTACCGCACTGGTACTGTCATCCAGGATCAGGATCTTCGGTTTTTTTTTTCAGAATTGCCCTGGCAATACAGAGTCTCTGCTTCTGTCCACCAGATACATTATTTCCACCCTGTTCGATGTACGTCTCATATTTCTTTGGAAATCGTTCAATAAATTCATCTGCACATGCCAGTTTACACGCTTCTATGCACTCTTCATCTGTGGCATTTTTATTTCCCCACCGCAGATTTTCCAAAATCGTGCCGGAGAAAAGAACATTCTTCTGAAGTACAACTGCTACTTGGTTTCTCAGAGATTCCATGTCATATTCTCTGACATTTCTGCCACCGACAAGAACTTCTCCCTTTGTCACATCATACAGACGACTGACCAGATTGACCAGACTGGTCTTTGCACTTCCTGTTCCCCCTGATGATCCCGATTGTCTCTCCTGAACGGATCTTCAGATTGATATCGGTCAGTACCGGCTCTTTGCTGTCCTTTTTTTATAAGCAAATTCTACATTTTTAAATTCGATTCTTCCATCTTTTACTTCAAAGACAGGATCTGCCGGATTATGAAGGTCACTCTCTTCATTCAGTACTTGAAATTCGCTGCATACTGGCTGTACTCATAGAGATCATGACAAATACCATGGACAGCATCATCAGACTGCTCAGAATATTCATACAGTATGCCAGCAGACTCATCAGTTCCCCGGTCGTCAGCGTACTACTTATGATCATTTTTGCTCCCAGCCAGCTAATCAGGATAATACAGGTATAAACCGTTGTCATCATCAGCGGGGCATTAAAAATAACATTTCGTTCTGCCTTTACAAAAAAATTCTGTAAATATTTTCACTTGCTTTCTGAAACTTACTTGTCTCCTGCTCCTCTCTTACATAAGCCTTCACGACACGGATCGCAGAGACATTCTCCTGTACCGATGCATTCAGGTCATCATATTTCGAAATGCCTGCCGAAAATACGCCGTTGCATGACGGATAATAAAGAAAAGGATCGTACCTAATATAATGACTGCAACAAGATAGATGCTTGCAAGTCTTGCATTGATCGCAAATGCCATCACCATGGCACAGATCATACTGGGGGCACGCGTGAACATACGCAGTGTCATCATGTACGCATTCTGTACATTCGTCACATCAGTTGTCATACGGGTTACCAGTCCTGCCGTACTGAAATGATCGATATTGGCAAAAGAAAAACTCTGGATATGGTTGAACATTGCCTCACGCAGATTTTTTTGCAAATCCTGCAGAAGCCTTTGCTCCAAACCTTCCGCCTGCCAGTCCTGCAAATAATCCGACTGCGGCGGCAACGACCATAATGCCTCCTACTTTGTAAATATGCTGCATATTTCCTGCATTGACCCCTTCATCAATGATCGATGCCATCAGGAACGGGATCAGCGTCTCCATCAGGACTTCCAGTATCATAAATACCGGAGTCACGACAGAAGCCCGCTTATATTCTTTTTACTTCTTTTAATAATGTCTTTAGCATGGACATCCTCCTTCCCTGTTCTCTCCACTTTTGAATTTCAGATTTTTTCAATATTTTTTCTCAGTGCCCGTGTCGTCCGCAGGAAAATCTCCAAATCTTCCTCACTGATGCCCTGAATCATCTGATGATTCAGTTCCATGATCAGTTGTTCGATCCCTTCATGACTCTCCAGTCCTTTTTTTGAGTCAGCATGACCTTTTTCAGCCGTGCATCATTAGGTACAGCTTCTCTTCTGATCAGTCCTTTTTTTTCCATCAGCTGTAAAATATTTGTCACGGTAGATCTTCCAATTGAGCAGTGCTTCTCTATATCCTTCTGATAAATGTCCTTGTCTTGATTCTCAATCAGATATCTTATAATCCATCCATGCATCAACGTCAGTTCATCAATTCCTTTCTCCCGGACTTTTGCTTCTAGATTCCTGGCAAATACATGATCAAGACGACGCACTTCAAATCCGTAATGACGTACATCTTCCACTTTCTTTCCTCCTTTCCACAGTACTTCTGTAAAATTCTTTACATTTTTCCTGTAATCGCATGCTTTTTTTCACACTATCATGCAATCGTTCGATATAAAACTGTTCGATATGGAACTATTTTATATTTGACATATTCTACTCTCAAAAATTTTAAATGTCAAGAAAAAAAGAACTGCATTTTATGACAGCTCTTTCACAGTATAAATCTTCTTTATACTATCTCTATTTCCCGTTCCCCAGGTTGAAATCCACTATATCTTGTCAGATCAGTGACAGACTCTTTAAAAGATACAGCCATCCGGTCAGAGTAAATGCACTGAACAGCGTTGTCAGCATAACAACACTAGAGGAAAGCACTCCCTCATGTCCCATATTTTTGCCATTACAAAGCTACTCACTGTTGTTGCTGATCCAAGCATCACCAGGATTGCGATCAGCTCTTCCCTGCGGAATCCAAGATATGCAGCCAATGGTAAAAAAATTGCCACAAACCCGATCAGCTTAATAAAAGCAGCTGTAACAGCAGGCTTCACTTTTCCCATCGCTTTCTTAAAATCAAAGGCTGCTCCCATTGCCATCAGACCCATGGGTGTTGCAACAGCCCCTATACTGGACACCGCTTTTATTGAGTATCAGTGGCATCGGAATCCTGAGTGCAGACCAGATCAATCCTGCTACAATTCCAATAATGATCGGATTCGTCATGATCCCTTTCAAAGTTTTCTTCCACACTTCCCTGTCCAGTGCTTTTCTTTCTGGCTGGAAAAAGGATAAGACAACTACTGCCATCACATTATAAAGCGGCACGCTCCCAATGATCATCAATGGAGCCATCCCTGCATTTCCATAGATATTCTGAATGAAAGCAATTCCCAAAAGTGCTGCACTGCTCCGGTAAGATGATTGGATAAATTCTCCCTGAATCGTCTTATCTTTCCATAAAAATGAAATTCCTGCCACGATTGCAATACTGATAAATGTAACAATAAAACAGAAGATCACAAAGCGGATATTCCATACTTCCTCAAAATCAACCGTTGCAAGATCACTGAAAAGCAGCACCGGAAGCGGAACAAGGAATACAAACTTATTCATCTCTTCCGCAAATTCTATGTCCATCCATCCAATTTTACGAAAAATCATTCCCAACACCATCATGAGAAAAATCGGAACTGTTGCATTTAAACTAAAAATCAAATTTTCCATTTTATTACTCCGTTCTTAATGCCGTTACAGGATCACTTTTTGCTGCTTTTCTAGAGGGGATCAGTCCTCCAAGTAACGTAAGTCCGATACTTAACAGGATCAGAACCACTGCCGGGACAAATGGGAGTGCTGCACTATCATACCGGTCCAGCCCACCAATGATATTAAGCAGGTTTGTCTTACCGGAACCACTGGGACCCAGAATGGCAACAAATTCATTATCCCTTAAATTCAGGCTCACATCATCCAGGGCTTTCTGCACCAATCCCCCTGTTCTGTATTCCTTGCAGATATTCTTTATCTGTAACATAGGCATCTGCTCCTTTTATTTGCATTGTCTTTTATCATACTATATTTTAATTTTTGATACCAGGGTCAAAAGGTCTGACACCACGTGTGCTCGCACACTAGTGGTAGAATGACCTTGTGACCTGCCCCAATATGAGCATAAAAGTGGGGCGTAAGCACCACTATATGCGAATGTTGGGTAGGATTGTGGGAGCACGTAGTGCGTAACAATCCGTAGGTATCATAGTCGGGGGCTTTTGACCCCTGACATCTAATTTTTTGGTCAAAAGATCTTTTTTCTTATCCGACACCCATATCCGGCTCCCGTTTTTTCCCTTCTGACAAATAGTTTTTTCAATGCTTTCTGCAGACTGGTGTTCTCAGGATATGCCTCCGGATCTTCCAGTATGCTTCCAAAAACCCTTTCCTCTGCCTGACGGTTTTCCAGATTCACAGACTGAATTTCAAAGCAATTCTGAAACTGAAGGATTCCGCTTTTCTTTCTCCAGCAGCTCTTTCAGTGCCGGAGAAAGCAGCCAGGATTCGCAGTCATACAGTTTATAGGAAGAACCAAAAAAAACGGTCCGCCCATACAAAAAGATTCTTCACATGCTTCACGGCTCAGAGATTCTCCTTCCGGTACATGGACATGGATCACTTTCTGCCCCTCATCCGGCTCAAACTGAAGTCTTCCAAGCCGGAATAATTTCATTTTCAAATGAAGTTTCAGCCACTGCTCCTCGCAAAGTCCGATCTTTTTTTTCTTTCTTTTACACAATGCCGATACCAGATTGTAAAATCTGAAAATGTCGCATCATACACTTCATCCGGTATTTCTTTTTCTACATACGCTTTATACAGATCCGTTGCAAAACGGACATATAAAAAAGAAGAAGTCCTTCTTTTTCCTGTTCTCCTGCAAGCATTTCAAAAAATTTTTCTTCTTTTTTATAAAATAATTCTTTCCATCTGTGGTATTCCTGCTCCGTCATCTTCAGACTCCGTACCACATCTCTTCCCTCTTTCGGCAGCCTGATCCTTTCCATCAGTTGTTCTTCATCCACTGCATACCGGCAGGACAGTGTACCGACTGCCCGATGCAGCCGTTCCACTTCTTCTGCCAGTTCTCTTTTTATCTGCTCATCTGCCTCCATAAATCCGGCTGTTCCGACTCCGTTGCTTTTTCCTTTTTCCATAAAAGCATCTGACACTGTCCAAAAGCTGTTCTGCCTTCTTTTTCATATTCCGGTACTTTCTTCATCTGACACAGTTTCCTTACATCATGGATGGCTTCTTCCAGCATCCTGAACCTCGGTGAAACCCGCACATCCGGCTCTTTTTCCCGCCTTTCTCCGGGATACACCAGGAACATATCCCCTGCTTCAAAATAGCAGTGGACATTTTCCTCCAGAGGATCTTTACACCAGGCATCATATGCCCATTTCAGAAATCCATCCGCACCACATGACTCGATATACCAGATTGTCCATGCAGCTTCACCCGGATCACTCATGGAAAAGATGCCCGGATAATCATGGATCATACTGTAAATGCTTGTCAGCTTTCCTTCCTGCCTCCGCCTGCGGACAATCTCCCTGAACAACTCCCGCGGGATCTCCTCATTTGCCAGTGCAGACAGATGGGGTGTCACCGTAAATAGTCTGTCCCACATTTCTTTATTATAATGCACCACCGCACCGCCCACTTTCAGGGAATTTCCGTGCCTGTCCGGGAAAGTTGCGATCAGGTTCAGAGCTGCCTCCATCTCTTCTTTCGGGCGTTCATCCATCGCCAGTATCATCCGGTCAAACCATCCTTTTTTCTTCCAGATGTTGTACAAAAACTCTGTAAAATGCACTCCACGCCTCAGTCCAGAACTCACTTCCGGGTTCTGCCTGCTTCTCTATTTCTTTTCCATCTTCCCTGTATCGCAACACATTCCCCCAGGGAACAACAGAATAACACTCTATATAGGACACCTTTACTTCTTTCAGCAAAAAACCCAGTCCACCGGTCAAACTCTCCGTATTCAAACTTCCATTTTCCATTTTCTCTTTTCCATCTGACCATGGACGGATAGTCACACCATGTCTGATGATACCACGGTTCTTCCACGATCGAAGCTGTTCCGATTTTTCCACCAGCCTCCATATAAGGCCGCATCTGCCGTTTCATGATCTGAAGATGCTCCCTGCCAAAAGGTTCAACCTGATAATATGCCGCACTGGCATAAGGATACTGCCACAAATTCAGATAATACTCATTGTCCTGGTCCAGCTTAAGATCCAGCACCCGGATCTTTAACTTCAGGCTCTGCTCCCCACCTTGTTCTGTTCTCACCCGGATTTTTGTACTGCAAAGCCCCGGTTTTGCATCCTGAGTCGTTGACACCGTGATCCAGATCGGCTGGATGATTCTTCCGTTCTTCTCCAACAGCTTTTCACGCTCCATCTGTGAATCATAGATCACATCCGCACTATAGCTTTTGTCTCCCTTCGGTGCTTCCGGCAGACGGTACGGCCTCGGCTCCGGGATCCAGTTACTTCCCGTATACGTGCTGATCCATTTTTGAAATTCTGCTCTTACCTCTATCCCTTCAGACAAATTTCCTTTTTCATTCATCACCGGCTCTGCGATCAGTTCCAGGTCTTCTGCCTTTTCGTCTAGGATCACTTCCGCCGCTGCATTTCCACGGTCTCCCTGCCATAAAAGCAGTCTCTCCTCCTGCCGATGCTGCTCCGGTATTCTGTCCCACTCGGCTCTCCGTTCTTTTTTTTTATAAATGTATACTGACTGATTCCCATGGTTCTCTCCTGCTATCAATTATTTTTCATCTTTTAACGCTCATTACAGCATGACCGGCACCTTTGGTGTCTGAAACTGCTAACGCTCATTATATCACAGAAAGAAAAAAAGATACCCATAGATTTCTCTACGGATATCTTTTTTTCAGAGAGGATTCCTGTTGTATTTTTCAGAGAATCTCTTACTGTATATTCAGGTTTGTATAACCCATCAGGCTTTCATCAATTTCTCTTGCAACTTCGCGGCCCTCACGGATCGCCCCACAACAAGTGACTGTCCCCGGTGCATATCCCCTGCTGTAAACACATTTTTTTACATTCGTCGCATATCTGCCCGGCTCTGTTTTTTACATTCGTGCGTTCATTGATTTCCACACCAAATGCTTTTGTCACATAATCCTGGCTTCCAAGGAATCCTGCCGCGATCAGAACCAGATCCACCGCCACTGTATATTCACTTCCCGGAATTTCTTCCATTCTCATGCGTCCGGTCTTTTCGTCTTTTTACTCTCAAGTTTCACAAGAACAGCCTTACACAGCTTTTCCTTTCTTATCCTTGATAAATTCTTTGACCGTTGTGGTATACACACGCGGATCTGCACCAAAAACTGCGATTGCCTCCTGCTGGCCATAGTCGGTCTTGCAGACTCTCGGCCATTCCGGCCATGGATTGGATGCAGCTCTCTGATCCGGTGCCTTGGGCATCATTTCCAACTGAACCACACTTTTTGCTCCATGACGGATGGAAGTTCCCACACAGTCATTTCCTGTATCACCACCACCGATGACCATGACCTTCTTTCCTTTTGCAGAAATATATGTGCCATCCTTTAACTGCATATCATTTGCCCATAAGGCTTTTGTCGTTGATTTCAGAAAATCTACCGCAAAAGTAAATTCCTTCTGCATCCCGCCCCCGGTACTTTGATATCTCTTGGATTGGATGCACCACATGCAAGTACAACCCGGTCATAATTTTTCAGGATCTCTGACGGCTTGATTTCTTTTCCTACATCACATCCGGTCCGAAACTCAATTCCTTCCTCTTTCATGATCTCGATCTTGCGGTCAATGATCTGCTTTTCCAGCTTCATATTCGGAATACCATACCGCAGCAGACCGCCCGGCTTGTCTTCCCGTTCAAATACCGTCACCTGATGTCTCTCTGATTCAGAAGATCTGCGGCAGCAAGTCCGGACGGACCGGATCCGATCACTGCAACTTTCTTTCCGGTTCTTACCTTCGGTGGATTTGCCTTGGCATAACCCATCTCATATGCATTTTCAATGATGGCATATTCATTGCTCTTTGATGCCACTGCCTCCTGGTTCAGTCCACAGGTGCAGGCATTCTCACACAGTGCCGGACATACACGGGAGGTGAACTCCGGGAAATTATTCGTCTTCTTCAGACGCAGATAGGCTTCTTTCCAGTTGCCGTTATAAATCAGATCATTCCATTCCGGTACTAAATTGTGGAGCGGACATCCGCTTGCCATCCCTGCCAGTAATTTTCCTGACTGACAGAATGGAACTCCGCACGCCATACATCTGGCTCCCCTGCAGTTCCTGTTCTTCTTTTGATAAGGTGTATGAAACTCGTTAAAATGCTGTATTCTCTCTTTTGGATCTTCAGCCTATTTTATCCTGTCTGTCATAATCCATAAATCCTGTTTTTCCCCCACTGTTCTACGCCCCTATCTTCCGTTCTTTAATCGGTTAAATGCTTCTGATCTTTGCCTTTTCTCTGCTCATGCCTTTTTCTTCCATCTGAATGATCGTTGACATCATTTTCTCATAATCTTCCGGAATGATCTTCTTGAATTTTCGGAAGATATTCTGTAAAGTTATCCAGGATCTTCTTACCAAGTTCGGAATTGGTATTGGCAACATGTTCTTCGATCATGCTCTTTGAATTCTCCGACATCCATCTTGGTTGTCACATGTTCGATATGGACCATCTCTTTATTGACTTTGTATAAAGATCATTTTCCATATCCAGTACATAAGCGACACCGCCGCTCATGCCGGCTGCGAAGTTTTTACCTGTTCCCAAGAACAGCTACACGCCCGCCTGTCATATATTCACATCCGTGATCTCCGACACCTTCCACAACTGCTGTTGCGCCTGAGTTACTTACTGCAAATCGTTCTCCTGCCACACCGTTGATGAATACTTTACCACTTGTAGCACCGTAAGTGCAACATTACCGATGATAATATTCTCTTCGGCTTTTAACGGATTCCCTTTCGGCGGATATACGACAAGTTTACCACCTGAAAATCCTTTTCCGAAATAGTCATTACTGTCACCGGTCAGTTCCAGTGTCAGTCCCTTTGGAATGAATGCACCAAATGACTGTCCGCCGGCACCTTTACAATGTACTACATAACTGTCTTCATCCAGACCTTCCGGATATCTTCTTGTAATCTCTGAACCAAAGATTGTTCCGAATGTACGGTTTGTATTTGTTACATCTATTTCAATGCTTCTCTTCTGTTTCTTTTCTACAGCAGGAAGAAGTTCTTTTACCAGAACTTTTTTCATCCAGTGTTTTTCAAGTTCAAAGTCAAAGACTTTCTTCGGATTGAAGGTCATCGGTGTCTTTGTGCCTTCATGCATATGGATTATCCAGAATCTGCTCCAGATTCAGTGTGGATGCACGTTCTGATGTTGGCACATCCTTCACCTTCAGAAGATCAGTACGTCCAACCAGTTCATCCAGTGTACGGACACCGAATTTTGCCATATATTCACGCATTTCTTCTGCAATAAAACGCATAAAGTTTTCGACATATTCCGGTTTGCCACGGAAACGTTTTCGCAGCTCCGGATTCTGCGTTGCCACTCCGACCGGGCAGGTATCCAGATTACATACACGCATCATTACACACCCCATTGTTACCAGCGGTGCGGTAGCAAATCCGAATTCTTCTGCTCCAAGGATGGCTGCGATCGCCACGTCACGGCCGCTCATCAGCTTACCGTCGGTCTCGATGCGGACTCTTTCTCTCAAACCATTTTGGATCAGTGTCTGGTGTGTCTCGGCAAGACCAAGCTCCCACGGAAGACCTGCATTGTGGATGGAACTTCTTGGTGCCGCTCCGGTTCCTCCGTCATATCCGGAGATCAGGATCAATCCGGCTCCTGCTTTGGCAACACCGGCTGCTACGGTACCAACGCCTGGCTTCTGATACCAGTTTCACCGTAATCCTTGCATCTTTATTCGCATTCTTGCAGTCATAAATGAGCTGTGCAAGGTCCTCGATCGAATAAATATCATGATGCGGTGGCGGGGAAATCAGGCCCACACCCGGAGTGGAAAGACGTGTCTTTGCGATCCACGGGTATACCTTTGCCTGCGGGCAGATGTCCGCCTTCACCCGGTTTTGCCCCTGTGCCATTTTGATCTGGATTTCCTTTGCGCTTACCAGATATCTGGATGTTACACCGAATCGTCCGGAAGCGACCTGCTTGATTGCGGAACATTTATTTGGTATCCAGTCGTTCAATTTCTTCACCACCTTCACCACTGTTGGATTTACCATGTAGCGGGTTCATGGCGATTGCCAGAGTCTCATGCGCTTCCTGGGAAATGGATCCATAGGACATAGCTCCTGTCTTGAAGCTTGTTACGATGGAATCTACGCTTTCCACTTCTTCGATCGGAACGCTCTTCTTCGGATAATTGAATTCCAGCTGTCCACTCATATTAATATGTTCTCCCTCTGCATTAACCATATCCGTATACTGTTTGAACATATCATAGTCGCCACGTCTTGTTGCCTGCTGCAGCAGGTGGATCGTCTTTGGATTGTAAAGATGTTCTCTCCACCGCTCTTATACTTATGCTTTCCGACGCTGTCCAGTGTCATATCTAAACTTCCAGTCCAAGCGGGTCAAATGCCTGAGAATGGCGTGCGATATAATCCGCCGCAATTTCTTCGATTCCGATTCCACCGACACGGCTGACTGTATCGGTAAAATATTGATCAATGAATTCCTGTTTCAGACCGATCGCCTCAAAGATCTTAGCTCCCTGATAAGACGATTGTAGAAATACCCATCTTGGATGCGATCTTGATGATTCCATGGATCACCGCAGAGTTATAGTCATCCACCGCTGCGTAATAATCTTTGTGAAGCAGATCTGCCTCAATAAGCTGTTTGATGGACTCATGTGCCAGATACGGGTTGATCGCACATGCTCCATAGCCCAGCAGGGTCGCAAAATGATGTACCTCTCTCGGTTCCCCCTTTCCAGGATCATGGCAACAGAGGTTCTCTTCTTTGTACGTACCAGATGCTGCTGCAATCCCGAAACTGCCAGAAGTGACGGAATTGCTACATGATACTCATCTACATCCCCGGTCTGTCAGGATCAGGATATTCGCTCCCTTCACGGATGCTCTGTCTACTTCGATGAACAGATAATTCAATTGCTTTTTCAAGGCTCGTATTCTTATAATAGAGTGATCGGGATCTCTGCAACCTTGAATCCGTCTTCTTTCATATTTTTAATCTTCAGAAGGTCTGTCTCTGTAAGGATCGGGTTGTTGACCTTCAACATCTTACAGTTCTTGCTTTTTTCTTCCAGAAGGTTTCCATCTTCACCAATATAAACCGTTGTAGATGTAACGACCTTCTCACGGATTGCATCGATTGGAGGGTTGGTTACCTGTGCAAAAACGTTGTTTGAAATATCCAAACAGATTCTGATGCATTTTTAGACAATACCGCAAGCGGTGCATCGATACCCATGGCTGCCGTTCCTTCCGCACCATTCTTCGCCATGTTCAGGATAGAAGTCTTTACTTCTTCATATGAATAGCCGAATGCTTTCTGAAGTCTTCTGCATTCTTCTGCTGTATAAGCTGGAACCTTCTGATTCGGGATCTTCAGATCTTTTAACTCGATCAGATTGTTGTCCAGCCACTCACCATAGGGCTGACGGTTTGCATAATATTCTTTCAGTTCATCATCATCAATAATTTTTCCCTGTTTGGTATCAACCAGCAGCATCTTGCCAGGATGCAATCTTTCTTTTTACTACAATTTTCTCCGGTGGAATATCAAAACACCAACCTCTGAGGAAAGGATCAGTGTATCGTCATCCGTAATATAATATCTGGATGGACGCAGCCGTTTCTGTCAAGTACGGCTCCCATGCAGTCACCGTCACTGAACAGAATAGACGCCGGTCCGTCCCATGGTTCCATCATGGTTGCATAATACTGATAGAAATCTTTCTTGTTCTGAGACAGGTTTCTGTTGTTGACCCATGGTTCAGGAATTGCGATCATGACTGCCAGCGGAAGCTCCATTCCACTCATGACCATAAATTCCAGTGCATTGTCAAGCATTGCCGAGTCAGAACCGCTGGTATTAACTGCCGGAAGAACTTTATGAAGTTTTCCTTTCATACACTCAGATTCCACATACAGCCGGCGGTCAAATCCTGCAGTCCCTTTGCTGAACATCCTTTATAGACAATCGTTCTGCTGGACGGACGTTCGATAAACGCCTGCATGATACCTGGACGGACGTTCATACAGTCAACCGCATACAGTCTTTTTCCGAGGATATCCGGGTGGATCGGAACTTCTCTCCATCTAAGTATTTCAGTCCTTCTTTTTTTTTACGATCACTTCAAAAGATCTTCTTCGCCTCATTTCTCTTCAGCTCGTCCTGCGGAAGGAAGAACATTCCCACACCATAATCTCTCTCTCCTTTGAGATCGATCCCGAGTGGCTGACAGACCTTTTAAAAAAGTTATGTGGAATCTGTGTCAGGATTCCGACACCATCTCTCTGTCTTTCCCTCTGCATCCTTTCCGGCTCTATGCTCCAGATTTTCCACGATATGCAGTGCACCTGCTACTGTACTGTGGCTTTTCTGACCTTTAATATTAACGATTGCTCCAATACCGCAGTTATCATGTTCAAAACTTTCACGATACAGACCCTGCTGTGGGATTACATTTTCTTTCCTCATAGTCGCTGTCCTTTCTTTTGCATATTTAAAACTTTTTTTAAAATATAACTCTTTTTCCCCATCTTGTAAACAGGAATTTTCTGTAAATTATCTGATAATTCGACTTTTTATTATTTTATTTTTAATTGTCTGATTATTTAAGTTTTTTATAAATTTAACATCAATTCCTGATATCTTTTTATATTTCCTTTAATCACTGGATTTTTTCTTCATAAAAGTAAAAAAAATACGCAACAGGTCACACGCCCCATTGCGTACAATTCAAGATTGTATTTTTTATAAATACAATTTTCTATATAATGTTCCTGTTATAGTTCATCGTTTTCCCTTGAAGGTTTTTTTCTCCATTACCGGATCACCGATCTTCTGTATCATAACAAATAAGACGGAACAGAAGAAAGCACTTAAAATGATCGCCAGTCCCATCCTCATCAGATCTCCTGCCAGCCATCTGAACAGACCGACCCCGGTAAAGAGGATCGACCCGGTATTCAGGCAGATATGCAAACCTATCGCTGCCTTCACTGAGCCATACTTTTTCATAGACATAGCACAGCAGGATTCCCAGCAGAAATGCATAAACGGTCTGGATCATCGTCAGATGCGTCACCGAAAAAAGAAAACCGATGACCACAGTGCCGCATAATAAAAGCCCTTTGTCTCTCTGTATCTGCGATACAGAACCCCCGGAACATCATCTCTTCTGCGACCGGGATAATGATCCCCACAACCACAACCTGAACAAAAATCGGTGCGGCATAGGTACTCTGTACACTCTGCTGATAGCTGTTGCTGTTCATCGCAAGCTGTGCCACAACAGACAGACAGGTTACTCCGATACTTCCTGCTGCTCCCATCAGGATCAGCCAGAATAGTTTCCGGCAGATACTTTTTGCCGCTGCGGTATCCCTGCCTGCTTCTCTTTCTTTCTGTCCAGACGAAATAAAGATACCGTAAGAATCAATGTGAAAAGTGCTGTCACACCGTTAATCTCTGTAGCATATTTCAACACCAGCTCCAGCCCCCGGCTGCATCGTCTCCATATAATATTTATTTACCACATCTGTATAATTCATTTCTGAAGCATGGTTCATAACCAGACTCAGATACTTTGCTGCATAAGGAAGCATGACCAGCATCGAAACGATAATCTCTGCAACTAACTGGATCACCCAGTATCCCAGCAGCGGCCCTGCCAGAATGCCAGAATGGATTTTGCTTTTTTTTCTGATTCATCTACAGTTCCTCCGCTTTCCTCAGAATCCAGTTCTGCAGTTCCTCTTCCGTTCCTCTGACTGTTCCCTGTACCATCTCCGGTCTTCCTCCACCGCGTCCTTCAAATGCGGCATTCAGCTCTTTCGCCATATTTCTCACATCTACATCCCGGCTTCCAATCACATACCGGTATCCTGCAGCATCATTTCCACTGAACACGGCACAAAGCTTCCGATTTTTCTCAAGGACTGCATTCATCAGTATCCTGAGAGAGTCTCCCTGGATTCCTTCCGGGAAAATACAGACAATCTGCTCTGACTCCGGAATCTGCTCCGCTTTACACCGGATCAGTTCCTGCTCCTTTTTCTGCCAGTTCTGTCTTCTTTTCCGCCAGCTCTTTTCTGCAGATGTGCCACGGCATCGGTCAGTTCATTTTTTTTTGCACACAGCATCGCTGAAATTTCTTTTGCCTGCTTCTGCTTTAAAGCATAATCAGCCATTGCCCTGCCTCCGCAAAGCATCGTTACACGCACACCGCCTTTATACCGCTGCATGCCAACCAGCTTGATCAGTCCGATCTCTCCCGTAAAATCTACATGCGGTGCACAGCAGGCACAGGCATCATATCCGGGAATGATAACCACTCTCACCTGTCCGGTGATCTCGATCTTGCTCCGGTAAGTCATCTCTTTTTCTCTTCTTTGGAAGGATAAAGGATCTGTATTTTGAGATTTTCCCAGACTGCCTGATTTGCACGAAACTCTATTTCCGCAGATCTTCCACCGGGGATCTCTCCGTTAAAATCCATCGTACAGTCTTCATTTCCCAGATGAAAACCAACATTTTCATAACCATAGCGTTCATGCACGATTCCGGAGACGATATGCTCACCTGTATGTTGCTGCATCTTCATAAACCGCAGTTCCCAGTCAAGCTGTCCTGTCACCTTTTCTCCGACCGGCAGTTCCTGGTCCGTTCTGTGGAGGATCTGTCCCTCCTGCTCCTGCACATCCAGTACCTTTGCATCCCCCAGATATCCGGTATCTGCATACTGACCGCCCCTTCCGGGAAGAAAGCGGTCTGATCCAGTAATGATTTCATAATAGTTTTCCTTTTTTTCTGACAGGAGAGGACCGTCGCCTCAAATGACTTCTGATGACTGTTATTATAAAATAATTTTTCTGTCTGCGAGCTTTCCATCAATCCATTTTCCGTCATGAAGTCTTACATCCTTTCCGTGCAGTGAATCCAAGCAGATCAATACAGGTCTCCAGAACTTTTTTCGCCAGATTCAGGAGTGCGATATAACCGCTCTTCTTTGCCTCATCCTCTTCAGACAAGATCTTTGTCTCATGATAGAACTTATTAAATTCATTGGCGAGATCATAAATATAAGCACAAAGCTTATGCGGTGCTGTCTCGGCATATACGGTATCGATCACTTCATTAAATTTCAGAACCTGCAGCATCAGTGCCTTTTCTGCTGCATTTTCTGCTGCAAGAATCTTCGCTCCCTCTGCATTTCCGCCATTCTCCGCATATTTCTTGAGGATGGACTTGATACGCACGATCGTATACAGGATGTAAGGGCCGGTATCTCCTTCAAAGGAGGTAAAGCGGTCGATATCAAAGATATAATCCTTGGAGGCTTGGTTGGAAAGGTCGCCATACTTAATGGCAGCAAGACCGACTTCCGCCGCTGTCTTTCTTGCATCCGCCTCCTCTACTGTACGGTTGTCCATAATCTTCTTATACATCTCTTCGTCAATCTCACGGATCAGATTCTCAAGACGCATCACACCGCCTTCTCTTGTCTTGAACGGCTTGCCGTCCTTTCCATTCATCGTACCAAATCCGAGGAATTTCAGCTCGGTCTCCGGTCTTACAATTCCTGTCTTCTTTGCACAGCGGAATACCTGGATAAAATGAAGCTCCTGGCGCTTGTCCACAACATAGATCACTTCATCCGGCTGATATAACTCTTCACGCTCTACCAGCGTTGCAAGATCCGTCGTGTCATACAATGCCGCACCGTCTGACTTCAGGATCATACACGGAGGTACTTCCTTATTATCTGTCTCTTCTGCCACATCCACAACCAAAGCTCCCTGGTCATAATGTGCAAAGCCTTTCTCTTTAAGCATCTCTACCATGCCCGGAATATATTTCTGTGCATCTGCCTCACCTTTCCACAGATCAAACTCCACATTCAGACGCTCATAATTCTTCTTTAAGTCTGTCACAGACACATTCATGATGTGCTTCCAGATCGCACGATATCCCTTATAACCATTCTGCAGCAGATAAGTCGCATGCAATGCTTCTTCTCTGTAATCCTCATGCTCTTTGGCATAGGCACTGGCAGTCGGATAGATTTCTTCCAGTTCACTGATCGTAAACGGAGCTTCCTCCGGGTATTCTCCTCAAAAGACTCATCAAAATATGGCAGATCCGGCTGACGCTTTTTCAGCTCCGTAATGATCAGCCCCATCTGATATCCCCAGTCACCTAAATGAATATCTCCGGTCACTTTATTTCCTTTATAGCGGATGATCCGCTTGATGCTCTCTCCGATAATCGCTGAACGAAGATGACCTACATGAAGCGGCTTCGCCACGTTGGGTCCGCCATAATCAATCATGACAGTCTTTGGCTCTGCTTCTTTCTCCACGCCTAAATTCTCATCTGCAGCCATCTCATTCAGATATTCTGCCACAAACTCCGGCTTCAGCTTCCAGATTAATAAAGCCCGGCTTCACTGCCTCTGCCTGTGCAAAGCACTGACTCTCTGCCAGATTTGCCACAACGTCCTCTGCGATCATGATCGGGGCTTTTTATACTTCTTTGCTCCTGCCATAGCACCATTACACTGGTACTCGCACAGATCCGGGCGGTTAGAAAGAGTCACTCTTGCAAGCTCTTCACCGTAACCGGCCTTTACAAATGCCTCTTTCATCTCTATTGTAATTAACTCCAGTAATGTTCTCACTTTCCACACTCCTTTTGAATCTCTCGTATCTAAGATCTGTCTCTGGATCTTCAGTCTTTTCAGACTCGAACAACAGTAATCTTTATTTTATCATGAATATTCCCAGACGGCAAGTCACTAGCTATTTTAACTTGTATAGGTGTGTAGCTATCTTTACTGACATTTCTGCTATTTATCTTTCATGATGCCAGGGTCAAAAGGTCTAAGCCCACATGAGCTTGCTCATAGGTAGGTGAGCAACTGACAGCAAATATTTTAGTCGAAAGTAAAACCGAAGATTTTCTTGCTCCTTCTTTCAGATTCCTTTATAATGAAGTAATACTTTCAGAAAGGACGGATTTATCTATGAAATTAGGGTTCTCACGTAAGCATGAGTGGAAAAGAGATGCTCCTTGGTTCTGCGAAAGAAGCGGTCTCCTATGGAGCTGATACATTTATGTTCTATACCGGTGCTCCGCAGAATACCCGCCGAAAAGACATCAGCGAACTTCAGATTGATCCTGCCTGGGAATACATGAAAGCCCATGGCATCCGGGAGATTGTTGTCCACGCTCCCTACATCATCAATCTCGGAAACACTGTCAGACCAGAAACTTTCTCCCTTGCTGTTGAATTTCTCGCCAAAGAGCTTGAACGTACCATTGCCTGTAAAAGCCACACCCTGATCCTTCATCCCGGTTCCCATGTAGGCGAAGGAATTGAGGCCGGAACCGCACAGATTATTAAAAGGGCTGAACGAAGTCCTCTCTTCTGACACAGACTGCTGCATTGCACTGGAGACCATGGCCGGAAAAAGGCTCGGAAATTGGTCGTACATTTGAAGAACTGGCTGCCATTTACGATGGTGTAATGCATAACGACAAACTGCGGGTCTGCTTTGATACCTGTCACACCAGTGACAGCGGATATGATATCATCCATCATTTCGATGCTGTCATGGATTCTTTTGACCGTATCCTCGGAAAAGAACAGATTGCTGTCTTCCATATCAACGACAGCAAAGAATCTCCCCGGTGCAGCAAAAGACCGGCATGAAAATCTCGGATTCGGACAGATTGGATTTGATGCCCTGAACTATATTGTTCATCATCCCGACTTTGAAAATGTCCCTAAAATCCTCGAAACTCCCTATATTCCTTCTGCAACAAAAGCGAAAAAAATCTTATGCTCCTTATAAATATGAGATACAGATGCTGCGAGAACAGGTTTTTAATCCACATATGAAAGAACAGATTCTTGCCGATGCAGAAAACTAGCAGAAAGTCTCCGGATTCTGGTCACCGGTCTTATGAACAATAAAATTTTTTCTGCTCATGATGAAATCCATCAAGCAAGATTCACCCTTTACTTTTCTTTTATTTTATGGTAGGATAAATAAGGTTGTTGATGAATTTCATCATACAATCGGAATGCGTCTGTAGCTCAGTGGATAGAGCGATGCCCTCCGGAGGCATGTGCGGCGGTTCGACTCCGCTCAGACGCTTTTTTGTACCCTTTTTTCCTTTTTTCGAGTTAAGGTCAGAAGCATCAGAATCAATACCACACTTTCTGCTGATACGATCATCATCCACTTTTTTCATTTGCGATGGATCCCCGGTTTTTACTGACTGGGGTTTTGATTTTTCTTCTCTTTTCCACAATGATCTTCTCTTTTTTGATTCGTTATCCTCATTTTCCTGACAAATTCTTTCTGTTCGTCATCTTCTGCATCCTTAGTCAGTTCCACGATCCATTCTTTTTCTGCCCGGATATATCCTTCCGGTGCCTGGATTTCTCTGACCCGGTATGTTCCCCTGACAGAGCAGTCCGCTTTCTGCCTTTCCTTTTCATCCGTCTTCAATACTGCGGCTGTCTCTCCGGCTTTTATCTGAATGGTTCCGTCCCCGGTTATGATATCTTTTTCTGCTATAACTTCAAACTCTGCACCTTCCAGTACGTCTCCTGTATCAGCATCTGTCTTTATTATTTCCAGTTTTCCCATCAAAGGTTCATCGTAAAATTCTACCGTAACCGGTTCTGCCCAGTTATGTCCTTCCCGGATCTCAAATGCCACATCTTCTCCCAGCAGATAACCATAAGGTGCTTCTATCTCCCTGAAATAATAGGTACCAGGCTTCCAGTTTCTCCGGCAGAAGAAACATTCCGTCTTCACCGGTCTCAAAATAAGTATGCTCTGTCTCTTCCGGATAATAACTTTTCATGGTGATCACTTTTTTTCTCATCGTCCAGCAGCTCAAATTTTGCTCCTTTTACCCGGATCGTCTTCCCCGTTACTGCATCTTTTTTTCACCAGTCTGACGGGTGAAACGATCTGCTTATCCTCCAGCAGATAATAAAATGTCTGTCCCTCCTCAGAGATCGTCACTTCAAAATCCTGTACCGGTTTCATTCCCTGCGGAGGATTTATTTCATGGACAGTATAAGTATCATAGACAAGATTTCCCTTGCATTTTTCTCCTGATTGCTTTGTCGTTGCATAACCTTTTTCATCTGTCACGATTTTAAAACTTCTCCGGTACTTTTTTGCTGTCAGGGAAAACTCAATCCCTTCCAGCGGAGTCTTGTGTTCTGTTTCAGGATCTGTGTCCTCTCTGAATTTAATCAGTTCGATATCACCCCGGATCACCTGTTCTGCGACCTCCACCGGTTCATAAGTGCAGACAGCCTCGGCTGTTCCCTCCGGAAGAATCTTCCTCACAACTACCTCATCTTCTGTCAGATATCCATCCGGTGCTTTCGTTTCCCTGATCGTCACTGTCCCAAGTGGAAACGCTGCTTCCCATCTGACAGTTCAAAAAATGCATCGCCACTGACCTTATGCTCCGAATCAAAAGTGATCTTTCCTGGAAGCATCTGTCCGCATGAGCCAGATTCTTTCGGCTTTCATTCCTTTTTTTTGCAGGATCTTCCTCATACAGTCCTTTATAGTATCTGATTTCAAATTCTGCTCCTTCCAGTGTCGCATGACCTGAAGCTTCACATTTCCCTGTATCGGCATCCTTTTTTTTTTGCAGAATAAGACTGACTGGATTTTTCTGCGGTATATCACTGACTTCTATCATCGCCGTCTGACCGGATAAAACGCAGATCGGATAAACTGTATCATCCAGTGCATAACCTGTCGGACAACTTTTCTCTTTTATATAATATTGTCCCGGACTGACCGTCAGTTCTTGCGTCATTCCATTTTCATCGGTTGTAAGCGTTCCTGTCAGATTTTTACACCCGGCATCAGTATAGACTCCGTAAACCGCTCCGTTTAAACGATATGCCGGATTCTGCTCTGTCACCTGCGGCTCTTTTGAACTTTTCTTCAGTTTTGCTTTTCCATGCGGAACATAAGTCCAGCCACCCATGACCTGCTTTCCGTTTCCTCCGTTGATGACGTATGCACAAAATCCCTGATCCGGTACAGCCAATGCCCTGATCTCCTCCAGTTTCTTTTGAAATGCTTTCTTTCAGATCTTCGTAGTATTCCTGCCTTTTCAGATTCGTTCCATAAAAAGCGGCATCAAAGTCAAACGCATTATAGACCCATGACAAGAAACATATGGCTGTAGCAATATCTCTCATCAAAACCTGCCACTGCTGCCCCTGCTTTACATCCCCCGATCTGCCAGTACCCTTCACTTCCGTACCATTGATACAGTGCCGCTTCACCGGGAGCAGCAACAGAATAATATAATGCCCTTGCAAGATCAGAAGTATTTTCCAGTTTTACTGCTGTATAATTTCCACTCTGCGGAGTACCTCTTGCCGGTTCTAAACACCATGCACTGTTCCCTTCCGCCTCAAAATAATTGGTAGAATAGCCTGAATAATAGATAACTCTGCCACATTCTACATAAACCGTCTTCGCTTCTTCCGCCGACTGAACATCCACATCCTCTTTCGCTGACCGGTCTGCTACATCCGCTTCAGGAAAATAAGCATTCCTGATCCGGTTCCTTTTTTTCTTCAATCTGCTCCTTCACCTCTTCTTTTCTGGAAGTTTCCGCTTTTTGCCGAAATGCCTTTCTCTCCCAGTGCCGTAAACAGAATCACCAGGATCATCACCGCCGAGAGAAGACTTCCATGAAATTTCCCTTTTTTTTTCTCATTTCGTCTCCTCCTTTACCTGATATGCTTTTCCACCCATGCTGATGGTCTTATTTTTTCTGCTGTACCGGTATACATGACTTCCCAGGATTTCTTCTTCCGGTACCTGCGTCTCATTGATCTCGCAGACCATTTTTTCCATCTCCGCCACACTGATCCCTGCTGAAGCCGGAACCAGGATCACCTCATGGATGCTGCTTGGAAGTATATAAAAATCTTCCTCTAAAATATCACCCATCATTCTTAACACATAAGGATAGATCATGCAGGCTGCTCCGTTGCTTCTTGCACGGTTCGACAGGGACATACATTTTATCTTCTCCCTTCTCTTCACTTTCCAGGAGATTCTGCTCTCTGCGTGCCTCTTTTCCGGCAGCCCCCAACAGTTCACTCATGGCATACTGCATTGTAAAGCACTCTGCCATAAGCAGCCGCCTTGTATTCCTGTCCGCTTCACTCCAGAGTATTTTCTCTGTCGTCTTCCACTGATCCATATGCCTGTCGCTGATCAGCATAGCCGTAGTCCCCTTTTCACTTGCATCCAGCAGAACATAATAGATCAATGACAGATCCAGTATTTCCCTGTGCGGAACATCCTGAAGCATCTGTTCATTTTTTTCAGTATTGACAAGCCTGTATACAATTCTTTCTCTGACCTTTTGAAAATCAAAAATCTTTTCATAATCCCAGGATTCATCTTTTTTAATTTTTTCATAAGTCTCCAACAGCTCGTCCACGATCTCATTGATCGTCTTTCCTCCGAGATAACTTTCATAAAATTCTTCTAAATAAATCGTCGGTGAAAGATTGATTCCCGGAGTTTCAAGGATCACACCTGTCCTCCGTGTATCGTTATTCTTCACTGCTGTATAAACTGTCGCTTTCAGACCTCCTTCTTTTCTCTGGTTTATCATAGTTTCAACCGCATGTACAAATTCTGTATAATTCACCTTTCTCCTTTCCGACTGCGGTCCACTGATTTTTGAATGAAATTCGGTACGATCCGTACCTGACTGATTCGATTTATGAATTGAAACAATATTATGTGCTATTTATTATATGCGACCGTCCACCTGACCGCAACATAAAAATTATTAAAACTTTCCAAACTAATTAAAAATATATAAAAAAAAGAGCCGCAGACATGAACATCTCATGTATACGACTCTGACTAATTATGAATATCCGGATTATACTCTTGAGAGATACTCTCCAGTACGTGTATCGATTTTCAGAACATCTCCTGTCTCAACGAACAGCGGAACCATAACGGTAGCACCTGTCTCTACGATTGCAGGCTTTGTAGCACCCTGTGCTGTATCACCCTTGAAGCCTGGTTCTGTATCAGTGATCTCCAGCTCTACAAACAGAGGTGGCTCTACAGAAAAATACATTTCCATTGTGGGAACAGATCTTAACTGTCTCATTCTCTTTTACGAACTTCAGTGCGTCACCAACAACATCTGAGTTCAGTGCAACCTGATCGTAAGTCTCGGTATCCATGAAGTAGTACAGATCCCCATCTTCATACAGATACTGCATATCTTTTTTCTCTCGATATGAGCATTCTCAAATTTCTCTGTAGGACGGAATGTCTTCTCAACAACTCCTCCACTGATGATATTCTTTAATTTTGTTCTTACGAAAGCAGCACCCTTTCCAGGCTTTACGTGCTGGAACTCCATAATCTGATAAATATTTCCTTCAATCTCGATTGTAATACCGTTCTTAAAATCTCCTGCTGAAACCATGTATAATCCTCCTTCAATAACTTATCATTCAGGCATTCGCTCATACCATTTTATACTAATTTTCTACTTTTTTTCAATCCTTTTTTGCAGGTTGCCCTGTCTTAAATGCATTTATCTGCATTCTTTTTCATAAAAATGCAATACAATCTTCTCCAGATACCGTTTTAACACAATCTGGATCTCTTCTTTCGGATTCATAGGCTGCACAAGAATATTATGAATCCCGGCTCTTTTGCTCCCCACACATCCGTAAAAAGCTGATCTCCGACAAATATTGTACTGGACAGATCTGTCCCCATCAGTTCCATCGCACGCTTATAATTACCTGTAGCCGGCTTATGTGCATTAAAAATATAATGCGTCCTCTACATCCTGATTGAACATCTCAACCCGCTTCTTCTGGTTATTCGACAAAGACAGGACTCAAACCCGATCTCTTTCAAACGTCTGAACAACTGCTTTGCCCGTTCATCTGCCGGAGCACCATGCGGAACCAGTGTATTGTCAATATCGAAAATTACACCTCTGTACCCTTCCTGATACAGCTTTTTCAAATGGAATACTGTATGTTGATTCCATATATTCATCCGGGAAAAATTGATCAAACATTCTCTTCATCTAACTCCGTAAGCTTTGAGATAAGCTCTTCACTGATCTCAAGAATCGACTTATTATCTGTCTGGATCACAACATCCGCTGCCGCTTCATATTTCTCACGACGCTTCTCCATCATATCTGTAATAAACGGAACATTTTTATTTCCATTCAGGATCGGTCTGTCGTTGCTGTCCTTGACACGTTCATAAATTGTCTCAGGACTTGCCGTAAGCAGAACAACTCTTCCGTTCTTCTTCATCTCGACTACATTCTGCTCACGCATGGCAACACCACCACCACAGGAAATAATGCAGTTCTCACCCTCCTGCAGTTCTTTGAGAAGATTTGTCTCAAGATTACGGAAATATTCTTCTCCGTAAGTAGCAAAAATATCCGGGATACTCATCTCTTCACGTTCTACGATCTCCTGATCCATCTCCACCAGTTTCATGTCGAACATGGTGCTTAAGTAATCGGAAATCGTGGATTTTCCTGCTCCCATAAATCCAATCAGAACAATATTATATGAGAAGAGCTTTCTTGCCTGGATTCTCTTACTATTCCTTAAGATCCGCTTAAATACATCATGGATCTCATCCTGATATTTATTATCTTTCAGCTTCTCGTTCAGTCTGCGTTCTGCTTGGCTTCCTGAGCCGGCTGGAGAATCGGCATACCATAAGTTTCTTTATAAGCCATGATCTTTCTCGATAATGGCATTTCTCTCCACGAGTGCATCAATGATCTTATCATCACATAATGCAAGCTGCTCGCGGTACATTTCCAGATCGTTCATCTAAAACCTCCACACTTCTTTTTATGCTTCTTTTACAGATTTTCCGCTAAAATCTTTTTTCGTCGCACAATCCATCTTATTATAGCAATTCAAAAAGTGGGATAGCAAAAGGTTTTTTCGATTATTCTTCAAGTGCCTTCCTTATATTATTTTTAAACTGCTTCCAGGCATCTTCATTTTCGACAAAGTATTTCGGACAGATTTTCCCTGTAATATCATAATGTCGGATGACCTGATCCTCATTCAGATTATATTTTTTACACAGCCATGCTGTAAGCTGAACCATCGACTGATAAGTTTCTTTTTGTAAACTTTCCTGTTTCATCCGGGTGGCAGCACTCAATGGATACCGTATCCGCATTCCGTTCATTTGATGCATAAGCCATCTCCCATGTTGGCACACACTGGATGATCTCCCCTTCCAGTCCGACCACAAAAATTGCTACTGGCCTCTGTCTCATGGCTGTCCTTCAACCCATTAAAATAATCCCTGTTCTCCTGTGCCGTACTTCCTGGATTTGCTGTATAATGGATCACAATCCCATGAATCTCATCAATCGTTGTGCCGGGTCTTGAATATGGATTTACATCTAGAAGCTGCACATCAATCACCGGCTCTGACGCATCCACGTTGACCGTTCCGTAATCGGATGACATACTGTCTGTTCCTCTGACTTTTCTGATACACGAACGAAGCAGAAGAACCACTGTCAAGAAAAACAGCAACAACACTCCGCTACGGATCAGGCGGTATTTTTTCACCGCTCTTCTTTCTCTCCCCGAAGGTCTGCTCCTTCTGTTCTTTTTTTTCTCTTTTATCTGTATTTCCAGAACCCGTTCTTTTTCCTGTCCCATTCTCCTCTGTCCGATCTCATTTTTTCATCTCTTCTGTTTCCCTGTGCCATATTCCGTACCTCATATATAAAAATCTTTTGTCTTCACACAACTTCTTTACATATTGTTCATTATAGCATAGCTTTTCTAAAGGATTCTGAATAAAATCTTAGGACTTTCTTTTTAAAACTAAACAACTAAAAAAATAACCCTTTCATTAGACTTTTTTGCCTAACAAAAGGGGACACTCTTATTCATCTACGCTGTAGTTCGGAGCTTCCTTCGTAATATGGATATCATGCGGATGACTCTCTTTCAGAGAAGCGGCTGAAATCTTTACAAAACGTCCGTTCTC
>VOFC01001594.1_pt1 | contig 30001 bp, 48 predicted proteins | sample 5384161 | NCBI WGS metagenome assembly VOFC01 (sample SAMN12384722, study PRJNA508395) | human gut metagenome | isolation source: healthy gut B | host: Homo sapiens
GTTACGGAGTAATTTATGGAACTTATTTCAGCAGCATTTGCTGCATTTACAGTTTTTTTTTTAATTGCATATTATGTATGTCCAAAACGTTTCCGCTGGATGGTGCTTCTTTTAGCAAGTTATTGCTACTATATCATTATCTGCGGAAAGTATGTGGCATTCATTCTTTTTACGACTGCATCAACTTACTTTGGTGCAGTTTTTTTATTGACATACTTTTAGAGACACAAAAGAAAACGATAAAGGAAAATGCAAAAAGCTGGAGCAGGGAGCAGAGGAAAGCATACAAAGAAACCATAAAAAAAAACGTATAGCAATAATGCTTCTTGTCCTTATATTAAATTTCGGACTGCTTGGATTTTTAAAATATATTCCATATGCTTCCAGGCTTGGACTTTTGCTTCCGCTAGGAATTTCATTTTATACATTCCAGTCTATCAGTTATATTATTGACGTTTATCAGGAAAAGGTAAAGGCACAGAAGAACTTTTTAAATTAGCACTTTTTGTATCCTTTTTTCCACAGATAATACAGGGACCTATTGCGGTTTATGATGATCTGGCAGGGCAGCTTTACGAAGGACATGTATTTGATTATGATAAGCTTAAACGTGGTGCGCTTTTAGTATTATGGGGCGCCTTCAAGAAAATGGTCATAGCTGACCGTGCAGTGGTCGTCATGAACTATATCCTTTCGGATGTGCACGGATTTTCGGGAAGCTATGTGATGTTTGCGGCGGTCGTTTACGCACTTCAGCTTTATACGGATTTTTCCGGCGGCATAGATATAGTAAGAGGAATAGGAGAAATGTTCGGTATCACTATGGCGGAAAACTTTCAGACAGCCATATTTTTCACGTTCTCTTACAGAGTACTGGCACCGCTGGCACATAACACTTGGAAACTGGTGCAGGAATTATATCTTTTATCCTTTATCAATCTCAAAAGATTTCTTGATATGGGTAAGTTTTTGAAAAAGCACAGTACAAAGCATATTGCAAAAAGTGCTACCGGGAAGCATAGCTTCAGTTATAACGTTTTCTTGTAATCGGAATATGGCATGGGGCAAACATGAAATATGTGGCATTCGGACTCTGGAACGGAGTAGTCATCATGATCGCAGAACTTATAGCACCGGTTACGAACAGTATAAAAACAAAATTTTGTGGATATAAATTCAAAATACTGCCGGTACTGTGGACATTTATCCTTGTGCTTGTGGGATATTATTTCGATATTGCGGATGATCTCTCACAGGCTGTATATATGCTTGTAAAATCTGTTACTGATTTTCATATAAGTGATTTCTCATATGGAAACTTCATGGCAGCCCTTAAGCCGTGTGGCTACAGGACAGCTGATTTTATGCTGCTGGCTTTGCTTACAGTATTTTTGTTTATGGTTTCTCTGGTAAAGGAAAAGAAAAATCTTATGATAAGGGACTGGCTTATGGCAAAGAAAGCTCCCCGGTGCAGTGGATCATAATAATGGCAGGAATTTTTTTCAGTCATAATATTTGGATATTATGGACCAGGAATAAATCCGGCGGATTTTGTATACATGCAATTTTAGGAAAATAGTGAGGACTTAAATGAAAGGCAAAAAAAGAATCTGGTGGAGACCGCTAGTGTTTGCGGTACTTTTTTCAATTGTATTTTGCGTGGTATCACAGATGTTTATTACAGCTGACCGTTCAGACATTTCCAATATAAGAGGGTTTTATTATGAACCCAAAAATTCACTGGATGTTGTCACGATGGGACCAAGCGAAATGTATACGGGATATGCGCCGACACTTGCATGGCATGAATTTGGCTATACATCATATAATTTTGGAGCGGGAGCGATACCCTGTAACCTATACAAGTCAATGCTAAAAGAGGTGCTAAAGCGTCAGAATCCAAAGCTTATCGTAGTAAACATAAGTGATTATTATTATGATGGCGAGTGGAACTATGATGACGAAGTATATATGCGTAAATGGATAGACAATATTCCGTGGTCGCAGAACAAAATTGATACGATAAAAGATGTAATAGCAAAAACTACAGGGCGGGATATTTTTACAGCCTGTGGAAATACCATGATAACTGGGCGAATCCGCGTGATGTATTTAATGCTCTTAAAGTTAAAATATACCTTGCAGAAAATGGTGGGACAAACAATAAAAGGATTTCTGACAAACACTACGATAACAGGAGGCCAGGAAAATCTTGCGGAACTTGGAAAACGCGACTCCTTAAATATGTCTTTTTCAAAGAAAACTGAAGGGTATCTGAGGGATTTTCTTGATTTCTGCAAAGAAAGCAATATAGAAAATATGCTCTTTATTGCAATGCCTCATCAGATGAAAAGTATCAATGCGGACGTGATAGACCAGATCGGCGGCATTGTCGGTGAATATGGATATGATTTCATGGATCTGGATAAAAGCTATGCACAGATAGGCATAGATGATGCGACAGATTTTTCAGATGGTGAGCATATGAATGTAAACGGAATGGAAAAGTTTACAACCTATCTTGGACAGTATATTGTGGATAACTATGATGTTGCCAGATCAGACAGTGGATATACTGATGATATTAAAGCAGACTGGGATGCATGCTATGAAAAAACTATGGGGATTATAGACAGATGCAAGGAGGATATGAAGAGTGGGATCCATAAAGAGTACTGGGAAGGCGATTGATATATCGGTCGTTGTGCCATGCTATAATGAACAGGGAGCTTTGCCGTTTTATTATGATAAAATGAAAGAGGTTATGGCTTTGCTGCCGGAGCTTTCGTTTGAGATAATAATTGTGGATGATGGTTCGACAGATGGAACATTAGAGGCCGCAAAGCAGCTTGCAAAGAGTGATGACCGCATCAGGTATATATCATTTTCCAGAAACTTCGGAAAAGAGGCGGCCATGTATGCCGGACTTAAGAATGCATCAGGAAAGTATACTGCCATAATGGATGCTGATCTTCAGGATCCGCCTGAAATGCTTCCCAAAATGTACCGGGTCATAACAGAAGAAGGATATGATGCAGTCGGAACCAGACGTGTTACAAGAAAAGGTGAACCGCCGGTCAGATCTTTTTTTGCAAGAAAATTTTATAAGATAATGAGCCGTATTTCAAAAGCAAATATGGTAGATGGGGCAAGGGATTACAGACTTATGAACCGCAAATATGTGGACGCTCTTCTAAGCCTGGGTGAATATAACCGGTTTTCAAAAGGACTTTTTGGATGGGTAGGATTCAAAGTAAAGTGGCTTGAATTTGAGAACGTAAACCGGATCGCAGGAGAGACAAAATGGTCATTTGGACAATTATTTTTGTACAGTCTTGATGGGATAGTCGCATTTTCCAATGTACCGCTTTATATGGCGTCAATTGCAGGAATAGGAAGCTTTATAGCAGCAATAGCAGCGATGATATTTATAATCGTGCGCAGGCTTGTTTTTGGAGATCCGGTCGCAGGCTGGGCTTCGACTGTTGTGATAATACTGTTTATCGGTGGTATACAGCTTCTTAGTATAGGTATCCTTGGACTGTATCTGTCAAAGCTTTATCTTGAAGCAAAAAAACCGCCCTATATATTTATTAGATGAAACAAATATAAAAGATGCCAGGTAGAGGCATCTTTTTTTTGAGGCAGATCAATTAATATGGAGCTTTTTGCTTTTACAGTGTTTATTATCTCATCAAGCATGGAATCCTTAAGGGAGAAAAAGTAAGATAAAATAAAGTGCGCCCCCGGCGGTGATCATTATAAGAGTGCTTATTATGCATGGTTTAAGTATATAGTTTAAACCGGTAAGAGCGATAAGCATTACAATAGAGGCGGCAAGGTATTTGGTGGAAAGAGAAAAAACAGTTTTCGCACTGAGTTCTTACGCACATACCAGAATTGTACGATCGTAATTATCAGTTCTGATATGACAGAGGCTATTGCGGCACCATACGAATATAAAAATGGGATCATTATCATGTTAAGCACAAAGTTTGCCACAGCGCCGATGCATACCGAACGGTGAGCAGATTTTCACGTCTGGTCGTTATAAGATACTGGATCCCTATGACATTGCTAAGTCCTATTACAGGGATCAGAAGAGCCAGTATTATAAGCAGATTTGGAACCTTATCATATCCAGAGCCGTAGAACCATGGTGAAAAAATTATGTGCGGTTCCCATAAGTCCAAAGCAAAGGGGAAGACCCATAAACCATACAAAACGGAAGCTTTTGTATAGCAGATCTTTTACCTCTTTTGTCCTGTTTTCACTGAAATATTTACCTATGCGGGGAACCATTACAGCGCCAAGGGCGGTGACTATAGTAAGGACCATTTTTGAAATTTTGCTTGCCTGCTCGTAATAACCGTTTTCAATCGTAGTGTGAGTGATCTGGTTTAACATGGTTTTGTCCATTGCGGTGTATATTGTTGTTGCAACAGTCGGTATAAACAGTGCTATTGTCGCTCTAAGGTGTGAAAACGGATGCAGTTTTTTAAAATCAGGCCGGTCAACGTATTTCGGAACGTAAAACCATATGGAAAGATTGGATAAAAAGCTCCATTATGCACATTCCCGCAACATATATTACCAGATCATCTTTATTGTGGATGGCGATAAAAATAAATGCTATGTTTATTATTTTAAATATGACATTTCGGCCGGCTACCTTGCCGAATTCTTCCATTCCCTGTAAGAGCCATGCTATATCAGCTGCAACGGACACAAGACACATCGCCTGAAGAAGGAGCAGTGTTGTATGCTCATGGTATATAAAAATTGTAAATATCAGATATGCGGCGAGGCATACTGCAACACTTATTATGCTTAGCAGCTCGATCTCCCAGAAAGTCTGTGTTTTTTTTTCTGTCACTCTGCAGATATGAAATCTCCCGGTTGCCATAGTTTAATGTACCAAGTGCGGCAACCATTATAAAATAAGCAACGATGGATGAGGTATAGCTGTAAAGTCCGATACCATCAACTTTCAAAACCCTTGAAAGATAGGGGTTGTTATAAGCGGTGTTATCAGTGTAAGGATCTGATAACTTACATTATAGATATAATTTAGTTTTAAGCTCTTTGAATTATTGGTTATTTTTCCACTTTTCGTTTTCATGATGATATGATAACATATATTGACTTATTTTTGCTAGAAAGTTATTATATAAAAATCGTTAACTACAAAACGGATAAAAGATATGGAAAAATTAATGATAAAAAAGAAAGAAGATGTAAAACAATTAATTTTGTATACGATATTTGGCAACATGACGTTTGTGATAAGTATAGTCTCATATGCATTTTTGGATATATATATATGGGAATGAATGAGCTTATCGCAAATGCCATCGCATGGGTTTTTGCCGTGCTTTTTTCGTATGCTACAAATAAAAAATGGGTATTTAAAGCTCCGACACCGACTAAAACAGCATTATTAATGCAGCTTGTAGCCTTTTTTTTTGGAGGAAGGTTTTTACGCTGCTGATAGAGGAAGGAATCATATTAGTATTCATTACTATTCTGGGATTCCCAAGCGTGTGGGTAAAGATCACAGCACAGATCGTTGTCGTAGTACTAAACTATGTCATAAGCAAACTGCTGGTGTTTAAGCAGTAATAACAAAAATATAATTTTGCAGGCAAAAATAATAATATCTTAAAGAAATGTTTGAATAAAGGTGTTATAATAAATAAAAGTATGCACTTAAGGAGATAATAATGGAAATAACTGTGATTGGTATAGCAGGGGGTACAGGCTCCGGAAAATCCACATTTACAAACAGATTGAAAGAACAGTTTGGTGATAAGATCGCTGTTATATATTATGATAATTATTACAGGGCACAGGATGATGTCCCTTTTGAAGAACGTAAAAAAGTAAATTATGATTCACCTGATTCGCTCGAGACAGATCTTATGATATCACATCTTAGGGCGTTGAAAGAAGGAAAGACCATCGAATGCCCGACATATGATTATACTGTCCACAACAGATCAAAGGAGACTGTTGTTATTGAGCCTAGAAAGGTCATTATCGTGGAGGGAATCCTTGCCCTTGAAAACGAAGAACTGCGCAATCTTATAGATATAAAAGTATTTGTCGAGGCTGATGCTGACGAGCGTATACTGCGCCGTGTGGTGCGTGATGTAAAGGAGCGTGGGCGTGATGTGGAGGATATTGCAAGACAGTATCTTACAACAGTAAAGCCGATGCATTACGTTTATGTCGAGCCGACAAAATATCTGGCTGATCTTGTGATAAACAGTGGAATGAATGATGTGGCATTCGAACTTATGAAGACGAAGATAGAGCAGATATTATAGTATGCGGGGTATTTATATGAGAAATGCTAAAAATAACGACTTAAAAATATAAATAATAGATCAAAAAATAGTAATTCAAAAACAAAAAAACAGGTAATGATTTCGATGAGAGAATGGCTGGACCTGAGCAGCCTGACAGTTATATGGGAAATGACAGACAGTGGATCCTTAGGGCACTTGTACTTGCGTTTGTCGACATATGTTCCATAGCTATATCGTTTTTCTTTGCCCTGATGATAAGATTTGAGTTTGTATACAGCCACATTCCCGAATTATATCTGGATGGATATCTGAAGATAGTACCTATATATATAGTGATATCACTCGTTGTGTTTTATTTTTGCAGGCTGTACCACAGCATATGGCGTTTTGCAAGCATAAATGAGCTGATCCATATTGTGATAGCTTATATGATAATGATAATCGTTGCTGTGATCATCCACTGTGCATATCCTATCACTATGCCATATGCATTCTGGCTTATCGGTCTTATGTTAAACTTTGCATGTACTACAGCTGAAAGGTTTGCCTACAGGCTTGTCCGTACAGGACAAAAAAAAATGCTTGAACAGAAAGGTTCAGCAGATGGCGATGACAGAGTTATGATAATTGGTGCCGGAAATGCAGGAAGAATGCTGATACGTGAGCTTATCATGAGTTCGCACCTTCATACGAAGGCGTGCTGTATCATAGATGATAATCCGGCAAAGATAGGACGATTTATAGATGGTGTTCCGATTGTCGGAAATAGAAATGATATTCCTGAAATGGTGGAAAAATACGACATATCAAAGATCATATATGCTGTTCCATCAACAACCGGAAAGGATAGAAAAGAAATACTTAATATATGCAAGGATACAGACTGTGATGTTTCTGTTGTACCAGGAATCTATCAGATGGTTGACGGAAGGGTATCAGTCTCAAGCCTTAGGCCTGTAAGTATAGAGGATCTTTTAGGACGTGATCAGGTAGTTGTAGATAATGATGGAATCCATTCATTTTTTGCAGGGTAAGATTGTTATGGTAACTGGTGGAGGCGGTTCTATAGGAAGTGAGCTCTGCCGCCAGATAGCAAGAGAAGATCCTAAACTGCTTATAATATTTGATATCTATGAGAATAATGCTTATGACATCCAGCAGGAGTTAAAGCGTAAATATCCATATGTACATGTGGAAACACTTATAGGGTCGGTCAGAAATACAAACCGTCTGCACTATATTTTCCAGACATATCATCCTGAAATCATATACCATGCAGCTGCACATAAGCATGTTCCGCTTATGGAGGAAAGTCCTAATGAGGCGATCAAAAACAACGTACTAGGGACTTTAAAGCTATCAAGGATGGCTGCACAGTATAATGTTAAAAATTCGTGCTCATCTCTACAGATAAGGCTGTTAATCCTACAAATATAATGGGAGCATCAAAGAGACTCTGTGAGATGATAATACAGATGATGAACCGTCAGACCAACACGGATTTTGTAGCGGTAAGATTTGGAAATGTACTTGGAAGCAATGGAAGTGTCATCCCTCTTTTCAAGAAACAGATCGAGGACGGAGGTCCTGTCACTGTGACGGACAAGCGCATCATAAGGTATTTTATGACTATCCCGGAGGCTGTAGCACTTGTGCTTCAGGCAGGATTATATGCAAAAGGCGGAGAAATCTTTGTACTTGATATGGGAGAGCCTGTGAAAATTGATGATATGGCGAGAAACCTTATAAGGTTGTCAGGACTTGAACCTGATGTGGACATACAGATCGTGTACACAGGACTGCGTCCTGGTGAAAAGCTGTATGAGGAGATGCTCATGAGTGAGGAGGGACTTAAGGAAACTCCAAACAAGCTCATACATGTCGGAGAGCCGATCGAGATGAATGATGAACTTTTTGAGAAACAGCTTGTCGAACTCGAAAAGGCATGTACGTCAGAGAGTAAAGATATAAAGAAGATCGTTGCGTCTGTAGTTAAGACATACAAACCTGATCTGGACTATTAACCGGATTACGGGGAATGGGAGATATTATGGAAAAAAGACAGATAACATTTTCTCCTCCTGATATAACGGAGGCAGAAATCGAAGCAGTTGCCGATACACTTAGAAGTGGATGGATCACAACAGGTCCTAAATGCAAAGAATTCGAAAAAAAAAAAAAATTGCACAGTTTATAGGAACTGACAAAGCCGTTGTTCTTAATTCTGCAACAGCATGTCTGGAATCGATACTGCGTTTCTTAGGCATCGGAGCGGGGATGAAGTGATAACAAGTGCCTACACATATACAGCATCAGCAAGTCCTGTTGTACATGTCGGAGCATCGCTTAAGCTTGTAGATTGCAAAAAAGGATTCTTTTGAAATAGATTATGATGCAATAGAAAATGCAATAACAGAAAAGACAAAAGTGATCATTCCTGTAGACATAGCAGGAGTGCCGTGTGACTATGACAGGATTTTTGAAATAGTAGAGAAAAAGAAAAATCTTTTCCAGCCGTCAAATGACATACAGAAGGCTTTCGGAAGGGTAATTGTCGCAGCCGATGGGGCACATGCTTTTGGCGCATATATAAACAAAAAGCAGCCTGATGGTACAGTAAATAAAATCATGGTGGGAAATATCGCTGATTTTACAAGCTTTTCATTCCATGCAGTAAAGAATTTAACCACAGCAGAGGGTGGCAGTCTTACATGGAGAAATATTCCTGGAATGGACAATGAAGAGATATATAGGCAGTTCATGCTTCTTTCACTTCATGGACAGACAAAGGATGCATTCCATAAAAACCAGCTTGGAGCATGGGAATATGACATAGCGGCTCCTTTATATAAGTGCAATATGACAGATATACAGGCCGCAATTGGACTTGTGCAGTTTGAGATATCCTGCACTTCTGGACAGAAGAAGACAGATAATAGGTAAATATGATGAGGTCTTTAAGGAGATGGGATATAAAACAGTTCCACATTTTACAAAAGACCATACATCAAGCGGTCATCTGTATCTGCTCAGGATACCGGGGATCGATACCCAAAAGAGAAATGACATCATAGTAAAATGGCAGAACGAGGCATTGCAACAAATGTACATTTCAAGCCTCTTCCTATGATGACTGCATACAAAAACCTCGGATTTGATATATCGGATTATCCTAATGCTTACCATCAGTACGAAAACGAGATAACGCTTCCGCTCCATACAAAATTATCTGATGAGGATGTTGACTATATCATTTCAGGTATCAGGAAATTATGGCAGATTAAGGTTACCGTCTGCGCCTGTATGTGCAGGTGACCGGAGTGATCTGATCACATGAGTACAAATATAACGGAGATATAATATGAACAGATGGAAGTCATGGGGAGAACTCCCGGAATTTATGAAAAATGAATACACACTTAGATATTACAGGCGGCTTAGCAGGAAAAGAGGCAGTATGGCACTTAAACGGATATTTGATGTCATTATGTCGCTTATATTGCTGGTGCCGCTGTCTCCGGTGATACTGGTCCTTGCGATCTGGATAAAAAGCAGACAGCAAAGGACCTGTTTTTTTTCAGACAGGAACGTATCACCCAGTATGGCAGAAAATTCAAAATATATAAATTCAGAACAATGGTAGATGATGCTGATAAAAAGGCTCACTTGTAACAACGGAGGGGGATGCAAGGATCACAAGAGTTGGAGCCGCCATAAGAAAATACAGATTGGACGAGATACCGCAGTTGTTTAATGTTCTTGCAGGAGATATGACATTTGTAGGAACAAGGCCGGAGGTCGAAAAATACGTTATGGCATACACCCCTTCAATGATGGCAACACTTCTTATGCCTGCTGGTATTACAAGTGATGCGAGCATAAAATATAAGGATGAGGAAAAACTTTTAAAAGCTGCAGATGATGTGGATCATGTATATATCAAAAGGTCCTTCCAAAAAGATGAGATATAATCTTTCATACCTTAAACATTTTTCAATCATAAGAGATATAAGGATATGTATTGAAACGGTACTTGCGGTACTTAAATAGAGAGGATGGTCATATGGGATTTTCAGTACTTATGTCTATATACTATAAAGAAAAAAAACCTGATAATTTTGCGCAGTGCATGGACAGCCTGCTGGCGCAGACTTCTCTTCCTGATGAAATAGTTCTGGTTGAGGATGGAAGGCTGACAGATGAACTTTATAAGGTTATAGATGAATATGCAGGCAGAATGGGCAATATAAATTTCGTAAGACTAAGGTTAGACGAAAACAGAGGATTGGGGATTGCTCTTTCATATGGCATAAAAAACATTGCCGGAACAGACTTGTAGCAAGGATGGATACAGATGATATAGCTGTAAAGGACAGATTTGCCATGCAGCTGAAGGCTTTTTCGAAGAACCCGTCACTTGATATTGTAGGAGGTTATATAGACGAATTTATAGATGAGCCTGACAAACCATATTCGGTGCGTATGGTGCCAATCAGCCAGAAAGATATTTACAAATATCAAAGAAGGCGGATGCGTTTAACCATATGACAGTCATGTACAAGAAAAATACTGTCATAGAAGCCGGAAACTACAAGGACTGTCTTCTGATGGAGGACTCACTTTTGTGGGCGGAAATGATAAAGAACCATGCACATATGGCGAATATCCCCAAAGTGCTTGTACACGCCAGATGTGGTGATGACATGATAGACAGAAGAGGTGGGATGGACTATTTCTTTTAAATATAGAAACGGAAGGAAACACATCTTAAAGACCGGTACAATAAGCTATGCAGATTACTGTGTCACAGTGGCGGCACAGTTTGTTGTGTGCATCATGCCTACAGCACTGCGGCGGTTTATTTTTAAAAAAATATTACGCAAGTAAACTTTTCAAATAGCATGACTTGTGATAAAATCTATAAGAATTGTTACAAGTATTACGAATTTATTTCAGGAGGGATAATATAAATGGATTTCAGAGCAGAATACGAAAAAATGGTGTACAGATCCATATTTTGATGAGGCGACAAAAGCTGAACTTAAAGCATTAAACGGAAATGATAAAGAGATAGAGGACAGATTTTACCGCACTCTTGAGTTTGGTACAGCCGGACTTCGCGGAGTTATAGGAGCAGGAACGAACAGGATGAACATCTATACAGTTCGTCAGGCTACACAGGGACTTGCAAACTACATACTCTCACAGGGAGAGGAAGCCGCAAAAAAGAGGCGTTGCGATCGCACATGATTCCAGAAATATGCATGATGAGTTTACAGATGCAACAGCACTCTGCCTTGCTGCAAACGGAATAAAGACATATGTATTTCCACAGCTTGCACCGGTTCCAGAGCTTTCATATGCAGTAAGGACACTTGGAACAATAGCGGGAGTTGTTATAACAGCAAGCCATAATCCGCGTGAGTATAATGGATACAAGGTATACTGGGAAGATGGTGCACAGGTTACGCCGCCTCATGATACAAATATAATGGCTGAGGTTGCTAAAGTTACATCTTTTGACCCAGGTAAAGACAATGGATCGTGAAGATGCAATAAAAGCAGGACTTTACAACGTAATCTCAGATGAAGTTGAAGAGGATACTTTGGAGAACTTAAAAAGCTTTCAATCCATCCTGAGATCATTAAAGATATGGCAAAAGACATCAAGATAGTGTATACACCTCTTCATGGAACAGGTCTTCGTCCGGTACAAAGAGTACTTAAGGATATGGGCTTTGAGAATGTATATATTGAGCCACAGCAGGCAGTTCCTGACGGAAACTTCCCTACATGCCCTTATCCAAACCCGGAGAATCCGGATGCATGGAAGCTTGCACTTGAACTTGCAAAGGAAAAGGATGCTGATATCGTTTTAGCAACTGACCCTGATGCGGACAGACTTGGCGTATATTCTAAGGATACAAAGACAGGCGAGTATGTTACATTTACAGGAAATATGTCAGCAATGCTTATCGGTGAGTATATTTTTAAGCCAGAAGAGTGCCAATGGTACTTTGCCTGAGAATCCTGCATTTGTAGAGTCGATCGTTTCAACAGATATGGGTAAGGCAATTGCGGCAGCATATGGTGTAAAGCATATAGAGGTGCTTACAGGATTTAAGTATATTGGTGAGCAGATGCTTAAATTCGAAAAGACAGGATGCAACAATTATGTATTCGGTATGGAAGAAAGCTATGGATGTCTTCCGGGTACATATGCAAGAGATAAAGATGCACCGGCAGCAGTATGTATGCTCTGCGAGGTTGCAGCATTCTATAAATCACAGGGCAAGACACTCTGGGATGGAATGATTGATATGTATGAGAAATACGGATACTATCGTGAGGGCATTTCTACACTCACATTAAAGGGTATTGACGGAGCAGCCCAGATCAATGAGATAATGACAAAAGCGCGTGATAATGCGCCGGATACATTTGGTGAGTATAAGGTACTTGCTATACGTGATTATAAGAACGATACGAGAAAAGACTTGGCAACAGGCAAAGTAGAGCCTACAGGACTTCCTAGCTCAAATGTTTTATACTATGAACTTAACGATAACGCTTGGTGCTGTGTACGGCCTTCTGGTACAGAGCCAAAGATCAAATTCTATTTTGGAGTAAAGGGAAGCTCACTGGAAGATTCACAGTCTAAGCTTGATGCACTTTCAGCAGAAGTTTTAAAACGTTTTCGAATAATATGATGAAAATATACATTTGTCCGCAGTGTGGATGGGTCCGTATGGTCTCAAGAAGGAAAACTGTGGAATGTCACAAATGTGGAAAATACGCAGATGCGGCTTACAAATCTTGAATTTGACAAATATGCTGACATGACAGAAAAAAAAGAACGTAAAGATTACGCAGATGCCCGGTTATATATTCATAAGAGAAATAAAGGATAGAAATATGGCAGGAAAGAAAAAAGAAAAAGAGGCCGCAAAAAGATAGTCCTCTTTGTATTTGAAATATTACTTCTGGGGGAGTGCTTCTTGGGGTGTTGTGGTTATATAACACAACACTCGGTCAGGTTGAATTTGATGATGAGGCATTATCAGCAAGTGGCAGTAATGGTTCATATGATGAAGGAAATTCAGACTGTATCATTATTGCAAGCTTAAATTACGACACAAAGGAAGTGCAGCTGGTATCGTTATACAGAGATACTTACCTTAGTTCAGGAAACGGTCGTTATACAAAGGCTAATGGTGCATATTCGGCAGGTGGTGTAAAAGAGCGATATCAATGGTTAATTCAAACCTTGACCTTAATATCACAAAATATATATGTGTAGACTGGAAAGCACTTGTTGATGCCATTGATGACCTTGGTGGGGTAGATCTTGATGTTACACAGGATGAGGTTGATGAGATCAATTATCTTTTACCGGAGATAGACGGAACTACAGGATATGAGACAGCTGAGGTTACAACTACCGGAACGGTTCATCTTGATGGCACACAGGCAACTGCTTATGCGCGTATCAGATCGACATCAGGAGATGATTTCCTTCGTGCTTCCAGACAAAGGATTGTGCTTCAGGCAATGCTTGATAAGGCACAAAATGCAGATCTTGCATCGCTTAAGTCTATGTGTACAGATATATTAAAACAGATAAGTACTAACTTTACTGCAGCAGAGCTTATACAGTATGCATCAGCAGTAAACAAATACGAGATAAAATCTACAACAGGATTTCCGTTTGAACTTACAACAAAGATACTTTCATCAACAGGTGATACGGTTATCCCTATAGATCTTGCAAAAGAATGTGTCGGAGCTTCATGAATATCTATTCAATGAGCAGGGGTATACAGCATCTGATACAGTTCAGAGGATAAGCCAGAAGATCGAGGATAAAACAGGTGTCGATCCGGATGAAGCGGCATATGATCTCGACAAGTTCAACGATACTGTAGGTTCTGATGGAACAGAGGGTGTAAAGAAAAAGAATGAATTAAAGAATCCAAAAAGTACTGAGCAGGATGTTGATTCAGATGACGGTGATTCAGATTCAGACGACAGGGATTTAGATTCAGACGAAGAACAAAATGACAGAGAAGGTAATGGAAACGAGGAAGAATACTAATGGAAATGAAAAAGAAATCAAAGACAAAGTAGTAAACACTAACCAGAAATATCTGGAGAAATTTTTATCACAGGATGTGCCTGAAAAACTTGAAAAACAGCTTGAAAACATGGACTGGTCTTATATTGACATGATAAACGATAAAGAACAGAAAAGAGGAACTTTTTCTCCACTTGAGGCAATGGAGATATCCAAGATCGAGAGCAATAGATCAAAGTATACAGATATAGGAATCGATGCGATAAAAAACACAAAAAGTCGGAGCAATTCTTCTAGCCGGAGGACAGGGCACACGTCTTGGATTCGACAAGGCAAAGGGAATGTTTAATATCGGACAGACAAAAGAGCTTTATATATTTGAACAGCTTATAGCAAACCTTATGAAAGTCACAAAGGCAGCAGATGCATGGGTTCCTCTTTACATCATGACAAGTGAGATAAACGATGCCATGACAAGAGAGTTTTTTGAAGAGCACAACTATTTTGGATACAACAGGGATTTTGTAAAGTTCTTTGTACAGGAAATGGTTCCGGCAGTTGATTTTGACGGAAATCTTCTCATGAAATCAGAGGATTCACTTGCAATGTCTCCTAACGGAAATGGTGGATGGTTCAAGTCACTTATAAATGCAGGTCTCGACAAAGATTTAAAAGACAAAGGTGTTGAGTGGCTCAATGTATTTGCTGTGGATAATGTACTTCAGCAGATAGCTGATCCGGTATTTGTCGGTGCGACAATTGATTCAGGATGTGTAAGCGGCGCAAAAGTTGTAAGAAAAGTAGATCCATATGAAAGAGTTGGTGCACTTTGTCTTGAGGACGGCAAGCCATCTATAGTTGAGTACTATGAACTTACACCGGAAATGGCAGAGGCAAAGAATCCAAATGGATCACTCCAGTATGGATTTGGTGTTATCCTTAACTATATCTTCCGTGTTGACAAGTTGTTTGGAATTGCGCAAAAGAGTCTACCGCTTCATGTTGTTGAAAAGAAAGTTCCATATATAGATGAGAACAATACAGAGCATAAACCGGAAAAGCCAAACGCATACAAATTTGAAACATTGATCCTTGACATGGTTTATATGATGGATGATTGTCTCCCATTTGAGGTAGACAGGGAGAAAGAATTTGCACCGGTAAAGAATGCCACAGGTGTTGATTCGGTTGAGTCTGCGAGAGCGCTTTTAGTTAAAAATGGTATTGAAATATAAGATAATACACTTCCCCGGTTGCTTTTGACCGGGAAGTTTTTTTTATTTTTCTAAAATCGTCACAATTTAAACACAGATTATAGGTATACTCATCATTGTAGAAAAGAAATGGATAAAAACCTTTGAAGAGGAAAGGGGTAATATATTATGGATAACAATTTTAATAATAATGGATTTAATGGATATCAGACAGATCCTTATAAACAGGGCAGTGACGCATCAGCACAGAATGTAAATACAGACAAAGTTGATGGATCACAAAACATGGCACAGCAGTCAAACTACAATCCATATAGTGGATATAACTACGGACAGACTGACATGTATGGAAATAATCAGACAAATGCATATTCACAGAGTGCACAGAACAATGCAGCGGGAAATGCATACACACAGGGCGCTCAGAATCCGGCAGGTGGCAGACGCAAAAAAAGAAAAGAAAAAAGGCGGGTTCGAGCATTTATGGGAAGAACCGTGGGCTGCAGCACTTGTATTCGGACTTGTAGGTGGAGGAATTTTTACCGGTGTAAGTTATGTTGGAACGAGATCACTTCACACGCAGGGAACTTCTAAGGCTACATTGAGCACAACAACAGATTCAAAAAATAGTGGTTCTGCTACAACAACTTCAGCTTCAGATGATAGCTCAGCAGATGTATCATCTATTGTAAAAAATGTAATGCCAAGCATAGTTGCAATAACAAATACAGGAACAGTAAGCTATAATACATTTTTCGGGGGAGCAGTCCCAGCAGAGTGAAAGTGCAGGATCCGGAATTATAGTAAGTGAGGATGATGACTATTTATATATTTCTACAAATAATCATGTTGTAGCAAATGCAGAGCAGCTTACAGTACAGTTCTGTGATAATGAAGTAGTCGCAGCCGAGGTAAGAGGAACAGATCCTGATGACGATCTTGCTGTTGTAAGAGTTAAAAAGTCAGATATAAAGAGCGATACAATGTCAGCTATAAAAATAGCTACGATTGGTGATTCTGATTCAGCATCAGTCGGCAATGAGGCAATAGCGATCGGAAATGCTTTAGGATATGGACAGACAGTTACAACAGGTATTGTAAGTGCCCTTGACAGAACAGTTACAACACAGGATTCCACAACAGGTGAGACAACAACGAACAGCCATCTTATCCAGACAGATGCAGCCATAAATCCGGTAACAGTGGAGGCGCACTGCTCAATGCAGCTGGTGAGGTTATCGGAATAAACTCTGTAAAATACTCATCTACAGAGGTTGAAGGAATCGGATATGCGATCCCTATGTCAGTTGCACAGCCTATCATAGAAAGCCTTATCCAGAATGGCTCATACACCAATGAAAATGCAGCTTACCTTGGAATAAAGGGCGGCGATGTTTCATCTGAAATGATAGCTTACGGATTCCCGGCAGGTGTATATGTTTCATCTGTTATCAATGGTTCAGGCGCACAGGCAGCAGGAATCAGTGAGGGTGATATAATCACAGAAGTAGACGGAACAAAGGTCACAGGAATGTCAGATCTTAAGGCTGCACTTAAATCATACTCAGCAGGAGACAAGGTCACATTTACTGTAGCACGCCAGAATGGAAATAAATATGAGACATCATCTGTGGATGTAACACTCAGTGCTGCAAGCCAGTTACAGGATGACACAAGCAGTGAAAACAATAGCGGAAGTGACAGTAACGGAAATAACGGCAGCAATGGATACAATGATAATGGCAATGGCTTTTAATCCATTTGGAAACTAAATAGTAAAAAACATATTTTGCGGTCGGCGTATGCCGGCCGCATTTTGCTGTAAAAAATAGTACTTTAGACGAATATGTTTCATTGACAAAAATCATTAGTATTTCATAATAGAATGTATATAAAAAGGATTATCTAAGCTATTAAGTAGCATAATGAAAACATACATCAGGAGGTTATCATGAAGAAAAAAAAGATTGTCATAGCACTTGGACATGAGGCGCTTGGAACAACATTACCGGAGCAGCAGGAGGTTACAAGAAGAACAGCAAAGGCTGTTGCAGATTTTATAAGGGATGATTATGAAGTTGTTATAACACACAGCAACGGACCGCAGGTTGGAATGATACATACAGCAATGTCAGAATTCTGCAGGATTTATCCGAGTATACTGCAACACCTACATCCGTATGTTCTGCGATGAGTCAATCGGATATGATCTGCAGAATGCGATCAGAACAGAGCTTTTTAAACAGAGGTATATACAAAACGGTATCTACAGTACTCACACAGGTTATAGTAGATCCATATGATGAGGCTTTCTATCATCCGACAAAGGTTATCGGCAGAGTTATGACAAAAGACGAAGCCGAGGAAGAGGAAAAGAAAGGAAACCATGTTACACAGGTTGACGGAGGATACAGAAGAATTATCGCTGCACCAAAGCCTGTCGATATTGTAGAGAAAGATGCAATAAAGGCACTGGTTGATGCAAATCAGGTAGTTATAGCGTGCGGCGGAGGCGGAATCCCTGTACTTTCCCGGGGAAACAAGCTTCAGGGTGCAAGTGCTGTAATCGAAAAAGATCTTGCAGCAGGAAAGCTTGCACAGCTTCTGGATGCAGATATGCTTGTGATTTTAACAAGTGTGGATAAGGTCTGCCTTAATTTCGAAAAGGAAGATGAAAAAGCACTTGATACAATGACAGTGGCACAGGCAAAGGAATATCTCGCAGAAGGCCAGTTTGGAGAGGGAACAATGGCTCCAAAGATTGAGGCTGCGATCGATTTTATAGATGAGTCAGCGATCCGCTCTGTACTCATCACAAAAACTAAACAAGGAAGGAACAGAACTTACCGGTGGAATGGGAACTCTCATCAAGAAATAAATTATCTGATACTGTCCGTAAGGTTTGAAACGGACAGTACTGATCATTTACATCGATAAAGTAAGGAAAACATATAATGGGTGATATAGCATTAAAAAAACGAAGCGAGGTTCCGGCAGAATACAAATGGAAACTTGGGGATATGTTTGAAACGGATGAGCAGTGGGAAAAAAAGAAGTGGAGCAGACTCTTTTACTGATAGATGAAGTTTCGCAGTTCAAAAGGACATCTGGCTGACAATGAGATCAAATTTCTTAAATTTCTGGAACTGGAGGACAGGATAAATTATCATCTGGCGAGGATAATCGTATATTCTAACCAGCGTTCCCATGAAGATACCGCAGTATCAAAATATCAGGCATATGCTTCAAGGGCAGAGTCAGTAATGGTCAAAGCTGCAAGTGCACTTTCATTTGCAGACCCTGAGATACTGGCAATGTCAGAGGAAAAACATAGAAGAGTTCTGTAAGGCAGAGTCGAAGCTTTTGCACTATAAATGGGCGATAGAGAAGATCAGACGAAAGAAAGCACATACATTATCGCAGGCAGAAGAAAATATCCTTGCACAGGTAAAAGAAGTTACATCTGCACCGGATAATATTTTCAGCGTGTTTAATAATGCTGATGTAAAATTCCCATATATAACGGATGTAGAGGGAAACAAAATAAGGATTACGCACGGAAATTTTATAGATTTTCTCATGAGCAAAGACAGAAGTCTGAGAAAACAGGTATTCAGGGAAGTGTATGGCACTTATAAGAAATGGGGAAACACCATCTCAGCAACATACATAAGCCAGCTTAAGAATGACCAGTTCCGGCAAACGTCAGAAAATATGGCAGTGCAAAGGGAAATGTATCTTTCTAAGGGAAATATACCACAGAGTGTATATGACAATCTTATAGAGACTGTCCATGCACATCTTCCGGCATTACATGAGTATATGTCGCTGCGGAAAAAGATGCTTGGAGTAGAACATCTTCATATGTACGATCTTTTTGTACCGATAGTTTCCGATGTGGATATGAAATATTCTTTTGATGAGGCAAAGGATACAGTCGCAAGGGCTCTTTTTACCGATGGGAGAAGAGTATACATCTATTCTTGAAGATGGAATGGAAAGTGGCTGGATAGACGTATATGAAAATGAAAACAAAAGGAGCGGAGCCTATTCATGGGGCGCATATGGAACACATCCATATGTACTTTTAAATTATCAGGATAATCTGGACGGAATATTTACACTTGCCCATGAGATGGGACATGCGATGCACACATATTTTTCAAATAGGACACAATCTGTAACATATGCAGATTATTCTATATTTGTTGCTGAGGTTGCATCAACACGTAATGAATCGTTGCTTATGCATTACCTTCTGGAAAAACTGTACTGATGAAAATCAGAAGAAATATCTTGTCTGCCATTATCTTGATGGATTCAGGACTACACTTTTTCAGACAGGCGCAGCTTGCTGAGTTTGAGCATATTGCACATGAAAGGATAGCAGCTGGTGAGGCACTCACAAAAGAATCTTTAAATCAGATATGGTATGATCTTAATGTTTTTGTATTATGGCCCGGATATGAAGGTAGATGAAGAGATAGCATATGAGTGGATGCGTATTCCTCATTTTATACGCCATATTATGTTTATCAGTATTCAACAGGATATTCAGCAGCAGTTGCATTTTCAAAATGATAATTGAGGATGGGAAGCCTGCTGTGGATAAATATATAAATAATTTCCTATGTGGTGGCTGTTCAAAAGATCCTATAGACCTGTTAAAGAGTGCAGGTGTGGATATGAGCACGCCGAAGCCTGTAGATGATGCGCTCAATGTTTTTGAGGATTACCTCAAAAGTTAGAAGCTACTGTTTAACAATGGTCTTATGTGAGGGAGAAAAATGGATTTAAGGGAAAACAGATTTTACAAAAAATCAGATCGGCCGCATTGCAGCTATAATTGTCAGTATGGCAGTTATAATCGCAGGGGTTATGGAACTATTAGAAGGCAATATAATAGCAGCTATAGCAGCTATTGTAGTGTCTGTGCTTGTGATAGCTTTTAATATGATAGTATTTCCGGCTTTCAAGACAACCACAAAGTATGTGCATATGTGTTGTTCATCAATGATCGTCATATATGCTTTCATAATGTTTACAGCGACAAATCCTCTTTTATATGCTGTAGTTTATTCGATAGCAATACTTGTGATGATATTTGCAGATAATAAGCTTACAACTGCTGGATGTGTGGTCGCATTTGCCGGAATTATTGCCTTTATGTTTAAGCTTGTAATAATGGGAAAGATTTCAGTAAAAGAATCAAATTATCAGCTGCTTTTTACAGTGTCGGCATGCGTGATCGCAGTTCTTGTAACAAGACTTCAGAACAGACTTTCAAGGGAGAGCCTCGATGAGGTAAAGGAAAAGGCACAGAGCCATATAAAGACATCTGATGAAATAGTAGAACTTGCAGGTTCTCTTAATCAGAAGTTTTCATCAGCAAGAGCTGTTTCAGATAAGCTGAAGGAGGCTGTTGTAACAAGCAATAATTCGGTTTCTGAGATAGCAGCAAGTACAAAGCTTAATGCTGATCAGATCGAACAACAGACGAACAGGACGGCAGATATACAAAAAGAGCATAAAAAGTGTCGGTGAAGAGGCTCAAAATACCGGAGACATTTCGGTAAAGACAAATGCGACTGTAGAGGAGGGTGTTGAGCTTGTTGAAAAATTAAAAGCACAGGCTAAAGAGGTCGCAGATATAAATAATGAGGCAAAGGTAACTACTGAAAAACTGAATGATAGCATAAATGATGTACAGGCAATCACAGAGACGATTCTTGGAATATCAAATCAGACAAATCTGCTCGCCCTCAATGCCTCTATAGAGGCGGCAAGGGCAGGGGAAGCCGGAAAAGGATTTGCCGTTGTTGCAGATGAAATCAGAAATCTTTCAGAGGATACCAGAAAGGCGACAGAACAGATCGGCATCATAATCGAAAGACTTACAAAGGATGCAGTTTCAGCAGCAGAAAGCATGAAACAGTCAGCTGATGTTGCTCAGAAACAGAACGATCTTATTCTGGAGACTGGTGAAAAAGCTGCTTGACATTAAATCCGATACAGGAAGTTTATCCAATGGAGTATTGCAGGTAAATACATCTGTTGGTGACGTTATTTCAGCAAACGAGATGATCATGGGCAGCATCCAGAATCTTTCAGCAACAAGCCAGGAGGTTGCAGCATCATCGGAAATGGCTATGTCTATAAGCGATGAAACAATGCAGGCATTAGATGACATGTACAGCCTGTTAGGTGATATAAGCACTATTTCTGGAAATATGGAGAAAGTTGCAAAAAATTAATCAGGAGGAAGACATAAATGGACAGGATAAAAAGTTTTCAGATAAATCATAATATATTAGAACCGGGATTTTATATATCAAGAGAGGATGGCGATATCATTACATATGATCTTCGCACAAGAAAAAACCAAATGCAGGTGATTATATGTCTAATTCTGCCATGCATTCAGTTGAGCATATGTTTGCAACATGTATCAGAAATTCAAAAATTGCCGATAAGGTTGTATATTTCGGACCTATGGGATGTCAGACGGGATTTTATCTTGTGGTCAGACAGGTTGAGCCGAAAGAGGTATTTGATGTAACAAAACAGGTATTAGAACAGATTTTTAGATTATGATGGACCTGTTTTTGGTGCGTCGGCCATAGAGTGCGGACATTATGAGAATCTGTCACTTGATGAGGCAAAAGCAGAGTGCAGAAAATATTTTGATGTCATAAATAACCAGACAAATATGGAATTTACATACCGGAGGAGAACTAAAATGAAAATAGGTGTTATAGGCGCTATGCAGATGGAGGTGGACAACCTTCAGGCAAATATGACTGACACAAAAGTAGTTGAATACAGTGGAATTACTTTTGTTGAAGGTAAAATTGACGGAAAGAGTGTTGTCGCCGCTAAATGTGGTATAGGCAAGGTATTTGCAGCTATATGTGCACAGACAATGATCCTTGAATTTAATGTGGACATGATTGTAAATATCGGAGTTGCGGGAAGCCTTACGAAAGACCTGTCAGTATTCGATGTAGCTGTGGCTACAAATGTTGTACAGCATGATATGGATACATCAGCTCGGGGATCCGGTTGGCCTTTTATCGGGTATAAATATGGTTCTGCTTCCGGCAGATGAAAAAATGGTTGAGCATATGTGTAAATGTCTCAAAAATAAAGGAATCAATTACAAAAAGGGAACTATCGCAACTGGAGATCAGTTTGTTGCCACAAAAGAAAAAGAAAGACGAGATCGTTGATAAATTTGATGCGATCGCAGCTGAAATGGAAGGTGGAAGCATCGGCCATGTCTGTTATGTAAATAACGTTCCATTTACAATACTCCGCTCAATATCAGATAGTGAAGGCGGGCAGTAGACTATGCTACATTTGCAGAAAAAGCAGCACAACAGTCTATAGATGTAGTTATAGAGTTTATAAGTGAATTATAAATTATAAAGTTATAGTACGAATATTTTATTGTTGTCACGAATAATATGTATCATGAGTGATTACAGAGACTATCTTAATAAAACAAAACTACATAATAACACTATACGAAAAGAGACGCCGACGCAGATCCATGTTTGGGATCGTGCTGTCGGCGGTTCTTGTTTTTGGAATTGTTTTCGGACATGAAAGTATATCGGGTGAGTTTAACTGTGCTGGTGTGGGAGAGGTGATGGATGTAATAAGCAGTGCAGTCAGTCAGATAGGAGACAGAAAACTGCCAATTTATTCGGTGGAAACATCTGAAAATAAGATTGCATTAAGCTTTGATGCTGCATGGGGGAGCAGAAGATTTTCAGAATATAATGGATGTTCTGGATGCGCATGATGTAAAAGTTACATTTTTTATGACAGGCGGCTGGGTAAATGATAATCCTGATTGTGTCAGGGAGCTTGTTGATAAAGGACACGAATTGGGAAATCATAGTGAACATCATTATGATATGACAACCATATCAAAGGATGAAATGAAGACGGAGATCATGAACGTCCACGATGCGGTAAAGGAGCTTACAGGCTATGAGATGCATGTATTCAGACCGCCATATGGTGCATACAATAATGAACTTATCGACATGGCATATAGTTGTGATTATTACCCGATAGAATGGAGTGTAGATTCACTTGATTGGAAAAATTACGGGGTACAGCCGATCATAGACACTGTATGTAATCACAAAGAACTTGGAGGAGGAGCGATAATACTTTGTCATAATGGGGCAAAATATACAGCGCAGGCGCTTGACGAACTGCTTAATAATCTGGAAGGAAAAGGATATACTATAGTTCCTGTATCAGAACTTATCATGACAGAAAATTATCATATGGATGCAAATGGAAGACAGATTGCGGATTAGAAGAGCAAAATGATCAAAAGAGGTGCCTGCGGGCACCTCTTTTGGGAATATGTTGATTTAGTCAATACCAAAAATGTACCATTTTCCATCCAATTTGCATACCGTAATGGTTGAATCCTCGGGTTCATATGAATCATCTCCAATTACGCTGATAGTACAATATACGCGATAACCACTTGTTAATTTATAGTCAGAACCATACAAAGAAGCATAGATACTATCTTCGGCATTTGATAATTGTAATTGTGTAAGCTTTTTCTTTACCAGTTATTTCGATTTTTATCTTTTGACCATCAAATTCTGAGTCAAAATCATCAAGTACATAATCACCTACAGATTCTCCTGCTATTTTATATAATGAAGGATGTTCTGGATTTAGCGGAAATGCTTCCATGAGCGTTGATGTATCTCTGTTATTTATTCCCTTTTCAAATTTCTCGATAGGTGTTTTGTATGTATTTCTTGTAGATAATACAACTATTAAAATAATTATGATGGCAAGAGCGGCAACTACTGCTGCTACGATTCCAGCGATAAGGCCTGTTTTTTTTTCTTTTGAGGCTGCATCGGCGGCTGTCCATAATAAAATGAATTTGCGCCCTGGCTGACCACCAACAGGCTGCTGACCACTAAAATCAGGCTGACCACCGACAGGCTGCTGACCATTAAAATCAGGCTGACCACCGATAGGTTGCTGGCCAGTGAAATCAGGCTGACCACCAACAGGTGGCTGACCATTGAAACCAGGCTGGGCACCAACAGGTGGCTGACCATTGAAACCAGGCTGGGCACCAACAGGCTGACTTGTACCAGCATCAGGCTGTCCATATTGTGGCACATCACTGTAAATATTCTTTGGAGCATTGTTTGATGAGACTGCCTGCTCAAAAGCAGTAGGATTTCCGGCAGAAGAAGACACTGCCTGCTGGAATGCTGTAGATGCAGGGGCAGCCGGGGCTGGATTTAAGTCCTGTGGAACCGGTGTCCCACAGCCAGTACAGAATTTGGCACCTGGAGCTAGATCGGCACCGCAGATATTACATTTTGACATTGATATGTTCCTCCCTTTTTTAACATTTGTTTTACATAAAAAATTCTATTTCAGTATATCATATATTAAAATAAAGTAAATGATAACTTTTAACGTAATTGTCCATTGTTGCTAGTCAGGTGTGAGTAATAGTACTTAGTTACTCAATAATTAACACTATGGCGCATAGCTTGACAGAGAAGTGTCAAGCTTGCGTGTGAACCGTAACAGTACTTACACAAACAATCAAAATAAATGAAATAGGGTATTTAATGAAACTAGGTTATGTGATAAAATATTTTTTATAAAAGGAAAGGTATTTGGGGGGTGGAAATATGACAGATGCGGGTTTTTGGTTACATTTTTTTATAATAATCTTTCTTGTGATAATTTTGCAGTAATAGCGGTTATCGGAGCGGTGACAGGATCTATAGCAGGAATTGTTGATGATGAAGACGAAATGGAAGAAGAGGGCTTATAAGACAGCCTTCTTTTTTTTACAAAGTTTTAATATTTACTGCGATTGCACAGCTGATAGGGCAGTGCTATACTTAGGACATAAATTGACCGACCGGTCAGTCAAATGGGATAGTACAGATAAAAGGAGATATTATGATTTCAAAGTATAGTGTTAAGAAACCATTCACCGTGCTTGTGGGTGTGATACTTGTTATTGTGCTCGGAGTCGTGTCCCTTAGCAGGATGACGACAGATCTGCTTCCGGATATGAGCTTTCAGTACGCACTTATAATCACGACAGATATGGGGGCAAGTCCCCAGAAAGTGGAATCGGATGTAACGGCGCCGATCGAGTCGGCTATGGCTACGACATCCAACATCAAGCACGTAAGCTCTATGTCTTACAACAGCTATTCGATTGTAACTTGTGAATATGAACAGGATGCAAACATGGACTCTGTTGTTATTGAGATACAGCAGAAGATAGAACAGGTAAAGGCATCATGGTCTGATGGCATAGGCACACCGACTATCATGCAGATAAACCCGGATATGCTTCCTATCATGATGACGGCTGTCGACATGGACGGAAAAAGTGAGTCAGAGATCACAGATTATGTGGAAAATGAATTGATCCCGGCAATCGAAAGTACTGAGGGTGTTGCTTCAGTCACTGCGACCGGCGAACTGACTGAACAGATAGAGGTTACACTTGACCAGAATAAGATAGATGCGCTCAACGAGAAAATCCATAATGCGGTTCTGGCTAAGTTTGACGATGCCAGGGGAGAAATTAGACAGTGCAGACTCGCAGATAAAACAAGGCCAGAGTGCCATAAGCAATGCGTCAGATCAGATCAGCGAAGGTGTAGATACGATAAAAAGATCAAAAGACACAGTTGTCAGATCAGAAAAGTCAGCTTGAGAGCACCCTTGCTGCATTAAATGAACAAAAAAGCCAGCTTGAGACTATCCAGTCAGGAATAAGTTCATTTATGAATGATACGCTGTATACAGAGACGATACCTTCACTTGAAAAGGCAAAAAGATATGCCGGGTGGAGATGCAGCAAAGGCTTCACTTGAGCAGATTGATAAACAGATCGCTGAGAAATTTTCGGGCCTGTCGGAGCTTGGAATAACAGTAAATGGATATGCAGATATGCCGCAGGCTGCCAGTACAGTCGCAAAGACACTTGTGCAGGTAAATACCGGCATAGAACAGTGTCAGAGCGGACTTGAAAAGATATCAGAGGGAGGGAGAGATCGCATTAAATGATGCTATGGATGAACTTAACAGTCAGGCTGCTATAAGTTCCATTACAATAGGACAGCAGTCAGCCCAGCTTGCCACAGCAGCAGCTTCACTTGAAAATTCAAAAACACAGCTTGAGGAGAGTGAAAACAGCGCACTTGACAAGTCTGATCTTAATACAGTGCTCAGTATAGATACACTGTCGCAGCTTCTTACGGCACAGAATTTTTGATATGCCGGCAGGATATGTAAATGATGCTGATGGCACCCAGTATATTGTACAAGTTGGCGATAAGGTAAAATCTGTAGATGATCTGAACAATCTGGTACTTATGGATATGAACATGGACGGAATAGATCCTATCAGGGTATCAGATGTGGCAAATGTTGAAATTACTGATAATTCAGGTGATAATTATGCGGTCATAAATGGAAATCCCGGAATAATTCTTTCAATGGAGAAACAGACCGGATATTCGACAGGAGATGTCACAGACAGACTTCTTGATAAATTTGACTCTCTTGAAAAACAAAACGATGGGCTTCACACAACAGTGCTTATGAATCAGGGTATATATATTGACATGGTAGTAAGCAGTGTGCTTCAGAACATGATAGTGGGTGCTATACTTGCCATCATAGTATTGTTCCTCTTCTTAAAAGATATAAAGCCTACGCTTGTTATCGCAGCATCAATTCCGCTTTCTGTAATAGTTGCGGTCGTGCTTATGTACTTTACAAATATCACATTAAATATCATTTCGATGTCAGGACTTGTGCTTGGAATCGGTATGCTTGTTGATAATTCTATCGTTGTTATAGAAAATATTTACCGCCTCAGAGGTGAGGGATATTCTGTAAAAAAAAAGCTGCCGTAGAGGGTGCAGGTCAGGTGGCTGGAGCGATTTTTGCATCAACACTTACGACGGTAAGCGTATATGCGCCGATCATATTTACGGATGGAATCACAAGGCAGCTTTTCGTCGATCTTGCCCCTTACAGTATTATTCACGCTTATGGCAAGTCTTCTCGTGGCACTTACATTTGTGCCGGCCATAGCATCAGGAATGCTTAAAAGACAAAGGATATAAAACATCCGTGGTTTGAAAAATTTAAAGACTGGTATGGAAGAATACTTGCAGTATGTTTAAGGTATAAACCTGTAGTATTTATCGTGGCGATAGCACTTTTACTTGGCAGTGGAGCACTCTGCCTGTCAAAGGGAATGACCTTTATGGACATGGATATGGAGTCTGATCAGATCTCACTGACAATAACGGCAAAAAGAGGATGAAAAGCTGGACTTTGACGAACTTACAGCTATGTCAGATCAGGTGATCGATAAAATTTCTGACATAAAAGGAATAGACACGATCGGTGCAACGGCTGGCGGAAATTCAACGATGAGCCTGATGAATTCTGGAACAGACAGCGTGAGCGTGTATGTGCTTTTGGATGAAAATAAAAAGGTTTCATCGGATGATGTTATTTCAGAAATTGAAGATCGCACAAAGGATTTAGACTGTGAAGTTACGGCAGATTCATCATCTATGGATTATTCAGCATATTTTGGAAGTGGAATCTCTGTAAAAATAAAGGGAAATGATATCGATAAGCTTCAGGAACTTGCGTCACAGGTTGCAGAAGTGCTCGAAGGCACAGAAGGTGTTGTGGATGTTGATGATGGACTTAAAGATACGACAAACGAACTTAAGATCACAGTGGATAAAGAAAAGGCTGCAAAATATGGCTACACTGTGGCTCAGGTGTACAAACTGATATCAGATGATATATCATCAAGTAAGAGTGTGACAACGCTTTCCGCAGATATTAAGGATTATGAGGTATATTTACAGACGCAGGAACAGTCAGATGTAACAGTTGACGATATAAAAAATATGACGTTTACATATACAAATCAGGATGGTGATGAATTAGATATCTCGCTTTCTGATATATGTATGATAGAACAGACACAGACTCTCTCGACGATCCACAGAGACTCACAGACCAGATACATAACAGTATCAGGCAGTGTCGATGAAAATCACAATGTTACATTGGTAAGTGACAAAGTTAAATCTAAATTAGATAAAATAGATATGCCGGAAGGCTAAGTGCTTCAATGGAAGGTGAGGATGAGACAATAAATGAATCCATGAGCCAGCTTGTACTTATGCTTTTACTTGCGGTAGTATTTATCTATCTGATAATGGTTGCACAGTTTCAGTCGCTGCTTTCGCCGTTTATCATCATGTTCTCAATCCCGCTTGCATTTACAGGAGGATTTATAGCTTTATTTATTACCGGAAATGAGCTTGGAATCATATCAATGCTCGGATTTATCATGCTCGCAGGACTTATCGTAAACAACGGAATCGTGCTCATAGATTATATCAATCAGGCAAGACGACAGGGGAATGAAAAAACATGATGCGATCATCGACGCAGGAAAGACAAGAGTGCGTCCGATCCTTATGACAGCGATGACTACCATACTTGCTATGGTGACCTCTGCAATAGGAATCGGCGGTGGTTCAGATATGATAAAACCGATGGCGATAACGATCATCGGAGGACTCGTATACGGAACGATTCTTACACTTATCGTAATTCCATGTATTTATGATGCATTCAACAGGGAAAAAAATATGGTTGAGGAGGATCTCTAATGGCCCAGATACAGATAAAGCCAAAGAATATATTAGAGCCATCTGAAAAAGTACTTCAAATGTACGAAGCGGTACACAGCTTCATGCTTGAAAAAAGGGATATATCAACGATAAAGGTGGTGGATATAACATCCGCCGCCGGAATCAGGAAAAGGCACAACATATGAATATTTTTCTTCAAAGGAAGAAATCATAGCAAGCGCCATGGCATATGAATATAAAAATAAAATAACAGAACTTGTAAACTGCATGTTTGCACAGAGCGGCTTTAAAAACCGTGTGATGAACGTGATGGACTGGATATACGATAATCAGGAGTACAATCAGCTTTTTTTCACACATTTTTAATGAGGTCATGGGAGAGCCGAGACTGCCTCTGATAGGAAGCAGCATAAAGCAGCAGCTGGAGAGTGATAATGAAGCACAGACTACGGCAGAAGATTTAAAGCTGCTCAAAGGCCGTTACAGAGGTGTTCTGTAATCTCTATGAGAAGGGCTATATCTACAAGGGTTCAAGGATCATAAACTGGTGTCCTGTATGTAAGACATCTATCTCAGACGCTGAGGTTATACATGAGGAGCAGGAAGGACATTTCTGGCATATCAACTATCCTGTAGTTGGAGAGCCGGGAAGATTCGTAGAGATTGCTA